>Ga0102938_10001733_pt1 | contig 16499 bp, 14 predicted proteins | sample SalPonR2_B_D2_MG_FD_84516 | JGI IMG/M metagenome (GOLD analysis project Ga0102938, IMG submission 84516) | Salt pond soil microbial communities from South San Francisco under conditions of wetland restoration - Salt Pond MetaG R2_B_D2_MG | ecosystem: Environmental > Aquatic > Marine >...
GTCATGATGCCGACGGGCAATTCGGTGGGGGCGAGCACCCGGCGAGCGGCGAGATCGGCGACCACGGTCACCAGCGCACCGACGAACGCCGCCGGCACGACGCAGGCGCCGGGTGAGTTCACCAGCCGCCGGGCGATCGGCGCCGACACGAAGGCGACGAAGGCCACCGGGCCCGCCGCAGCGACACCCAGTGCAGCGAGCGCCACACCGGTGAGCACGAGGGCGAGCTTGGCGCGACCGACGTTCACGCCGAGTCCGGCTGCGGTGTCGTCACCGAGGTCGAGGCGGTCGAGTTGCCGCTGCATGAGCACGGCGACCGGCCCGAGCACGGCGAGAGCGACGGCGACGATGCGCACCTCGTCCCAACTCCGCCCGTTGAGCGACCCCGTGAGCCAGACGGCGGCACGCTGCACGTCGTTGATCTCGGCCCGCGTGATGAGGTAGTCGATCACGGCGCCCACGAAGAAGCCGATACCGATGCCGACCAGCACGAGCCGGTAGGCCTGCACGCCGCGCTTCCAGGCGAGCAGGTACACCGCGAGGGCGGTGACGAGTCCACCGAGCACTGCCCCGACCGACACCCCGACCGCGGTCGCGTCGACCACCACGATCATCGTCACGGCGCCCAACGCCGAGCCGGCGGTGAACCCGATGATGTCGGGCGAGCCGAGCGGATTGCGCACGAGCGACTGGAAGATCGCGCCGGACATCCCGAAAGCGGCGCCGACACCGATTCCGACGAGCATCCGCGGGAGGCGCAACGTGCCGACGATGAACTCGGACTCCTCGGTGGGGTTGCCGAGCAGGGTGGCGACGACGTCGGCGAGAGGAATCGGGAAGTCCCCGACGCTGATCGACCAGAGACCGACCGCGACCACCGAGACCGCCAGTGCCGTACACACGGCGATGGTGCGGGGATCGAGCCGGAACGACCACGACCGGGCGCGCACCACGCGGCCACGAAGGGGTAGCGGTGGAGGCGGGGACGTGGCGCAGTCGGCGGTCGCCGGCAGTGCCTCGGCGACTGCTGGATCCGAGATGACGTTCACAGCGCCGCCATCCGGACGCGACGGACCAGCAGCACGAACACCGGCCCTCCGATCGCTGCGGTCATGATGCCGACCTGCACCTCGCCGGGCCGGGCCACGACGCGGCCGAGGGTGTCGCAGTAGAGCAGGAGCCCGGCACCGGCCAACGCCGATGCGGGGATCAGCCAGCGCTGGTCGGGGCCGAACCACACACGCATGGCGTGCGGCACCACGAGGCCGACGAACCCGATCGGCCCGGCCGCCGCCACGGCGCTACCGCACAACAGGGTGATGGCGAGCACGCTGGCGAGCCGCGTGACGTTCACCCTCGTGCCGAGCGAGCGCGCTGCATCTTCACCGAGGGCGAGCGCGTTGAGTTGGCGGGCGACCCCGAACGCCAGCAGCAACCCCACCGCGACGAAGACGACGATCTGCCGCGCCACCGCCGGGTCGCGACCCGAGAGCGACCCCACCGCCCAGAACCGGAACTGGTCGAGCGTGGCCTGGTCGAGCAGGGTGACGGCGCGGGTCAGGGCGAACAGCAGTGCCGCCAGTGCGGCACCGGCGAGCGCCAGGCGGACCGGTGTGGCGCCACCGCGGCCGACGGATCCGAGCAGGTAGACCACCACCGAAGCGATGCCGGCACCGACGAACGCGAACCAGACCAGCGAGCCCACGGTGTCGACGTCCAGCGCCCAGATCGCGAGGACGACGGCGAACGCCGCACCGGCGTTGACGCCGAGCAATCCCGGGTCGGCGAGCGGGTTGCGGGTGACACCCTGCATCAGTGCGCCGGCCGCCCCGAGTGCGGCACCGACCAGGAGACCGAGCACGGTGCGCGGCAGCCGGAGCTCTCGGACGATGAGGTGGTCGGTCAGTTCCTCGTCCATGTCGACGAGTGCGTCGATCACCGTCGACCAGGCCATCGACGCTGCGCCGACCGCCAGGGAGAGCACGACGCCGAACGCCACCACGACGCCGAGCACGACGACGCCGGTGACCCGCCGAGTGGTGGAGGCGCGCGTCCGACCCTGCGCCGCAGGCGGACCGGGTGACGGCGCGAGCCGTTCGACGACCGATGTGGTCACGGGCCGGTCACTCGCACGGCACCCGTGCAGATGCCATGAACGAGCAGAACTCGGCGCGGCCGACGGTCCAGACCTCGTCCACCAGCCGGAGCGAACCCGTCTGATCGGTGTAGGCCGGATTCTCGCCGAAGTCGACGTCGTAGGTGACCGTCGCCTGGTCACCCTCGACCACGATCTCGGTCGGCTCCAGGCTGATTCCACCGAAGCCCGCACCGGCAGCGGCGAACGCCTCGATCGTCGATCGGAGTGCCGCGGCATCTTCGAGGAAGGGCGCCTTGTCGTCGTAGGGCACCTCCGAGTCGAACACCGTCGACCAGGCCGCTGCCGCGGCGCTGTCGTCGCTGCGCGTCGTGGCGTCGTCGTCCACGGCGGCACCGACGGCGGCACCAACGGCGGCGCCGACGGCGAGGGCCGACGGTACGGGGGTCGTCGGGTCACCGTCGGCGGCCGCCTCGATCTCGGGGACGAGCCGCTCGAGCGCGTAGTCGAGGCTGAGGGGGCTGCCGTGGGAGAACGCGCCGGTCAGCTCGAGGTCGGCGAAGATCTCCCGACCCTCCCGATAGGCGTCGAGCGATGCGCGTGTCGGCAGGCCGTTCAGGATCCCGTCGATCGCCTCCTCGGAGCCGATCACCCACACCAGCACGTCGACATCCAGGGCCGACAGGTCCTCGGGGCTGAGTTCCAGGAAGAACGCATCGGCTCCGCCGGCGTCGTTGACGTCGGGAATCGTGAAGCCCAGGTCGGTCATGATCCTGCTGCGGGTGTCCTGCGAGGAGTAGGCCCCGGGGCCGTCCTCGGTGACGAAGGCCACTGACGCCGTCTGGCCCTCCCACTCCGGGTGGTCCGCACGAGTGGCGGCGAACCGCTGCTCGAGATCGTCCACGATCTGCTCGGCCAGTTCGGCCCTCCCGGTGGCGGTGCCCAGGATCATCGTCTGTTCCTGCCAGGGTGTGCCGTAATCGGCGTAGGTGTCGGGTTGGGCCACGGTCGGGGCGATGCCGGACAACAGTTCGTAGTCCTGCTCGGTGATACCCGACCACACACCGACGATCAGGTCGGGGTCGAGTGCCGCGATCTGCTCGAAGTTGAGCTCTCCCGACGACAACACCTCGGGCTCGGCGTCGCCGAGTTCGTCCTGCGCCCAGGGCCACACCCCGTTCGGCTGGTCGCCGAACCAGTCACGCAGGCCCACCGGTACCACACCGAGGGCGAGCAGGAAGTCGTGCTCGTTGAAGCCGACCGACACGACTCGTTGCGGCTCCTCGTCGATCGTGGTCGAGCCGAACTTGTGCTCGATCGTGACCGGGAACGGGGCCGCGTCGTCGTCGATGGCGTCGACCTGTGTGTCGGCGGACGGATCCTCGCTCGTGCCGGCGGCGGGCGAGACCGTCGAGGCAACGGCGCTCGACGGATCCGTGGCCGAGGGGTCCGTGCCCGAGGAGTCGGACCCGCAACTGGCCAAGACCACGGCTGCGGCGGCGAACACGGCTGCGGTGCGGCGCATCACGACACCTCCCGATCGCGACGACGCTCATCGGGGGAGTCGACGGACCGGCGCCGATCCACGGCAGCGTCCAGTTCACCGGCCGAATCGTCGATGCACTGGCGCAACTCCTCGACATAACAGGCCGCAGCCGCCTGGGCGGCGTACTCGTCGAGGTGGTGGCGGTATCGGGCATCGGGAGAAGCGATCACGAGCACCGTGACGCCGAGATCGGGGTCCGGCTCGAGGCAGGCGTGGACCGCATCGTGCGGGACGCCGTCGACACCGACGCCGTCCAGCACGGCGGCGATCCGGTGAGGCTCGAGCAGCGATGCGATCCAGCGTTGCTCGACACCTCTGCGAGCGAGGCGGTAGACGCCGGCGCCGAGATCCTCCAGCGAACCGCCGACGGTGACCTCGGCGACCCGGCCGGAGCAGTCGACGCCGCGTGCGCACGCGCCCGATTGCACGATCCGCCGCATCGCGCACGGATCGATGTCGGCGGTGTGGTGGCCGGCGACGACGACGGCATCACCGTCGACGGTGCGCAGGCGGAGTTCGGCTGCCGGAGCGGTGTGCCCGAGGGCGACGGCGAGTCGGAGTCGTTCGAGTGGTGTCACTGCTGGTTCCTCGTGGGTGGTGGGAGGGGGTGGACAGGGATGGGTGTGGGAGGGGTGGACGGGTGGGACGGGAAGCGGGGGAGCTGTGGGGTGTGTCGAACAGGCGGCCGGCGGTGGGCCCTCAGCGGGGTTCGCCCGCCCGGGCGCGGCCGACGAGCGCCACGGTGGCGCCGCGCACGTCGCTCGGTGCGTGGAGGGGTTCGGTGAAAGCAACCCGGGCGACGACCGTGGCGACGGCATCGTTCGGAGCGGGGGGTTCGACCGCACCGGCCGGCTGCTCGGTACCGGCGGCCTCCACCACGTCGAACGTGATGCCGTACCGGTCGAGCCCGGTCACCGTTGCCGACACCGCCCGATCGATGCCGGCGAGCGAGCGAACGATGTCGACGCAGGCGTCGGCGTGGTCGTCGTTGAGGTGGTCGATCATCGCAGTGGCAGCGGGGATGATCGGGTCGGGCGGTGCGGCGGCGAACTCGGCGGGTCCGGCCCAACCCATCACGCCGAAACCGCCGACGTAGCGGACGTCGCGCACGATGAGGTGCCACCACGAGAAGTCGGGCATACCGACGTAGTCGGCCGCATGCGGGTGCACGGCGAGGTGGTGCTCGACCTCGTCGTCGGTGGGCTCGTGGGGCTGAGCGACCCCCACCAGCGTCACCCGCGGGCACGCCAGCGGATCGCGACCAGCAGGGACCCGGCCGCGCACGAGCAGGCTGGCACGACGGTCACGCCGGAGGTTCTGCGTGTGCTCGGCCAGCGCCGACACGCACAGCATCGGCGACCCGCCCACCACCGTGGAGACGGGCGTCACCGACGTGTAGGGATGGCCGGTGGGTGTGAGCGTCGCCAAGGTGGCGACACCACCGGGTTCGACGAGTGTGCGGGCCAGCTCGGCATGGGAGGGGAAACTGGTCACGTCACCGACCAACCGTGGGCCGGCGGCGAGGTGGACGGACGTGTCGATCTCCGACAGGCCGGTCCCCCCCTCGGTCGTGGCGGTGCCGGTGGCCGCAGTGCCCGTCGTGGCGGCGTCGGTGATGGCGGCGTCGGTCATGGTGTGGCTCCTCCGTGCAGGTCGGTGACGAGTTGATCGAGCAGTTGCCCGGTTCGGGGGCCGTTGCCCAGCAGGAACTGGTCGTCGTAGACGAGGATCCGTCCGTGCTCGCCGGCCGGTGTTCCCGAGACGGCGGGCATCGACAGCAGGCCGTCGCGCCCGCCGACCGAGGCGAGACCCGCCTCGGTGACGATCAGCACGTCGGGTGCGGCGGCGACGAGGGCCTCGGCGTCGATCGGTGCATGGTCGACGACACCGAGCTCGTCGGCGACGTTCACCGCACCGGCGGCCTCGAGGAGCCAGTCGACACCGGAACCTTCGCCCAGCAGGAGCTGCACGTTCTGGCCCCGCAGGTACAAGACACCGGTCCGTGGAGCCGACGTCGCTGCTGCGGCCCGGCCCACGGCGTCACGGATCTCACTGTCGACGACGGCGGCCAGCTCGTCGCCCTCACCGGGCACACCGATCGCCGCTGCGACCGCCCGGATCTTCTCACCAGGGCCGGTCGGAGAGTCTTCCGACGGCATGATCTCGACGGGGATCCCGAGCCGCTCGAGCGCCTCCAGGGTCTCCGGAGGCCCGGCGAGGTCGGTGGCGAGCACGATGGTGGGCTCGAACACGGCGATCGGCTCGGGTGCGAGGGCGCGCTGGTATCCGATCTCGGGGAGGTCGTCGGCAGCGGGTGGGAACGTCGCCGAGATGTCGGTGGCGACCACCCGGTCACCGAGCCCGAGCGCGAAGACGATCTCGGCGAGATCGCCGTCGACCGGCAGGATCCGCTGGTGCTGAGCGTCCGGATCGGTGGCCGTCCCCGTACCAGCGGGGGTGCTGATGGGGGTGCCGGCGGGGGTGCCGTCGGGGATGGTGGCAGGAGAGGGGATGTCGGCGGGGGCGGAGTCCGTGACAGGGGCCGTGACGCCAGGTGTGGGGGAGGCGCCGACCTCCGTGGTCGCATCGGTCGAGCCCTGCGCAGCCGATCCGCACGCAGTCGACAGCGCCGAAGCGGCGGCCACTGCGAGGATCGAACGGCTGCGTCCGACATGACGCCGAGCCTGTGTTACAAGTGCCACCTAGATGATGTTAGGCATTCCTAACTCTTCGTGCAAGCCCGTCCTTCCGCTGCGTTGTGGCGTTGTGGCGTTGTGGCGTTGCGGAGGCAGCGTCTCAGGAACGGATCGACGCTCGGATGCCCGCCACCCAGTCGTCGGCTTCGCGCCAGCGGGTGTCGGCGTGTTCACGTGCGGACTCGGCGTGCTTCCCCGACGCCGGATACGACCCGAGGAACTTCACACCTCCCTGCTTGGCATGAAGTGCCCGCATCGTGTCGGCGAGCAGCTCGTCGGCAACGTGGGACTCGGCGTAGACGATGAAGCAGTAGTCACCGAGGCCACCGTTCTTGGTCGGCCGGCTGGTGAGATTCGAGAGGTTGATCCGCCGGGCCGTGAACTCCTGCAGGATCGACACGAGGCTGCCCGGCTCGTCGGCGCGCTGGTAGATCACCAGCGCGGTCTTGTCGTTGCCGGTGGGTGCCGGTACGCCGTCGCGGGCGACGAGCACGAACCGGGTCTGGTTGCCGTCGTGGTCGGCGATGTCGGCGGCCACCACCTCCAACCCGTACACCTCGGCGGCCACGCGCGGGCCGATGGCCGCCAGGTGGGCGTCGCCCGACTCGCTCACCTGCTGGGCGGCGTCGGCGGTGCTGTACGCACCGCGGATCTCGGCGTCGGGGAGCTGCTCGCGCAGGTAGCGGTGGCACTGCGCTGTGGCGACCGGAATGGAGTGCACGGCGTCGATGTCGTGGAGGGTCACCCCGGGCAGGGCGAGCAGGCAGTGCTCGATGTCGATGACGATCTCCCGGGTGATGAGCAGGTCGTGATCGAAGGCCAGTGCGTCCTGGGTGAAGTTGACCATGCCTTCGATCGAGTTCTCGATCGGCACCACACCGAGGTCGATGTCGCCCGACTCGACGGCGTCGAGCACGTCCGGCACGGTGCGGTACGCCACGTGCTCGGCCTCGAGCAGGTCGGGCTGGGTGAGCAGCGCCTGCTGGGTGAACGTCCCGAACGGCCCGAAGAAGCCCACGCGTGTCGCCATGAGGGTCAGGCTACGGCCGGGGTCGGTCGACCGGAGGTGTCCGATCCGGGCCAGAGGGTGTGGTGCGGGTGTCGCCGTGACACGATGAGCGGGTGGACGAGACGAGCCTGCGAACGTTGCTGGATCAGGTGCGGGAGGGCACCACCACACCCGACGATGCCGTTGCACGGCTCCGGCGGCTGCCGTTCGCCGACGTCCCCGGTGCGTCGGTGGATCATCACCGGCATCTCCGCCAAGGGATGCCCGAAGCCGTGTACGGGCCCGGCAAGCATCCCGATCACTGCGTGTCGATCGTCCGCGAGCTGCTGACGCACGGCACCGGCCCGGTCCTGCTCACGCGTACCGACGACCTCCAACGCACCGCATGCCTCACGGCGCACGGACCGGCCGAGGAAGCGAGCGGCAGCCTCCTCTGGCGTGCACCGGAGCCGACCCGGACCGGCACGGTCGTCGTCGTCACCGCCGGCACGAGCGACCTACCCGTGGCCCACGAAGCCGCGCTCACCCTGCGGGCGCACGGGTTCGACCCGTGCGTGATGGCCGACGTCGGTGTGGCGGGCCTGCACCGGCTCCTCGCCCGGCTCGACGAGATCACTGCGGCCGACGCCGTCGTCGTGGTGGCCGGCATGGAGGGTGCGCTGGCCAGCGTGATCGGCGGTCTCACCGGAGCACCGGTGGTGGCGGTACCCACCAGCGTCGGCTACGGCGCCGGGCTCGACGGGGTGACCGCGCTGCTGGCGATGCACGCGTCGTGCGCCAGCGGAGTCAGCGTGGTGGGCATCGACAACGGCTTCGGCGCAGGTTGTGCCATCGCCCGGATGCTGCCGTGACCGGTGCGGGCCGGCGCGTCGCCTGGTTCAACGCTCAGGCGGGCGTCGCCGGTGACATGACCATGGCGGCGCTGGTGGATGCCGGCGCCGATCCCGACCTGGTCGCCGACGCCGTCGCCGCGCTCGGCGTCGGCGGCTACGCCTTGATGTTCGAGCGTGTGCAGCGTTGCGGCGTGGGGGCCACCTGGGCCAACGTCGTCGTCCACCGGGAACCACACGCCCTGCGCGCCGACGCCGAGCACCCCGACCGGCACAGTGCACACGACCGACACGATCCACACGATCCACATACCGGACACCGCCCCGTGGGCGAGATCCTCGAGCTGCTCGACCACGCCGAACTACCCCACCGGATCCGTGACCTCGCCGCCGCCGTGTTCCGGCGTCTGGCGGAGGTGGAAGGTGCGATCCACGGCACCGAGCCCCACGACGTGGAACTCCACGAGGTCGGTGCGGTCGACTCGATCGTCGACGTGGTCGGTGCCTGCGCGGCGCTGGTGTCGCTCGGCGTCGACGAGGTGGTGTGCAGCCCGGTCGCACTCGGTGTGGGTTCGATCCGCACCGCCCATGGTGTGCTCCCCAACCCGGCACCGGCCACCGTGGCGCTGCTGGCCGATGCCGGTGCGCCCACCGTCGGGCTCGACACGACGCTCGAGACCACCACGCCCACAGGGGCGGCACTCATGACCACGTGGGCCCGTTCCTTCGGTGCGATGCCGCCGCTGGTGGTGGATGCCGTCGGCTACGGCGCCGGAACGGCCGACCTGGCCGACCGGGCGAACGTCGTGCAGGTGGTGATCGGCCAGGCGGCGGGCTCACACGGCGACATCACCGACCACGACGGCGCGGGGACTCCGGTGATGCTGCTCGAAGCCAACGTCGACGACGCCACCGGCGAGGTGCTCGCACACGCATTGGCGCAACTACTGGCTGCGGGTGCGCACGATGCCTGGCTGGTGCCGATCGTGATGAAGAAGGGCCGGCCCGCCCACACGGTGAGCGTGCTCGCCGATCCGTCACGCGCCGCCGACCTCCGCGAACTCCTCGTCCGCGAGACCGGCACGTTGGGGGTCCGGGCCCGAGAGCTGCGCCGGTGGCCCCAGCGGCGGTCGATGACCACCGTCGACGTCGACGGACAGCCCGTCGGCGTGAAGATCGGCGCCGACCGCGTGAAGGTCGAGTTCGACGACGCCGTCGCCGCCGCGTCCGCACTCGACGTCCCCGTGCGCACCGTCATCGAACGCGCCACCGGCCTGGCCCGGCGGGACGCCGGAACCTGACGCCGAGACGGATCAGGCCGAGCCCAGCGCCTCCTGGATCCAGGTCGCCAGATCCTCGGCCGACTTCGTACCGCTGTCGCGGCCGACCAGGTTGCCCTCGGCGTCGACGAGCATCAGGTAGGGAAAGCCCGACCCACCGTTGGCCAGGAACGCCGTGGCGGCCTCGTCGTCGGCGAGCACCGGCCACTCGAAGCCCCTGTCGAACAGCCACTGCGACGGCGGGTAGTTGGGACCGCTCGGGTCGACCCCCGTGCTGATGCCGATCACGTCGAGATCCGCAGGGATGCCGTTGCGGTTCTTCAGCTCGATCAGTTCGGGGATCTCGTCGTTGCAGTGCGGGCACCAGTGGGCGAGGAACACGAGCATCGACGGACGCCCGTCGTTGCCACCGATGCTCACCGGGGTGCCGTCGAAGCTCTGACCGTTCACCACCGGCACGGGAGTGCCGATCGCCGGGTCGGCGATGTCACGGTCGAAGGACGGCAAGGGGTCACCCACCACCTCGACCGGCTGGTTCTCCTGCACGTCGTCGGGCAGGGTGGCGGCAGGGCCGTCGGGTTCGGCAGCGACGGGTTCGCCGGGCTCGTCGTCCGACAGCAGCACCGAGATGCCGGCGAGGGCGCCGACCAACACGATGGCCGAGATCACGATGAGCAGCGTGCGGGTCTTGGGGGTCACGTCCGGGCCTCCAGTTCGTCGACCCCGGAACCCGTGGGCTCCGACGTCGTGTTGGTCGAGTGGTCGTTCGAGTGGTCGTTCGAGTCGGCAGGCGAATCGTCCGCCGTGTCGCCGTCCAGTCTGGAGGGAACACGCACGAACAACAGTGTGAGGATGGTGAGAAATCCCACCAGCGCCATCGTGGCGAGCGTGATGAAGCCGAACTCACGGAACCAGAACACCGTGCAGGACGGGCCCGTCAGTTCGCAGGTGCCGGTGTCGAGCTCGGGCCGCCACTCGATGAGGGTGTGGTAGCCGGCGATGATCGCCCCGATCACGGCGATCGGAGCGGCGTACCAGCGCACGCCCGGATCGCGCCGCAGTGCACCGACCAGCAGGATCGGCGCCAGCGGGTACATCGCGATGCGTTGGAACCAGCAGAGGCGGCACGGCACGAAGTCGGCAATCTCCGAGAAGTAGAGGCTGCCGAGCGTGGCCGTGGTCGCCACGAGGAACGCCAGCCACACGCCGGCGTCACTGATGCCGCGGCCGAGCGCAGCGGCCGGTCCGTTGCCCGCCCGGGCGAGGACCGCCAGCACGATCAGACCGATCGCTCCGAGGCCTGCCACGACGGTGAGCATCGAGAAGAACAGCTGTGCGGTCTCCGTGCTCACCCGGCCCAGTATGTCGCCGCCGGGGGGACGCCGTACGGCACTGCCCCACCATGGGCCCTTGGTCCTGTGACGCCGTGCGACATCCTGCTGCGCGACATCCTGTGCGCCACCTCCTGCGTTCGCACGGCCATCGCCCGTCGGTGCGACGACGCAGTACGTTCGGCGGCGATGACCACCGACCAGCGGGCCACGCTGCGCGAGTTGCGCCGCACACGTACCCGTCGACGGCTCGGTGACGTCGAGTGGTACGACATGGCCTACCGGGCCTACCTCTTCGCACTCGTCGGACTGATCGTGGTGGTCACGGTGTCCGACGCCATCGACGGCGTGGTCGGCGACGAGGTCGACACCGGCCAACTGCTCGCCGTCGGGCCGACGATCCTGGGGTTGGCCGTCGTGGTGGCCGCCGCACTCGGCCTGCGCAGCGGCGCCGAGGGAGGCCCGGTGTCGGTGGAGCTCGCCGACATCCGCCATGTGCTGCTCGCACCGATGCCGCGCCGAACCGTGCTGCTCCGGCCCGTGGGCCAACGGTTCCGGTCACTGGCGTTCGGGCTCGCGCTGGTGGGTGGTGTACTCGGCCAGCTCGTGGCCACCGAACTCGACGGCTCACGTGCCGCCTGGGCCGCCGGCGGTGTGCTGTTCGGGGCGATGACGGGGGCGACCTTCGTGGGCGCCGCGGTGCTGTCGCACGCCCTGCGAATTCCACGCTGGGCGGCGACTGCACTCGGCGGCGGCCTTCTCGCCTGGCAGGGCGTCGCTGCATGGCGGCTGTGGAGCGACGAGATCACCGACGCCGCCGGCGCATCGACCGACGGCGTCGCCACGATCGTCGGCCCGGCCGACCTGCACGGCCGCATTGCGTTGTGGGGTGTGGAGCAGCACCCGGTCGATGCGCTGGCGATCGCCGCCACTGCCCTCTTGGTGGCCACCGCGCTGCTGCTGTGCGGCCGCTTGCGCATCGAGCCGCTGGCCCGCCGGGGTGAACTGGTGTCGCAGCTCCGGTTCGCGGCGACGGTGCAGGACATCCGGACCGTCGTGCTCCTGCGCCGCCAGCTGCGATCCGAGCACCTCCGTTCCGCCCCGTGGCTCGGGCGGCCCGGTGCGCGCGGGCGACCCGCACCGTCGCCCCACCCTGGTTCGAATCGCGGTCCGCGCGATGATCCGCGCGACGTTCCGGGTCGCAGTCCGGCGCCTCCGGGTCGCAGTCCGGCGCGTCCGGGTCGCAGTCCGGCGCGTCCACGTCGGGCAGAGTCGCCGGCGGTCACCGGCAGCATCGTGTGGCAACGCGGTGTCCGCTCGTTGCGCCGGCTCCCCGTGGCCCGTCTGGGCCGGATCGCCGCCACGGCGGCGCTCGGCGGCGTGGCCGCCGCGCTGACGGTGACGAGTTCGCCGCTGTTCGGGCTGCTGGTGCTGGCGGCCGTGTTCGTCGTCGGGCTCGAGAGCCTCGAACCGCTGTCGCAGGAGATCGACCGGCCCGACCTCACCGACCGTCTGCCCGTGGAGCGCGGCTGGATCTACGCCCACCACCTGCTGGCACCGGCGTCGCTGCTCGCCGTGGCCGCCCTGGTCGGTGCCGCGGCCGGCTCGATCGTCGATCCGGCTGCGTCGGCCGGGCTGTTCGCCGTGGCGATCCCGGTCGCCGTGGGGGGTGCCGTCGGGCCGGTGGTGGCGACGGTCACCGACGCCCCTGCGGCCATCTCCTCCACCACCCTCTTCGGATCGCCGCGCCACGCCGAGGCCACGCTGATGCCCCCCGAGTTCGCCGGCTTCGGCACCATCGCCCGCACCCTGTTGCCCGTGATGCTCAGTGCGGCCGGGCTCGTTCCGGTGTATGCGATGCGCATCCGAGCCGATCCCGCCACCGTGGTGCGGTCGTGGGTGGGCGTCGCCCTCGTGGTCGCCGGGCTGCTGTGGTGGGTCCGCCGGCGCGATGCCTGGGGTGCGAACATCCGCCACTTCTTCGAGCAGGGACGAGCCGCCGCATGACACGAACCGACCGATCCGCCGCCGGCCCGGAGCCTGCCGTGGTGACCCAGGAGCTCGCCAAGTACTACGGCGACGCTCCGGCACTGGAGGCACTCGATCTCGAGATCGCCGACGGTGAACGGGTCACCCTGATCGGCCACAACGGCAGTGGCAAGACCACGCTGCTGAAGATGCTGGCCGGCGTGCTCGAACCGTCCGGCGGTGCGGCCTCCATCGGTGGATACCAGGCCGGGTCGATCGGCTCGCGGGCTGCCGTGTCGTACCTGGCGGACCAGCCGGTCTTCTACGACGACCTCAGCGTGTGGGAGCACCTCGAGTACATCGCCCGCCTGCACGGCACGAGCGACTGGGAACAGCAGGCGGTCGACCTCGTCGACGCCGTCGGTCTGACTCCACGGATCGACGACCTGCCCGCCACGTTCAGCCGCGGCCTCAAGCAGAAGGCGGCGATCGCCATGGCGTTCGTGCGGCCGTTCGACGTACTGCTCGTGGACGAGCCGTTCGTGGGGCTCGACCGCACCGGGCGTGACGCCCTGATGGCGCTGTTCGCGTCGGCGCACGCCGACGGTGCGACGTTGCTGGTGGCGACGCACGAGCTGGCCACCGTGCGCGAGAGCACCCGGCTGCTGGCGCTGCGAGACGGGGCTCTCGCCTACGACGGGCATCCCGACGCCGCCGACCTCGCCGCACTGACCGAGGGCGGCCCCACCCCACCGTCCGACTGACCTCCACGACATCCGTTTGCGTGACGCTTTTGTCGGGACGGGCCGATCACGAGGTGACGCACACGGTGGTGGGCGCGGTCGGGGTGGAATCGGGGACGAGATCGCGGTGGGCTCAAGACGAGATCAAGAAGGATGATGGAACGGGGCGGCGTGGTCTAGCATCGCCACCATGCAGGAGTTCTCTTCGGTCACCGCCTCGTCCTACGACGCCGACGCCTTGGCGCCACTCCTCTCGGAGAAGTCTGCCGAGGGCTGGGAGGTCGTGAGCATCGTGTCGGCCGGCACCAACATCGTGGCCTACCTGCGACGCGAGTCCGACGGAGCCACGACCGGCGACGCAGCCGCCGCATCGGAGCCGGCCACCGACGAGACCACCGAGCAGACAGCGGAGGAGGCCACCGAGGAATCCACCGCCGAGGAGACACCGGTACTGCCCGGCGGTGTCGAGGCCGGCACCGCCGTCGCCGCCGGCTCTGCCGAAGCGGCCGGAGGCGCCCCCACCGAGGAGCCCGCCGCCGAGCCCGCCGGATGGGCTGCAGCGCCCGAGCCCACCACCGAGCCCGACCAGGAGTCGGCCGGCGAGCCCGCCGCCGAGCCGGCAGCGGCCGACACGTCGGTGGCCGATCTCGCCGCCGAGGTCGGCGCCACGGAGGAACCCGCAGCAGAACCTGCGCCGGCCGAGCCCGAGCCGGCAGCGGCCGCGGCCGAGCCCGCCGTGCCCGCCGGCTGGTACGCCGACCCGTCGGGTCGCTTCGAACTCCGCTACTGGGACGGTTCTGCCTGGACCGAGCACGTGTCACGCGCCGGCCAGCAGTTCACCGACCCACCCGTCGCCTGATCCGGCACCTACGCTGAGGCGCCATGCGCGCCACATCGATCGGTCACGCCGGGATGCTCATCGAGACCGATGCCGGCTCGATCCTCTGCGACCCCTGGTTCGTCCCGGCGTTCTTCGGCTCGTGGTTCGTATTCCCCCGCAACGACCAGCTGAGCCCCGAGCTGTGCGAGCGCATCGAACAGGCGGACTTCCTCTACATCTCGCACCTGCACGGCGACCACCACGACGAGCCGTGGCTACGCGACCACCTCCGGCGCGACATCCCGATCCTGCTGCCGGGCTACCCCACCCGTGAACAGCAGCGCACGCTGCAACAGCTGGGCTTCACCGAATTCGTCCGCACCGTCGACACCGAGGAGATCGAGGTCGCCCCGGGCCTCACGGTGGCGATCCACATCGAGACGTCGATCACCGATGGGCCGGGCGGCGACTCGGCGATCGTGGTGTCCGACGGCGAATCGATCCTCGTGAACCAGAACGACTGCCGCACCAACGACCTCGCACAACTGCGCGCCCACGGCCCGGTCGATCTGCACTGGCTGCAGTTCTCCGGCGCCATCTGGTACCCGATGGTGTACGACATGCCCGAAGCCGACAAGCGAGCGCTGTGCCGCGGCAAGGTCAACGCCCAGTTCGCCCGGGCGATGCGCTACGTGGAGAACATCGACGCCCGGTTCGTGGTGCCCAGTGCCGGGCCTCCGGCGTTCCTCGACGACGACCTGTTCGCACTGAACATGATCGACGGCGACGAGACGAGCATCTTCCCCGACCAGACGGCGTTCCTCGCCCGGCTGGATGCGGCGGGCCGCCACGGCGTGATGAACGTGCCCGGCACCACGATCGAGGTGCACCCCGGCTCCATCGAGGTGACGCACCCGATGCCCGACCAGGAGGTGGAGGCGATCTTCGCCGACAAGCGCGCCTATCTCGAGCAGTACCGTGCCGACTGGAAGCCGTGGCTCGACGACCTCAGAGCGAGCTGGCAGCCGCCCAGCACCGACCTGTTGTCGACGCTGCAGCAGTGGTGGGAGCCGCTGCTCGACATGGCCCCCACCCTGCGCACGCAGGTGGGCGCCAACGTGCTGATCAACGCCGGCGATCTGGCGATCCTCGTCGACTTCCCGGCCGGGGAGGTGCGCGCCCACCACGGCGAGCCCTTCTCGTTCCGCTTCGACATCCCGCGGGAGCTGGTGGAGACCGTCGTCGCGCAGCGGGCCGTCGACTGGAGCAACTCGCTGCTGCTGTCGTGCCGCTTCACCGCCTGGCGCGACGGCGAGTTCAACGAGTACGTCTACAACTTCCTCAAGTCGCTGTCGCGGGAACGCATGCGACGCGCCGAGGCAGAGGTGGTGCGCAAGCTCACCCCCGCCGATGTCCTCGAGTCGATGGACGAGCCCGACATCCGCGTCGGCGACTACGTCGTGCAGCGGCGATGTCCGCACCGCAACGCCGATCTGGCAGCGTTCGGGGAGATCGACGGGTGTGACTTCGTGTGCACGCTCCACGGCTGGCGCTTCGATCTCGAGACCGGCCGCAACAAGACCGCCTCCGACCAGCCTCTCCGCATCCGTCGCGCCGACGCCGGCACCTGACCGCGCCACTCTCCCCACCCGCTCTCCCCCACCCCCCATCGTTTGCGTGACGAATTTGTTGGGGCGCCCCAACATTTCTGCAACGCAAACGTTCTTCGGGGGCCGGTGGGGAGCGGCTGATGGTGGGGCCGACGGCAGGGGGCCGAGCGTTCCGGTAGGTTGGAAACGTGCTGGATCTGGGTATCGACCTCGACTTCTGGCCATGGGTGTGGCTGGCGATCGCCGTCGTGTTCGCGATCATCGAGCTCACCATCCTCGCCGGGTCGTTCGTGCTCCTGCCCTTCGCCGTGTCGGCGTTCGCCGCAGCGCTGCTCGGCTTCTACGACGTCCCCATCGAAGTGCAGTGGCTCGTGTTCGTCGGTGGTGGCGCACTGCTGTGGGTCGGGCTCTACCGCTACGCCAAGAGATTCGCCGGGGAGAACCAGATCGCTCCCGGGGTCGGCGCCGACCGGGTCGTCGGCCTCGACGGGATCGTCACCACCAGCATCGACCCGGACGACACGCTCCGCAGGGGCCGTGTCACGCTCCACGGTGAGGTGTGGGGCGCCAC
>Ga0102938_10001735_pt1 | contig 16491 bp, 12 predicted proteins | sample SalPonR2_B_D2_MG_FD_84516 | JGI IMG/M metagenome (GOLD analysis project Ga0102938, IMG submission 84516) | Salt pond soil microbial communities from South San Francisco under conditions of wetland restoration - Salt Pond MetaG R2_B_D2_MG | ecosystem: Environmental > Aquatic > Marine >...
ATGAACAAGCCAATACAGACCCCCAACCAACCTGCACAAAAAAAACTCCGGGCGAAAAGACCCTCTGGAGGAGAGTTCCGGGGAAGGGCTTTCATCAATTGAGCTATCGAGAATAGCCCGATAGCTGTAACCCATAAAAAGTATCCGTAGCCATACCCGACAATCTTTTTATAGGCGGGGGCCGCGCTAACCATAATATCGTCATGGAAGAGAAATGTCAGGGCGATGAATAACGCCATAAATCCAACTCCCGCCGATACATCTGGCCTTCTATAATTAAGTATCGCGACCAAGTAGCATAAATTTGCAAACCAGGAAAAATGCCCCTCCAAAAGACCAACCCACCCCATCAATAGTAATGAGAGAGAGTCTTGCGGCTCGTGAGTAATACCAATATAAAAAGCGGGGAAAAAAAGGCAGGCTGCATACATAGCCAGGCTTGCCCACAGGCTTGTGTGCTCAATATTTTTCATCGCACCACTTCCCCTAACAGGCAGTGATGCTAAACAGATCGCACATATCAGTGCCGTAGTTGTGACTTTTCAGCACTAAGCTCTTCGCCGGATCCGCGAGCAGCGGGGTCAGGGCCAGATGCCGACGGCGTCTGAGCAAGCGCTGGACGCGCGATAGCGGCCAGCGTGGCACGCACTCGCCAAGAGCCGTGCCGGTGCCTACTCCGACACCGACTCCCAGTTACCCTCCACATCATCCACCATGGATTCGACCCACTCACCCACGGTCACGCCCTCTACCGCCACATCCAGCTCGCCGAGCAGGAACGTGTGCGAGTCACCGGGCACAATGAAACTGCGCATGCGCTCCGGGTTCAGGTTTTCCAGCTCCGCCATTGCAGGCCGCAGCACGCCCTCGAAGGTCGGCCCCCCGATACCCAGGAAGAAAGTGCCGATGGTGAAATCCTGCGCGTAGCTGAGCATGCCCAGGCGCGTGTTCGGGTCCTGCTTGAGCTGCCAGTCGAGGAAGCCGGAGGGGTCGCCCTGTATCGTGCACTCCTCACAACTCGCGGGGAAAAACGCGTCGATGTTCCAGTAGTCGATGATCTGCTGGTTGAAGGCCGGGTCGTCGGGCCGGGTGATGCCCACGCCGGAGTCGTTGAGCACATCGATGGGGATATCCGGGTAGAGCTGGCGTACCAGTGGCAGGGCGAAAATGCTGCCGTAGCCACCGCCACTCACGCCCGCCAGAACGATGCGCCGCGGTGCGGGGAAGGTCTGCACCGCCACGTCCAGCGCGGCGGAGAGATTGTGCAGGCCGCGGTGGAAGCGGTCTGGCGTGCCGCTGTCGTCTGAATCCACATCGGCATCGCTGGCAAACAGGCCGCCGTCGCAGTAGGGCAGGTACACGGTGCTCATGCCGGCCAGGGGGTTGGCAGGCAGCGCCGGGTCGAGAATGCCCGCCTCCGGGATGCCCGGTGCCGCCTCGGAGGTGGCGGCGCAGAGATCAAACCAGCAGGCACCGCCGCCCTGCAGGAAGATCATAAGGTCTTCCGTGCCGGTATCGCGGGTAGCCATGCTGTAGGGCTCGCCACTCAGGCAGAGCGGGCCGTCGCCCTCGCCGAACACGTGATTGGTCACGTCGCCATCCGCGGTGCTCATCATCGGTGAATAGAGGCCGAGATAGCGGGTAACGCCCTGGTCGATCAGCTCCTGGAACGGCACGGCGTCACCGCCGGATGAGCCGTTGCCATCGTTGTCGGAACAGCCCGTGACGAGTACCGCCAGTGCCGCGAGGGGCCAGGCGGCGAGCCGCATCGTGCGGCTGCGCCGCGTATTCTCGGAAAGTCGGGTCACGTTCTTTGCCTCTATTCGCTGTTATGTTGCAGGAATATTACAGCAACTACCGGCGAATATCTGCCGCCGTCCACTCCGCGTGAACGGCGCAAAAAATGTGACCTCAGGGTTGATAGCCGCGCTGGATACCCTGGTCGATCCACTGGCCGATCACCTGGCATTCAGCGGGCGTCGCCGAGCTCTTGTGCGCCGGGCCGAAATCGATGTCGTTGTCGTACTGGGCATCGGTACGGCCATCCTGTCGCGCACCCATGCATTTCCAGTACAGCAGCGAATCACGGGCCATTTTTGCCACCCATTTGCTGGTGTAGGGACGCGGTACCCGGAAGCTGCCATTCAGGGTTGGCTGGCGCTCTGCCCATGGCCAGTCGATCTGCTCGTAGTCCCATGCGATACGGGAATCCAGCAGGCCGTCTGCATCGTGCATGTCGCCGTGGCAACCCGAACAGCGCTGGAGAATGATTGGCTTCACATCCTCCCAGGTGGTCCGATAGCCGTTGTCGGGCGCGGGCCGATTACTGCGCGCGGCGATGGTTTTCGCGAAGCGGGCCTCCGCGCTGGAGCCGATCCCGGCGGCGCGCTCCTCCGAGTGGCCATCGTGACAGCCGTGGCAGGTGCGCGTTTCGCCCCGCTGCAGCGAGTGCAGCTTGTCGTCGTGGGCGATGGTCATGCCGTCCTTGTCCTGGCCGACAATCTGCAGCGGCGTTTCGCAGGGCACGCGCATGCGCACCGAGCCATCCGTTTCGATTTGCTGATAGCCCTGTACCGCGAGGCTTTTGAAGCCGTGGTTGTTGATGGTGTTGGCAAACTCTTCCTTGTTGCCGTTGGCGTAGCTGCGATCCCACATCTCAACTTCGTAGACAGTGAGATAGTGCATATTGCGCGCGTGAAAGCCCTTGTCCTCGGTATTGATCGCGCAGCCCTGTATAGAGCACTGCTGGTAGAGCGTGTTAGCCCAGTCGTAGGGCCTGGGAGCTTGCAGCTCTGACTTGCGCGCATCCACCACCTGCAGGAAACAGGTGTCACCCTCCAGCGGCTCGGGTTGCTCGGGCTCGGGTTGTCCCCAGAGAGCCTGGTAGCTGGCCACGGCGTCCGCGTCGAAAGCTTGCCAGAGCGTGTCGCCGGCGATCAGTTCCATCTGCCGCGTATCAAATGAATCCGTTACCCGATCTACCTTCACGCGGTAAATGCCCTTCATGCACAGCGGTTCGCCGCCAGTGTATTGCTGGTTGGCATTCTCGGTGAAGGTGGGTCCATAGCACACGCCGCGGCCGTGAGTGATCATGAAATCGTCGGTGTTCGGCAGCGCGCTGGCGTAGCCCGCCTTGCCCATCACCTGGCCTTGCCCGTTGCGGCGCGGCGCATGGGAGTCCGCATCATTGCCGTAGGGCGTGAGAGCCACAAAATCGGAGGGCAGGTATTGTCCTGAGCCCTCGCGGTCGCTGCTGTGGATACGGTGCTGGTAGTTGTTCAGGCGCGATACGCCTTCCACATGGCCTCCGAGGTAGGACCAGCCGTAGACGATGCCCATGCTGCCGGTGTGATTTGCACGGTAGTAGTTGGTCGCCGCGAGGTAGTCCTTGCGAATTTCGGCCACGGAGCGCACGGCGCGCAGCGCGGAAGCCCCTTCACCGCCCGAAGTGTTGTTGAGCCAGCCGCGGGTTTTCAGCAGCGGGCTGCCGTGACCGCCGAGCGCCACGCCGCCGCCTGCGCCGTTGCCATCCATCTGGCACAACCACCATTTGTTGACCTCGGTTCCCGGTGCGCCTGAGTGGCGATTGGGGCTGTCAAAGGCCTCGTTGGCATGGCCGTTCCAGCAGGAATAGATTATGTCGCCATTCGACATGACCGTGGGCGAGAGCGCCATGGTTTCGTGCGGGGTGAGATTCTTTGCGCCGGTGCCATCGACCTTCATGGTCCAGATCTGCATGGCTTTGCCGGCGTGCCCGTAGCCGTAGTATTGAGATACGCCGTAGGCTGTGGCCGTCCAGCGCGGGGAACCGTTTTCGCGTTTACCGCGGTGTTGACTGAACTGGCTTTTGTGTGGGAAGAGATTCGCCCGATTGCTGGCAAACACGAGTGTGTTGTCGTCCAGCCACTCTGGCTGGCGATCGATACTCTTGCCGTCGTGGTTCGGAACCGGCCGGGTCTCGCCGCTGTCGAGGTCGTAAATGAACAGCCTGGCGTGCGTCAGCGCGGGAATCTCCTTGATACCCAGTTTAATGCGGTCATGGTAGACATCGACCAGCGAGTTGGCGTAGCCCACTGAATAGGCGATTTTCCTGCCATCGGGGCTAACCCTTGCCTCCTGGGCGACACAGATCTCTTCCGATGTCGTGCAGTCGTGCAGGACATGCACATTGCCTTGCAGATCGTCGAGCACGATGTCTGATTCCGCTATCCCGCCGTTGATGCGTCCCACGTCGCTGGAATGCTGCCAGGTCGATGCATCCATAAGGACACTGCCCGCTACGGGATCGGTTGCTCGCGGCTGGCGCGTGTAAACGATGCCCCTGGTGGGCTGCGGTCCGGTGACCCGCGAGGGGGCCGGTTCGGGTTCGGCAGGCGTCGACGGTACCGGTGGTGGCGATGACGGTGGCGGAGTCGAAGGCTCCGGGGGTGTTGACGGTGCCGGCGGAGTTGATGGCGCCGGTGGAGTGGAGGGTGCCGGTGGAGTCGCCGGTGCCGATGGTGTCGACGGCGCGGGAGGCTGTTTCGCCTCCGCTTGCTGCTGGCGGATCAGGTCTTTGATGATCATGTTCCAGATCAGCTCTTGCAGCCAGCGCGGCAGCCTGGTCTTGTGCTGCTCGAAAATGCTTACAATTGATGGTTCGGCCATTACTGGTTCGGTCGCGAACAGTGTGCCGAGCGACAGCACCACGATGCTGGCGAGGATAAGATGTTTAAGTTGTCTCACTGCGAAGCCCCCGGGACTGTATCCCAATTGTTGAAACGCAGGGCTGGCCCGGGTGCGGTTGATGTTGTTTCCGGGCTTTAGGATTGCATCCTACTGGTTCGCAACCCTGAAAGATCGGAAAAAGTGCTGAAAAATACAGTCTTTTTGTTTATATGATGAAACAACCACGGCTTATAACTCAGGGGCTCTCGCGCACTTTTCAGGTGTCAGGCTCTGCTTTCCGGAGCCGCGGGAAAAGCGCCGGTGGCACCACGCTGCAGACGGCGTTGGGCTCTGGCATAGGCTGGAGATCTGTGGTTCACTGAATGAGAATAGTTTGCGTTCACGGGCGCTCTCCAGGGGCGCAGTTTCGAGGGTTTTTCATGCTGGCAAATCATTTGAGTAGCGGCTCCAGGCCGGGTTGGCGCTGTACCACAGCGGCATTTTGCGCGGCTGTCCTGGCGGCCATGTTGGCCGCGTTCCCGGTCCAGGCGGCGACAGTCAACGTTTATTCCGCCCGTCAGGAGGCGCTGATAAAACCGCTGCTGGATGAATTTACAGCGAGTAGCGGAATTGAAGTGAATCTGGTGACCGGTGCGGGCGATGCGCTGCTCGCCCGGTTGATCAACGAGGGGCGTAACTCGCCGGCAGATGTGTTGCTGACGGTGGATGCCGGCAGGCTGTTCCGGGCGCGCGAGGCGGGTGTGCTGCAGCCGGTGGAATCGACCTATCTCGAGCAGGTGGTGCCCGCCAACTTGCGCGATAGCGAGGGCTACTGGTTCGGGCTCTCTGTTCGCGCACGGGTAATCGCCTATGCCAGGCAGCGGGTGGACGCCGCGCAATTGAGCACCTATGCAGCCCTGGCGGACCCGCGGTGGCGTGGCCGCATCTGTATCCGCTCCTCGGGCAACATCTACAACCAGAGCCTGGTGGCCGGCATGCTGGCAACCGAGGGCCCGGCGAACACGGCGCAGTGGCTTGCAGGCCTCGTCGCCAACCTGGCACGACCGCCGCAGGGAGGGGATCGCGACCAGATCAAGGCCGTTGCGGCGGGCCAGTGCGATGTCGCGGTGGTGAACAGTTACTACTACGGGGCCATGTTGCAGTCTGATGATGCGGCGGAGCGCGAGGCGGCTGGTGCGGTTGCCGTGTTTTTCCCCAACCAGGACGACCGTGGCACACACATTAATATCAGCGGTGCGGGAGTCACCGCTGCGGCCGGGAACAAACAGGCTGCCATTGCACTGATCGAGTACCTCGCGCGGCCCGAGGCGCAAAGCTGGTATGCCGAGCGCAACAACGAGTATCCGGTCAGGAAGGATGTCGCACCGGGCGCGCTGCTCGAGTCATGGGGTGACTTCAAGGCGGATTCCCTGAACGTGACCGAACTCGGGCGCCTGAATGCGCAAGCAGTCATGGCCATGGACAGGGCGAATTGGAAGTAGCCACCGGCTTCACACCAATCCAACGTCCGCGTCGCTTTTGCGCCGGTCTTGGCTGGCGCCTCCTGATGCTGTCGATGGCCGTGGCGATCGCGCTACCGGTATTGGTGATAGCGGGTAGCCTGCTTGGCGGTTTCAGCCCGGTCTGGCAGCACCTGCTGGAGACCGTTCTCAGCGACTACATCGTCAACTCGCTGTTACTCATGCTGGGGGTGGGAACCGGTACGCTGGTGCTGGGCGTGGGCGGCGCATGGCTCACCGCGATGTGCGAATTTCCCGGGCGGCGCTGGTTCAACTGGGCGCTGTTGCTGCCGATGGCGATACCCGCCTATATCATCGCCTATACCTATACCGGCATGCTCGACTATGCAGGCCCGGTGCAAAGCGCACTGCGGGATTGGTTCGGCTGGAGCTATGGCGACTACTACTTCCCGCGGATACGCACACTCGGGGGCGCGATCTGCATGCTGTCGCTGGTACTTTACCCGTATGTGTATTTGCTGACGCGGGTGGCCTTTCTCGAGCAGTCAACGGCTGTGCTGGAAGCCAGTCGCAACCTCGGAAGAACCGCATGGCAGACGTTTTTCAGCGTGGCCCTGCCCATGGCGCGCCCCGCGATCGTGGCGGGAGTCAGCCTCGCGCTGATGGAAGCGCTGGCCGATTACGGCACGGTCGACTACTTCGGTGTCAGCACCTTCACCACCGGCATTTTCCGCACCTGGTACGGCCTGGGTGAGTTGCAAACGGCGGCGCAGCTCGCGGCCTTTCTGTTGTTGTTTGTGTTTGTGCTGTTCGTGCTCGAGCAGCGTTCGCGCCGGGGTATGCGATTTCATCACTCTGCACCGTCGCCGGTGGCGCGACGCATTATCCTGCGTGGCTGGCGCGGGTGGCTCGCCTGCGGGGTGGCCCTGTCGGTCCTCGCGGCCGGTTTCCTGTTGCCTGCGGCGCGCCTGGGCGGCTGGGCGCTGGAGCGTGCGCAACATACGGACCTGGACGCCTTCCTGCAACTGACTGCTGCGAGCTTCGGCCTAGCGCTCACGGCAGCGCTTTGCTGCCTCGTCTGTGCCCTGTTGCTGGGGTATGGGAAACGGTTGCATCCCGGCCCTGGCGAGCGTTTCGCCGTGCGCCTGTCTTCGATGGGCTACGCCGTGCCCGGTACGGTCATCGCCGTGGGTGTTCTGATACCCTTCGCATGGATAGATAACCGCTTGGACGGTTTCATGCGAGCGCAGTTTGATTTCTCCACCGGGCTGTTGCTCAGCGGCTCGCTGGCCGCCCTGGTATTCGCCTATGTGGTGCGCTTCCTGGCGGTATCGCTGCAGTCGGTTGAGTCCGGCCTGACGCGCATCCGGCCGGGTATCGATGAGTCGGCGCGCTCGCTTGGATACGCGCCGCTCGGGGTCCTGCGGCGCATTCACCTGCCCATGCTGCGGGGGTCGCTGGCGACGGCGCTGTTGCTGGTCTTTGTGGATGTGTTGAAAGAATTGCCAACGACGCTCATTCTGCGCCCTTTCAACTTCAATACGCTGGCGGTGCGCGCTCACGAGCTTGCCTCGGATGAGCGCCTCGCGGATGCCGCGCTGCCGGCGCTGGCTATTGTGGTCATTGGTCTGCTGCCGGTGCTGCTGATGCTGCGCACGAGCGGTCCGCGGGAAGCTGCCATGGTGGCCGGCGGGAGGAGCGGGCATGCATAGCCTGCTCGAACTGAGCGAGGTATCGGTGCGCTACGGCCCGGTGCTCGCGGTGGATGCGGTGAGTATGCGCCTGGAACGCGGACAGATTGGCTGCCTGCTGGGTCCCTCCGGCTGCGGCAAAACCACGCTCCTGCGCGCGATTGCCGGCTTTGAACCATTGAGCGCTGGCCGCATCCTGCTCGCGGGGGCAGGCATTGGCAGTGCGCGGATGCAGGTACCTCCGGAGCAGCGCCGGGTCGGCATGGTGTTCCAGGATTACGCCCTGTTCCCGCACCTCAACGTGTGGCGCAACATCGCGTTTGGTCTCAACCGTCTTCCGCGCGCACAGCGCGAGCAGCGGGTTGCCGGGATGCTGGCGCTGGTGGAACTGCAGGCTCACGCCAGCGCCTACCCGCATGAACTTTCCGGCGGACAACAGCAGCGTGTTGCACTGGCTCGCGCGCTGGCACCGGCCCCGGAAATCCTGCTGCTGGATGAACCGTTCTCCAATCTTGATAGTGAACTGCGCGAGCAACTCGCCGCTGAGGTCCGTGAGTTGCTGCAACGCAGTGGAGTAACCGCGATACTGGTGACGCATGACCAGCACGAGGCGTTTGCCATGGCCGATCAGATCGCGCTGATGCGTCAGGGCCGCATAGTGCAGAGCGACACCGCCCACAACCTCTACCACCATCCCGTGAGTGAGTTTGTCGCGCAGTTTATCGGCCAGGGGAGCGTTGTCAGCCTGAGTGCCGACGACAGCGGCCAGCCCGGTGGAGCGATGGGGCTGGTTGGCGGTGCTCGCTGGCCAGCGGGTGAAACGCGGCGTGTGTTATTGCGTCCGGACGCCGTTCAGTACGACCCGGCGAGTTCGCTGCGATTGACCGTGACGGGCAGGGCGTTTCGGGGGTCCCACTGGTTGTACCAGTTGCAGCTACCGGACGGTCAGCGAGTGGCCTGTATGGCACCCTGTGATCTTCATGCCGGTAGTGGCGATACGCTACCCGTGCGCTGCGTACTCGACGCCGCGCGGGTGTTTGCCCGGGCCCCAACGGATGTGGACAGGCCCTGACCCGCGGACTGCGCGTGCGCGATTACTCCACCGCGCAGGCCTGCCGCGAGCAGTTGGCCGCGCCGGTGCTCACGTCCGTGGTGGTGATGCTGCCATTGCCGTCCACGTCCCGCCGGTCGCCGGCCCCCGCCGTCTGCCCCCGCGCCAGCCAGATGACCACCATGTCATTGAAATCGACATCGCCATCGCCGTCGACATCGCCCGGCGTGAGCACCGCGTCGAGTCGATAAATATCGCCGGTGGCGAATTCCGCGGCATACAGCTCGCCGATGTAATCCTCGCCAAAGGCCGCTACGGCCGACAGCGTGCCGGCGGGAATCACCACGCGCTGGCTGAGTTCGCCTCCGGGCGGGCCGCTCAGCGCGCGGATACTGGACTGACAAAAATCGCTGAAGAAGTATTGTCCATTGAGCACCGGTGAAAGTGCGCCACGATAGACGCGTCCCCCGGTCACCGAGCATCCCTCTGTCGAATTCGAGTAGGTGTGCACCGGCGGCAGATAGGCGAGGTTACAACCGTTTGTGTTGAAGGGGGCATCGCCCTCGAAACAGCGCCAGCCGAGATTGATGCCGCCGCTGGAGCCCGGCGGCAGGTAGTTGATTTCCTCGACGGCGTTCTGCCCCACATCGGCGACCCAGAGTGCGCCCGTATCGCGATCAAAACTGAAACGCCACGGGTTGCGTGCGCCCAGCGCGAAAATTTCATCACAGCCATCGCCGCCCACGCCATCGGTGAAGGCGTTGTCGGGAGGAATGCTGTAGCGGTTCTGCGCGCCGTCACCGACTGGCAGGCTGCAGTCCGGCCCGCTGCCGGGTGCCGGCGGGTTGTCCACATCGATGCGCAGCAGTTTGCCCAGCAGGTTGGTGGTTGTCTGTGCATTGTTTTGCGGATCGCCGCCACTGCCGCCATCCCCGGTGGCGATGTACAGGTAGCCCTGTGGACCGAAGTGCAGGTCGCCACCGTTGTGATTGGAGAACGGTTGTGCGAATTCCATGAGCACTTGTTCACTGTCGGGGTCGGCTATGTCGGCGTTGGCTGAAACGCTAAAGCGTGATATCCGCGAGCGGTCGGGGCCCGGGCCCGGGCCCGGGTCATAGGTGTAGTTCACATACAGGTAACCGTTACTGGCATAGTCGGGGTGGAAGGCCAGGCCAAGCAGGCCCATTTCACTGGCGCTGTCATCCACCTGCGCGGCGATATCGAGAAACGGCGTCGGCCGCACATTGCCGTCGCGCTCGGCGATGCGGATGCGTCCGGCGCGTTCGGCCACGAAGAGTCGGCTATCGCCGGCATGAGTGAGGACCACGGGCTGGTTCAGGCCGGTGGCGAAGCGCGTGGCTGTGAGTTCGCCGGCCGCGGGTTGCGGCGGTGCCGGTGGCGGCTCCAGGCCGTTTTCTACAGTTAGCGCGAATTCGGTAGTTGCAATGCCGTCGCCACGCAGATTGAGCGCGCCGTTGGTAGAGTTGCCCGCGACGTGCAGCGTGATGTCGGTACTGTAGTTGGGCGCAGTGTAGCGAAAAGCAAAGGTGGCGAGATCCCCGCTGAAAGGTTTCGGTGAGCTGTGCGTGAGCTCACCGTCCGCTTGTTGCAGGTCGCCATCGAAGGGCACCAGCGTGCCAATATCGTTGCTGACAGAAATATCGATCCCCGCGGTCACTCCGGGGCCGCCCAGTAGCACAACGTAGAACGCTCGCGTGGTGCCGGCGTCAATTCTCTGCGGCCCGACCACCCCGATGCTGGGTGCGGGCGCGCCGTCGGGGGCGTGACACACGCTGCAGTCGGCGCCCGCGTTGGCGGAGGGATCGCCGGAAAAGCCACTCCGCCCGAGCGCACTTGCGCCCGCGGTTGCGCTGGCGACCAGCAGCACGGCGCATAGCGACAGGCAGGCCAGCCCTCGCGCGGCCATGCCGGGTGCCAGGCGTGACAAGCGATTGCCGTTAGCGGGAGCTACTGTATCGGGGGCGTCAGGAGCGGTTGAGTGGTGCACGGAATGTGACCTCGTGATCAGGGTCTGTTTTCAGTATAACGGATTCGGGTGCGGGCGTGCTCAATCCCGCGTGACGCTCCGGCTCGACGTTCGCGGTATGGCGCATCCGGGGCTGACGAACGCCCGTCAAAGCCTTAAGCTGGTGCACTGGCGCAAGCAATTCCCGGGGGCGACGCACCGTGATAAAACGCATACTGGCGGCGGTCGCCGCGATCAGCATCCTGGTGGTTGGCGGCTTCTGGTGGCTCGCGGGGCTCTCGCCTGTGCAACTGCCCTCGGCGCTGGCACTGGGCACCGGCCTGGGGGCCAAGCTTGCCTGCTCCGGACGTTACCTGTCGGGCTTTGATCAACAGCGCATTGAAGACGATGTCGCCAGCTACTCGGCGTTGACACGTTCGCTCCGCTATCGCTCACTGCCAGACGGGGGCGTGAGTGCCAGCATGCTCGGGCGGGAATCCATAGCGCGCTACCGCCCCGGCCTGGGCTGTACCCTTGAATACGACGGTAGCAGCGCGCTCGATGGTGTGCGCATGCCCACGTCCCGCGCCGACTCCCCGGCGCTTTGGCCCCAGGGCGACAGCGCCGGGCCGCCCGACACAGCCATGCAGGGCCTTCTGGAAGAAATACTCACCGCCGATAATGCGGCAGGGCTGGATACACGCGCCCTGCTGGTGGCGCACCGGGGGCGCATTCTCGGTGAGGTTTACGCTGAAGGCATCGACGCCGATACACCGCTGCTCGGCTGGTCCATGGGCAAGAGCGTGGTAGCGATCATGCTGGGGCGTCTCGAGATGCTCGGCTTGCTGGATACGGCAGAGCGCGGCCTGTTTCCGGCATGGCGTGAGGACGAGCGAGCGCAGATTTCGCTGGAAAACATGCTGCAAATGACTTCCGGCTTGCGTTTTGAAGAAGACTATATTCCCGGCAGCGATTCGACCCGGATGTTGTTCGCGGCGCCCAGTGCCGCCAGCGTTGCGATGGGTTCTTCGGCAGAGCGCCCGCCGGGTACGCATTTTTATTACAGCTCCGGCACCACCAACCTGCTTTCGTTATTGGTGTTCGAGCGCGTTGGCGGTAGCGCGCAAGCACAGATCGATTTTTTCCACGATGAGATCGCGCGCCCCCTGGCGCTGCGCGGCACCATTCTGGAGCCGGATGCAAGCGGCGTCTTCGTCGGCAGCTCGTTTGTGTATGCACCGGCGCGCGATTGGGCGCGCTTCGGCCAGTTGCTGCTGGACGAGGGGCAGCTCAACGGTCGGCGGTTATTGGCTGCGGACTGGGTGGCGCGCGCCCGGCAGCCAAATACAAGTGACAATGATGGCCGTTACGGCTATCAGCTCTGGCTGAATGACGGGGGCAGTGAGCAATGGTGGCCTTCGCTCCCGCGCAGCGCATTCGCCATGCAGGGCAACCGCCGCCAAGTGGTGATGATATTGCCGGAGCAGAATGCGGTGATCGTGCGCCTCGGCTGGACGGCGGGCGACTATCCTGCGGATGAGAATTTTGCGCGGATCATTGCCGCTTTGGACAACTGATCTCCAATTTCAGGGAGGGGTCGCACAGTGACTACCGCGTCACGCTGGATCTTGTGGATGGGCCTGGTCGTGCTGGTGCTGTCCCTGTTGCTGTATTTTCTTTACCTGGAGATTCCCGATGAGCCGGAATTGACCGGTCGTTACACGCGGCATGCCATCACCTGGGATGGACACACGCGCAGCTATGGTGTTTACCTGCCGGGGGAAATTAACGCCGCCCCGGCGCTGGTGCTGGTATTCCACGGGTCTGGCGGTAGCGCTGCACACAGTCGCGCGATGTATGGCTATGCCTTTGAGCAGCTCGCCGACGAGCAGGGCTTTATCGTGCTCTATCCTGAGGGCTTTGAGGCGCATTACAACGGCTGCCGCAAAACCGGCCCGTATGCCGCGAACCGCTTGCAGATCGACGACGTGGGTTTCATGCGCGCGCTGGTGGCTCATTATGTCGAAAAACGGCAGGTGAACCCGCGCAGGGTGTTTGCGACGGGGGTGTCCAATGGTGGCCAGATGGCTTTGCGGCTCGCGCTCGAGGCGCCTGACCTGGTGGCCGCGGTGGCGCCGGTCGCGACCAGCCTGCCGACGCCGGACAACATGGATTGCGCTGCCAGCGGCGAGCCCGTCGCCTTTATGTTGATGAACGGCACCGATGATCCCATGAACCCGTACAACGGCGGCGAGGTGGCGCTCTACGGGTTGTTGGGAAGTCGCGGTAATGTGGTGTCTTCGCGCGAAACAGTGGAATACTTCGCTCGCCTGGCGGGCTATAGTGAGGCACCTGTGAGCAGCCTGCTCCCGGATCGTGAAACGGGCGATGGCAGTAGCGTGGAGATAACGCTCTGGAGCGAGCCGCAGCGCGTGCCGGTGGTGCTGTACACCGTGTACGGCGGAGGCCACAGCGCGCCGCACCCGCAACTGCGACTGCCGCGCCTGCTCGGCGGCAGCAACCGCGACATTGTTGCCGCCGACGAGATGTGGGGATTTTTCCAGTCTGCGATCATCGCCCCGGGAAAGTAACAGGCCGGCCGCACCCGCGGCGTGGCAAGCCCAGCGGTTATAACGACAGTACGGTGCGAATGCCGCGTCCGGCTTTGAGGTCATCGAAAGCCTCGTTAATTTCCTCGATGGGGCGACGGTTGGTCACCATGTTTTCCAGGTCGATTCGCTTGCTCTGCCAGAGGCCCGCGAGTCGCGGTATTTCGTGCAGCGAGTTACAGCTACCCATCAGGCATCCCAACAGCTTTTTCTCGAAACTGGAAAACATCACGAAGGGGTTGATCTCGATGCCCTGGTCGAGCGGCGGCGCGCCGACACAGACCGTTGCTCCCCCCGGGCGAATGAGGTTGATCGCCTCCTCGGTGAGTCGCGCGATCCCTGCGGTTTCAAACGCGTAGTCCATGCCGATACCGTGGGTGAGCTGCTGGCAACGCTCCAGGACGTTTTCATTCAGCGGGTCGATGACGTGCGTGGCACCGAACAGCTTGGCCAGTTCACGGCGTTCGGCCAGTGGGTCGGAGGCGAGGATCACCGATGCGCCGGCCAGCCTTGCCCCCTGCACCGCGGCAACGCCGACTCCCCCCAGGCCCATTATGATTACTGTCGCCCCGGTTTCCACCTCTGCGGTATTGATCACGGCACCGGTGCCGGTCTGCAGTGCACAGCCCATCAGGCAGGCGAGATCCAGCGGGATATCGTCAGAGATTTTCACCGCGCCGTTTTCCGGCGACACGACATGTTCAGCGAATGCACCAACGCCAAGGCCCTTGTAGATTGGCGCGCCATTGCGCGCCAGGCTGGTGTTGCCGTCCGCCAGGGCATAGGTCCCAATGACCGTGTTGTTGGCGCATAGCTGGCCCTGGTTGCGCAGGCAGAAGTAACAGCTGCCGCAGGGCGGCACCGGCGTGAGTACCACGTGGTCGCCGGGCGCCAGCCGGGTGACACCGGGGCCCACCGACTCCACCACGCCAGCCGCCTCGTGCCCAAGAACGGTGGGCCCGTAGGTGGGCAGTTCGCCGTCGAGCACATGCAGGTCAGAGTGACACACGCTGCAAAAATGAACCCTGACTTTCACCTCGCCCGCACGCGGCTCGATGATGTCGACATCATCGAGTATCTCGATGGGTTTGCCGACTTCCTGCATGACTGCTGCTTTCATTCTGTTCTCCTGAGTAGACATCGACGCGAGTGGTGTGGCCCTGCTTGAGGCGCCGTGTTTCCCCCGCGTCTATTGAGCTTCCTTTGGCCGGCACAGATAGTGTTGCCGACGGCGGCGCGTGTCAAATAATGCGAGGCTGTGAATAACAGAAAAGGTAGTGCTTGCTGCCGGTTACTCATCCGGTATCGATCGTGCGCTGGCGCGCGAAAGCGTGGCGAGCTGCGGGACGGTCTTCTAGCGCGCCGTTTCGGCTTGAACACCCCGCGCTGAATAGTCTCCAGCGTTGACCCACGCCGCGCTTTCCCGCACATTAGTCTGCCCCCCGTTCAGGAGCAGGCGCATATGATCACCGTTCATCACCTCGGCGTTTCGCAGTCCGACCGCGTTGTCTGGCTGTTGGAAGAACTCGGGATTCCCTACGAACTGAAGTGGTATGACCGCGGTGAGGATTTTCTCGCGCCGCCGGAGTACCGTGCCCTGCACCCTGTCGGCACAGCGCCGATTATCACCGATGGTGAGCTGGTAATGGCGGAATCGACGGCCATCGTGGAGTACATTTCCCAGCGCCACGGCGGAGGCCGCCTGTCGGTGCCCGTGGCGGATGAGAATTATCCCCACTACCTGTTCTGGATGCAGTTCAACAATAATCTGCAGTCTGTGCTGTTCATCAAGGTTGCCGTGCAGTCCACCGGTGTCGACCTGGATGATGACAACCTGATGATGACTACCACGCGGCGCCGGGAGGATGGCATCTACCGCGCGCTGGAAGAACGCCTTGCCGAGTCGCCGTACCTGGGCGGCCCGGAATTCTCGTGCGCGGATATCATGTCGGCCTTCAATCTTACCTCTCTCGCCATGCTCGGCGCGCGGGCGATAGATGACAGCCTGCCGAATACGCTCGCCTATGTGGAACGGGTGACCGCTCGGCCCGCCTACCAGAAGGCCATGGAAATTGCCGGGCCGGCCGCGCAGCGGCCGGACGCCTGAGTCCCGTTGCAACCGTCGGACAATACCGGCAAGAGCAGGCCCTGACATGGAAAGCACCACCGTACGCGACGACCTGGCCCTGGTACGTACCCGGCTTGCGAACGAAAGAACCTTCCTTGCCTACCTGCGCACGGCACTGGCCCTGTTTGCCGGGGCCGCTGTTCTGTTGCAGTTTTTTCAGGCAGCGTATGCGCCAATGCTGGCCTGGTTGCTGGTGGGCGGTGGCGTCCTGGCCCTGTCAGTGGGTATATTCCGTTGCCTCAGGGTGAGTAGGCGCCTGGCTTCGCGGCGCGCAGACCAGTGAGCTGCCGCCAGCTTCCCACGCTGAACCTCGTGGGGAGAGTGTGGGCTGGAGATGTTGCACGGGCATTACCCCCGGCGCAACGTTACGCGCAGCGGCCACTCTGCTAGAGTGTGAAGACAATTTCAGGAGCGCCCTAAACAAGTCCGCCGCTATGACGAAACTTGCGCAACCCGACAGGACACAACTCGAAGGCTGGCTGACAGGCAGTCACATCGATCATTACCTGTGCGGTGAGTGTGAGGGCCTGCATGTGCGCTCGCTGCAGGAGCTCGAAGGCGTGGTGAACAGCCGGGTTTTCGTGCAGCAGACACACCTGTTGTGCAGCACGGAACTGGAGATTCGCCCGATGGCGGTATTGCCGCTTGCGTCGGACCTCGGGCGGATCAATATGGACTATCCCACGCTCAAGGTGTTTCTGGATATTGTCGACGATGAAACACCGCAGCTAGTAGTGGCAGCGAACATGCTGGCATCGGCGGGTATTGATGAGCGACAATTCGCCGCGTTCATGCTCGACGTGATCGACGGCACGCGCTTGCTTGCCGACGAGTGTCTGCAGCTGGATTATCTGTTCGCGCAGGCGGGAAACCCGCGCGCGCAGGGTAGCCGCTCGGTACACTGATAGACGCAACCCG
>Ga0102938_10001736_pt1 | contig 16491 bp, 13 predicted proteins | sample SalPonR2_B_D2_MG_FD_84516 | JGI IMG/M metagenome (GOLD analysis project Ga0102938, IMG submission 84516) | Salt pond soil microbial communities from South San Francisco under conditions of wetland restoration - Salt Pond MetaG R2_B_D2_MG | ecosystem: Environmental > Aquatic > Marine >...
ATGACCGATGAACTCGAACTGGTTCACAAGGCCGACCTCGAAGATCGCTGCGGCATGCTCAGCCCAGCCACCATGGCCGCGATCGACAACGCACTCCGAGACGTCCTCGCGCTGCACTGACCCCCACCGTTTGGCGGCGACGCCTCGCCCGCGCTTCCGCGGAAGCGCCGATGAGAACGTTTCTCGAACGTCGCCCCAACTGCCGTTACAGCTCGGTCTCCAGACCTCGGAAGCGGGAGGTCGATAGCGCTCGCGCGACCCGCAAACCAATAGCCGTTCACCCCGGTCCTTGCGATCTGAGCTCAAGGGTTCAGGGCGCCAGTTCTGGCATTCCTTCCAGGTGCGAAGGCTCTACACCCGCGGTGGGTGAGGCGGGGCTGTCCGTACCGGCGAACCGCCAGGGGGGCGTGTCCGGCTCAGTCGATCTCGGCGTCGTCGGCCTCGAACAGTTCGGTAAACAGCTGCTCGGCCAGGCGAGCTGCTTCGTCGGTGAGCGCCACCGACTTGGCTTTCGAGCGAGGGTCGTCGATGAGGCCTCGTTCGTGGAGTCCGTCGGTGGCTGCCCAGGGGAAGGTCTTCCAGGCCCGCCACCCGAACCTGTCTGCGTGGGCGTTGAGGTGCATCAGCGCGAGGACCGCGTCCTGCACCCGTCGCTCGTCGTACACGGTGTTCTCGATGGCTCTGGGCTCCCGATCTGGCGAGGCTATGCCGACGCGCGTCGTGGGTCACCTGCCAGGAGGAGTGTCCCGGCTGACGTGCCGCGAGAGCCGGGGAGGGGCAGCGCCGGCTCCTGCGCCGTCGTGACATAGCCCGCGCGACGTTCCGCTAGGGGATAGAGGACGTCGATGCTGATCGGCATGGATGTCAAACCATCTTTGACATCGATGGTGTCAAGCCTCGGCGCAGTGCGCCGGTCAAGCCAGGTGCACGGGGACAGGCGGTGATCGAGCGATGACGAGCAGGTCGTACGCGTGAGCGGCCCTTCAACCCCCTGACGCACCAGAAGAGGCCAGCGGGAGCACCCACCTCCAGATCGCGATGAGGTGGATCGCACTCGCGAGCACGACCAGCACGTGGAACACCTCGTGGAAGCCGAACCATGCCGGCCACGGGTCCGGACGCTGGCGTGCGTAGATCAGCCCTCCGAGGATGTAGACGGCACCCCCCAACCCGATCAGCACCGTTCCAGCGGGAGCGAGCACCGCGCCGATGCGGACCAGGGGGATCGCCGCGAGCAACCCGAAGGTGACGTAGGCCGCCACGGACAGACGCGCAGGGGGCGTCGTCGGCGACATCGCAACACCGGCGCCGATCAGCGCGATCGTCCACGCGATGATGAGGCTCGCGGTCCGCCACGTCCCGTCGAGCGCATGCACCGCCACCGGCGTGAAGGTCGCCGCGATGAACAGCTGGATCATCGCCCCGTCCATCCGCCCGAGCCATCGGCGTCCACGCGGCGACCACCTCCCCAGGTGGTAGAGCGCCGAGACCGAGTACAAGCCGACCAGGGCGATCCCGAAGACCGCTGTGCTGGCACGTGGCACCCCCGGTGCAGCGGCGCACCACAACAGTCCCGCGACCACGGCGGCGACGGGTACCGCAGCGCCGTGCAGCCAGCCACGCATCCCCGGGATGAGCTCGCCGCTCGGGGAGGTCGCCGGGCGGTCGTTCAGGGACATCGACGGTCCACTCCTGGATGCTTCCCACTCGTGGCACACCTGCGGTCGTCACTCGGACAGCGTCCGCGCAGCTCCGCCCACTGCCGGACGCCGAGGGCCAGCATGACCGGTGAGGTGCCCGGTGTCGACCCAGCAACCCGGTCCGTCCCAGTCGGCCTCGATCGCCTCGAGCTGCTCGAGCATCGCCACCCGCGTACCGATGTGGTCGACTGCGAGCGGGCACCCCGACACCGAGGAGGCAGCGTGGCGATCGTCTCGAGCGCCGTCGGCCGGGCCGAGGGCCGTCGATGGGCGAGGGTCGCTCGCCGAGCACGTGCGGCGTTGGCGAGGCCGACGTGACCACGGCCTACCTCGCCGCCGAGGGCTTCGAGCGGGAGCTCGACGACGAACTCGCCCGGGCCGGTGTCGCCGTGTCCCTCCAGCACGGTCGGCTGCGGGTCAGCCAGAGCCCGCCGGTCCACGCCGCCTGGGCGGCCAACACGTGGTGGGAGGCGGAGCGCATCCCGGTGACCTCGATCGGCCACGCCGCCAAGGAGTTGCGTCGGCGGCAGCGCAACTGGACGGCCTACGCCCCCGAGCACCGCGGCCGGGCACAGCTGATAGCCGACAAGCTCCCCCACGTCGCGGCACGACCCCTGGAGCTCGGCGAGCTCGCACCCGACGCGCCGCTGGGCTCGTGGACGCTGCTGGAGCGCGACGTGGTGCTGGCCGCTGCCGAGTGTTCGAGCCCGTTCCCCGACGGTGTGCCGCGGTTCGTCGAGGACCGGCACGGGCCACCGAGCCGGGCGTACCTGAAGTTGTGGGAGGTCTTCGCACGGTTGCGTCGCCAGCCGGGACCGGGGGACCGGTGCCTCGACCTGGGGGCGGCGCCGGGCGGTTGGACGTGGCTGCTGGCCCGTACGGGCGCCGAGGTCATCGCCGTCGACCGGGCACCGCTCGCGCCAGAGGTCGCCCGGCGCGCCAACGTGACGGTGCAGCGCGGCTCCGCGTTCGGCCTCGACCCGGCCGATGTCGGCCACCTCGACTGGTGGTGCAGCGACATCGTCGCCTACCCGGACCGACTACTGGGGCTGGTGACGCGGTGGCTCGACTCGGGCCGGGTCCGCAACCTGGTCTGCACGGTCAAGTTCCAGGGAGCGACCGATCACCAGGCGGCCGCCGGCTTCGGTGCGCTGCCCGGCGCGCAGCTGTTCCACCTGTCGCAGAACAAGCACGAGCTCACCTGCGTCGTCCTCGACGCCAGCTGACCACCGGGGTTGGTCAGCGGCTGGACCCGCGCACGTGGTCAGCGGCTGAACCCGCGCACGTGGTCCGCGGCTGGACCCGCGCACGTGGGGCGGGTCGGCTCGCCATCAGCACCGACGCTGCCTGCGGGTGTGCGATGGGCTACCCGGAGGCCGTTGCGCCGCTGAAGCGGTCGTCGGGTGAGCGGGGAACGAGCGTGACCGCGAGGGCGGGGGCGGCCGCGGCGAGGAGTGCTTCGGGGCGGCCGACCTGGGTGGCGACCACGCCGAAGAGGCTCGGCCCGACGATGAACCCGGCGGCGATGAACACGATGGCCAGTGTGAAGCCGCTGGTGGGGTGCTCGTGGAAGACCTGCTGGCTCCAGATGACCACGAGGGCGAACCCGGTGGTGAAGCCCACCCCGAACAGCGCTGCTGACCCGAGGGCGGCGACCACGGAGCCGGGCGCGACGAGCAGCAGGATGGTCGATCCGCTGACCAGGACCAGCATCACGACCAGCGGTCTGCGCAGCCCGTGACGCCCGGCGATCTCGCCACCGAAGGCGCCCACCGCGGTCCCCACGACGCCCAGGGTCACCCACATCGCCGGACCGACCCAGCTGGCCAGGCCACCGTCCTGCGCGGTGTCCGGCGCGTACGCGAAGTAGGCACCGGAGGTGACGGAGATGCCCAGTGTGACGAGGAACAACCGGGTCGAACGTGCGTTGAAGAACCATCCGAGGGGCGGCCGTCTGCGCGCGATACCCGGCTCCGGCGTTCCCCGCGGCAGCACCCTCCAGGCCACTGCAGCCGCCACCAGCCCGATCGCAGCGAACCCCCACCACACGGCCCGCCAACGGTCACCGGCGAGCAGGACGAGCCCGCTGGCGACCACCAGTCCGATCGGCGAGCCGGCGTTGACCAGCGCGAGCGCTCGCGGGCTCCGCGACGACGGCACCTGGTTGGCGACCGCGTCCGAGAACGGGCCCCACGCCCCGCCGGCGCTGGTGCCTGCGGCGGCCAGTCCCACGCCCAGAAGGAGCGGGCCGGGCGCTGACGCCGTCGTGGCCGCACCGATGGCCAGCAGCAGGCAGCCGGCTACGACCGGGACGCGAGGCCCCAAACGGGCGGTGAGAGCACCCGTGAGCACCGTTGCCACGAGGTACCCCCCCTGGGCCGCGCTGGCGTAGAAGCCCAGCACGTCCAGTGACAGGCCGAACTCCTCCCGGAAAGCCGGGACGAACAACCCGTAGGCCTCCCGGCCGATGCCGTACGTCGCCACCAGTGCCAGCAGGCCGGCACCTCCGACGCGGGAGGCTTCGCTGAGGTGCACGACGTTCCTTCCGCCGGGACGCGGTGCCGGGACGCGGGCTGCCGCGCTGACCGCGTGCTCCGGACCACCAGGTTGCCTACCGTGATGGTGCTGCGCCGGGCGAAGGAGTGCCCTTCTGGCCCCGGATGCGCGCAGCGTGCGCTGCGATGGACGTTGGCCGCCGCCGGGGTTCGGTGTCGGCGCCGGGGATCGCCCCGTGACACTATGGTGGTAGCGTATTACCGGTATTTCACATCTAACGTTTGTTCCGAACTCGAAGGGGCCAAGATGAGCGGCGCTACCGCGACACCGACCACGGTCACCGTTGCCTCGGGCGACGGCATCGGCCCGGAGATCATGGAGGCGACGCTCGCGATCCTGGAGGCGGCTGGTGCGCCGCTGCGCTACGAGCCGATCACGATCGGCAAGCAGATGTACGAGCAGGGGCACAGCTCGGGGATCTCGCCCGAGGCGTGGGACACGATCCGTCGCAACCCCGTGTTCCTCAAGGCGCCGATCACCACCCCCTCGGGTGGGGGGTACAAGAGCCTCAACGTGACCATCCGGAAGTCGCTCAACCTGTTCGCCAACGTCCGGCCCTCGAAGTCCTACGCGCCGTTCGTCGCCTCGCCGCACCCTGGCATGAACCTCGTGATCGTCCGCGAGAACGAGGAGGACCTGTACGCGGGCATCGAGCACCAGCAGACCCCGGAGGTCACCCAGGTCCTCAAGCTGGTGACCCGCCCCGGCTGCGAGAGGATCGTGCGCTACGCCTTCGAGTACGCGCGCGCCTACGGCCGTCGCAAGGTCACCTGCATGACCAAGGACAACATCATGAAGCTCACCGACGGCCTGTTCCACCAGGTCTTCGATGAGGTCGCCGAGGAGTACGACGACATCGAGAGCGATCACCAGATCATCGACATCGGAGCGGCACGGGTCGCCGCACAGCCGGAGTACTTCGACGTCATCGTCACGCTCAACCTCTACGGCGACATCCTGTCCGACATCGCCTCGCAGGTCGCCGGCTCGGTCGGACTCGCGGGGTCGGCGAACATCGGTGAGCACGTCTCCATGTTCGAGGCGGTCCACGGCTCCGCGCCGGACATCGCCGGGAAGGGGATCGCCAACCCGTCCGGGTTGCTGTGGGCGGCCACCCAGCTGCTGGTGCACATCGGTGAGGGCCAGGTGGCAGAGACCATCAAGAACGCCTGGTTGGCGACGCTCGAGAGTGGGCTGCACACCGCCGACATCTACCGGGAGGGGCTCAGCCGTGCGGAGGTCGGTACCGAGGCCTTCTCGCGCGCCATCATCGACCGGTTGGGTGAGCGGCCGAAGCAGCTGGCTCCGGTCGAGTACCAGCAAGGGGGAGTCGCGGTGCGCCCCGTCCCTGCGGCCACGCCGAAGTCCAAGGAGCTGGTCGGGATCGACGTCTTCCTCGATTGGTCGGAGGACGGCCGGGATCCCGATGTCCTCGGGGCGCGGCTCGACGAGGCCGCGGCGGCCGGCTGGACGCTGAAGATGATCACGAACCGAGGGGTCAAGGTCTACCCGGAGGGCCTGTCCGAGACCTTCCACACCGACCACTGGCGCTGCCGCTTCGTCCGGGCCGACGGTGCGGGGTCGGACTTCGGCGAGGTCCTGGGGCTGCTCACCGCTCTCCACGACCGAGGGCTCGAGGTGATCAAGACCGAGCACCTCTACACCTTCGACGGCCAGCGCGCCTACTCGCTCGGTCAGGGCGAATGAGCGAAGACCACAGGTCCGCTCGGGCCGCATCTGACGTATGGTCACAGCCGAAGCCTGAGAGGGTCGGCCGTCCGGTTCCGCATGCTGGGCACGTTGCAGGTGTCCGCCGCTGACGGACACCCTGTCCATCTGGGCGGTCGTCGACAACGCGTCGTGCTGGCGCTGCTGCTGTTGCACGCCCGGCAGCCGGTCGCGGTGGACGCCCTGATCGCCGGTGTGTGGGGTGGACGGCCGCCGCCGACGGCGCGGAAGACGCTGCAGGTGTACGTGTCGCGGCTGCGACAGGCGCTGTCGGATGACGCCATCGTCTGGGTGCGTGACGGCTACCTGCTCCAGGCCCCTGCGGACGAGATCGACGCCACCAGCTTCGAACGCCTCGCAACTGAGGGCAGGCGCCTGTCCGAGACCGACCCGGTCGCGGCGGCCGAGGTCCTCGGCGACGCGTTGCGCCTGTGGCGCGGGCCCGCATGGGGCGAGCTCGCCTACGAGGAGGCACTCAGCGCCGACGCGTCCCGGTGGCAGGAGCTCAAGCTCGCCGTCGCGGAGGACCACCTCGCCGCCCAGTTGGCCGCGGGTGAGGCAGCGGGGCTGATCGGCGAGCTCCGAACGCTGGTGGCCGAGCATCCGCTGCGCGACCGGCTGCGCGGTCTGCTGATGCTGGCGCTGTACCGGCTGGGACGGACGGCGGAGTCGTTGGCGGTGTACGAGGACGGCCGGCGACTGCTGGCCGAGGAGCTCGGCGCTGATCCAGGCGGTGAGCTCGAGGACCTGCACCGGCGCATCCTGCAGCAGGATCCGACACTGCTGGCGCCGCTACGCACCAGCCCGGTCAGAGGCCCGTCGACACCACGCGACAACCCCTACAAGGGCCTGAACCCCTTCGGCGAGGACGACGCGGAGGACTATTTCGGGCGGTCCCAGCTCGTGCAGGAGATCCTCGAACGCATGAGCTCCTCCTCCCTGGTGACGGTCGTCGGCCCCAGTGGCAGCGGGAAGTCGAGCGCGATCCGGGCTGGCCTGGTGCCGGCGCTGCGCGACGCCACGCCGGCGGGCTCGCCCGGCTGGTGCGTGGCTTCCATGGCGCCCGGTGCGCACCCCTTCGCGCAACTCGAGTGGGCGCTGGTCCGAGCCGCCGACGACCCGGGGCTGACGAACCTCTCGTCGCAGTTGCGGGGCGACGACCTCGACCTGCTGCGGGCGGTGGTGCGCGTCCTGCCCGACGGTGGGCGTCTGGCGCTGGTCGTCGATGCGTTCGAGGAGCTGTTCCTGCAGGTCGAGGACGAGGCCGAGCGCGACCGGTTCATCCGCAACCTCGCCGAGGCGCTCGAGGATCCGCACAGCGGGCTGACCGTCGTGCTGGCGCTTCGGGCGGACCTGCTGCACCTGGCCATGGCGCATCCGCGGTTCGGCCCGTTGCTCGTCGATGGCATCGTGCACGTGCTGCCGCTCACACCCGCCGAACTGGGGGCTGCCTGTGTGGCACCCGCCGCCCGGGTCGGCGTCATGGTCGAGCCGGAGCTCGCGGGCGAACTGGTCGCCGAGGTCACCGAGCATCCCGGGGCCCTGCCGCTGTTCCAGTACGCGCTGACGGAGCTGTTCGACCGTCGTCGCGACGACATCATGGGGCTGCAGGGCTACCGCGAGCTGGGCGAGGTCAGCGGTGTGGTCGCCCGTCGCGCGGAGGAGACGTACGCCGCACTCGACCGGTCCGGCCAGGGGGCCTGCCGCCAGGTGTTCCTGCGGCTGGTGAGCCTGGGTCCGGAGGGTGAGGTGGGCCGACGGCGCGCCGCTCGGTCCGAGCTCGACGCGATCACCGACGACACGGACGCGGTGGACGCCGTGCTCGGATCCTTCGCCGCGGCCCGTTTGCTGGCCTTCGACCGCGACGAGGTCTCCGGCTGGTCGGCCGTCGAGGTGGCGCACGAGGCGTTGCTGCGGGCCTGGCCGCGTCTGGATGGCTGGATCGAGGAGAGCCGGGACGACCTGCGGGTGCAGCGGTCGGTGGCCGCGGCCGTGAGCGACTGGGAGGCCGCCGGGCGGGACGAGGACTACCTGCTGTCCGGGACGCGTCTGGAGCTCGCCGCCGGCTGGCACCGCCAGACCAGTGTGGCGCCGACGACGAGCGAACGCGCCTACGTGGAGGCGAGCCTGGCCCGCCGGGAGCTCCAGCAGGCCGAGGAGCAGTCCCGCCAGCAACGGGAGCTGCGACTCGAGCGGCGGGCCACGGGTCGGCTCCGCCAGCTGGTCGCGGTCCTCGCCCTCGCGACGCTGGTCGCCGGTTCCCTCGGGGTCGTCGCCGCGGTCCAGAGCGCACGATCCGAGGCACAGGCCGAGCAGGCCCTCGCCGCGACCGAGCTGGTGCGGGCCCGGAGGCTGGCGAACATCGCCGTCGCCACCCGACGGGTCGACCCGGAGCTGAGCCTGCTGCTCGCGCTGCACGGGGCCAACATCACCAGCCAGGCCGGACTGCGGCTCCCCGACGAGATCTACGAGTCACTGCACTGGTCGCTGCAGGCGCGGCGGGTGCAGTTCCCCGGTGATCCAGATCCGGTCGTCGTGGCCGGTCCCGAAGGGCCACAGGGCGTCTTCCGCCTGCCCACCGACGAACTCGTCGCCCTCGCCCGCGCCAACGTGGGTCGCGACCTGACCGCGCAGGAGTGCCGAGAAGTCTTCGAGGGGGCCGCGTGTCCGCCACTACCGGCGGTCCTGCCAGCCATGACCTCGTTCGAAGCGCCCGACCTCACGGGGGAGCAACCGCTGGCCGGCACCCGGGTCACGGTGGTGAGCCCCTTCACCGGGCCGATCCGTGATGGCCTGGGCCAGGAGTTCGAGGTGTTCACGGAACGCACGGGCATCACGGTCGAGATGACGGCACCCGCCGATTTCGAACTCACCCTGCGGAATCAGTTGCAGCAGGACCGACCTCCGGACATGGCGTTCCTCCCGCAGCCGACCGCGGTGGCCTCGCGTGCCCGGGAGGGCGAGCTGATCGATCTCAGCGGCTACCTCGACCCGGAGCTCGTTCAGGAGCAGATGTCCGACCATCTCGTCTCGTTGGGGACCGTGGCCGCGGACGGCACGTGGCCCTCGGAGCGCGGCAGCATCTTCGGCCTGCCCATCCGTGTCAGCAACAAGAGCACCGTGTGGTACTCGATCCCGGGCTTCGAACGGGCCGGCTACGAGGTCCCCCGGAGCTACGACGAGCTCCAGACGCTGACCGAACTGATCGTCGCTGACGGTGGGACCCCGTGGTGCCACGGCGAGGAGAACAGTGCCGCAGGCTGGCCCGGGACGGACCTGATCGAGAACCTGCTGCTGCACGACTCGCTGGAGGACTACGACGCCTGGCTCCGCCACGACATCCCCTTCGACAGCCCGCCGCTGCAGGAGGCGTTCCAGCGCATGTCCCGGCTGCTGCTCGAACCCGGGCACGTGGTCGGAGGACAGGCGGCCGCGGCCACGCTGTTCTTCGGTGTCGCTTCGGCACCGCTCTTCGACGACCCGCCCGGCTGCTTGCTCTACCCCTTCGGCAGCGACGCTCCGGGGTTGTTCCCGTTCGGTGCCGAGCCCGGTCGCGATGTGGGGGTGTTCCCCTTCCCCCCGTCACCGAGGGGCCACAACGCCTGGTGTTGGGGGGCGGCGACTTCGCGGTGGCCTTCACCGACCGTCCCGAGGTCCGCGAGTTCGTGCGCTTCCTCGCTGGCGATGACTTCGGTGCACGGTGGGCTCGTGTGGACCCGAGCTTCCTGTCGGCTCGGCAGGACTTCCCGGTCGCGTCCTACGTGACCTGCGGCCCCGGACCGGACGCGACCTGTGTCCCCGATCCCGTCCGGACGGTACTCGGGCCGACGCTCACCGAGGCCCTGCAGCGTGACCGGTTCCGCTTCGACGGCTCCGATCTGCTCCCGCACGACATGGGCCTCTCGCCGATGTGGGGCGCGATGGTGGAGTTCGTGGGCGAGGGGCCGGACAACCGCGAGCGTCTGCTGGCCGAGCTCGAGGCCACGTGGGTCGAGCGGGAGCGGGACACCGAGGCCGCGAGCGCCGCCCCGTAGAGCACGCGCGCAGACGGCGGCACCGGCCGGCGACCTCCGTCGCCGGCCGCTGCACATGCCGCTCCTGGTGGTGGACTGCAGCCGCGGTCAGCGCAGCTGGGAGGTCCGCTGCTCGAGCGACGGCGAGTTCGTGCTCACCGTCCGAGCTCGCGGTCGGCCAACCCCTCGAGCCTCGCAGTGGACGCGGCGTTGCTCCTGCCGTTGTCGAGCAGCCGCTCGCGCAGCTCTGTATCGAGTGCTTCCGGCGGGACCTGGCCGGAGACCACGGCCTCGATCAGGAGGAGCTCGGCAGGGGTGTAGACGGTGCCGCCGGGCGCCTCCAGGGTGGCAGCGGGGATGTCCCCACTCGCGACCAACCGTTCGAGCAGGAGCAGTTCCTGGTTGACGGCCTGCTGCGGGATGTAGCCCTGCTCGGCGAGGCGCTGCAGGAACGCCTGCGAGCCGACCTCGGGGCTGGCCACTGCCGTGGCGCTCGTCGTCGCCTGGCCGGTGCCGCCGTCGGCCATGACGACGGTGGTCGCCACGCCGACGATCGCGACCAACGCGACGATCATCGCGGCCCACCCGCGTTGGCTGGTTCGCGGAGCGGGGTCGGTGGTACCCGACCCCACTGCGCCGGAGCCGCTGTCGGCCCCGACAGCGGTGCTCGTCGGACCGATCATCTGGCCTGGCGCCGGCGCCTGCTCGACGGTCGGGGTCTTCGTGGTCCTGATCAGCATGTGTGTCTCTCTTCGTCGGGGACTGGCCCCAGGACCATGCGGGACCCCGCCCGCAGACCGGCAGGAACCGGTTGCAGATGGGCAGCAGACCCCCGGCCGCCGAGCGTGAGACCAGCGGTGTCACCGCGACCAGTGGTCGATCTCGGTCGCCTTCACGGCGGCCCAAACGCTGCGGCCCTCGGTGAGCTGCAGGTCGGCCAGGGCCGCCGCCGTCACCTGCGCGACGATCGGGACGGGACCATCGAGGTGCACGCGCACGTCGTCACGGTGGATGTCGAGCGCGTCGACGGTCGCGCGCCACACGTTGCGCGGGCTGCCGTTGGGACGCTCGGGGTGGAGAGCGACGGCGCGCGGATGGATCGCCACCGCGACCTCGCCCGCCGGGGCGGCGGTGCCGACGGTCAGCTCGGCGCCGCTGTCGAGCGTGACGGTGTGCCCGTCGATGCGGCCGTGGTAGTGGTTGAGACCGACCAGTCGGGCGGCCCAGGCGGAGCGTGGCCGTCGCGCGATCTCATCGGGCGCGTCGTCCTGCACGACCCGGCCCCCTTCGAGTACGACGATGCGGTCCGCCAGGCTGATCGCCTCGAGCGGATCGTGGGTGACGAGCAGGGTCGGCCCCGCGAAGGCGGCGAGGTGACGCGCGAGCTCGCGGCGCACCGCACGGCGCGCGTCGACGTCGAGCGCGGCCATGGGTTCGTCCAGCAGCAGCACCGCGGGGTCGGTGGCCAGCGCCCGGGCCAGCGCGACCCGCTGCGACTGCCCCCCGGACAGGGCTGCCGGGCGGGTGCCTGCCACCGCTGCGAGTCCGACCCGTGCCAGCCACTCCCGAGCGTGGGCCCGTGCCTCGGCTGCTGGCACGCCGCGGGCGCGGGGACCGAAGGCGACGTTCTCCAGCGCGGTGAGGTGGGGGAACAGCAGGTGCTCCTGGAAGACGACCCCGAGCTGCCGGTCCTGGGCCGGCACCCGCACGCCGGCGCTCGGGTCCTCGACGAGGCGTCCGCCGACCTCGATGCGGCCGTGCCCAAGGGGGACGAGACCGGCCATGGCACGCAGCAGGGTGGTCTTGCCGGCGCCGTTGGGACCCACGACGGCCACGACCTCCCCGGGGGTGACCGCGACCTGCACGTCGAGGTCCAGCGCCCCGAGGCGCAGTCCCACCCGCGCGTCCAGCCAGCGGTCGATGGGACCGCGGTGATCCGTGGCGGGCGTCGCGTCCGATCGGGAGGTCATGCGCTGGTCAGGAAGCGATCGCGCAGCGCGACGAGCACGGCCACGGACACGGCGAGCAGCACGAAGCTGAGCAGGTAGGCGGCCTCGGGGTTGCGTTCGAGCTCGAGGTAGACGGCCAGTGGCAGGGTCTGGGTCCGTCCGGGCAGGTTGCCGGCGAAGGTGATGGTCGCGCCGAACTCGCCCAGTGCCCGCGCCCACGCCAACGCCATCCCGGCCAGCAGCGACGGCGCGAGCATCGGTAGCACCACCCGTCGGAGGATCGTCCAGCGCTCGGCGCCGAGGGTCGCGGCCGCGTCCTCGAGGCGGCGGTCCAGCAGGCGGAGTCCGGACTCGACGGTGACCACCAGGAACGGCATCGCGACGAACGTGGCGGCGAGCACGGGCGCCGCGGAGGTGAAGGGCACGGTGATGCCGGTGAGCTGCTCGAGCGGGCGGCCGATCAGGCCTCGACGCCCGAACGCGGCCAGCAACCCGACCCCGCCGACCACCGGGGGCAGCACCATCGGCAGCAACGCCAGCGCGCGCAGGAACGGCTTGCCCGGGAACTCGACCCGGGCGAACAGCAGGGCGAGGGGAACGCCGAGCACCGTCGACAGCGCCAGCGCGGCCAACGAGGTCGTCAGCGACAGCCGCAGGGCCTGCAGCACCACCGGGTCGGTGAGCAGCTCGCCGGCGCGAGCCCACGGCGTCCTGAGCGTCAGCGCGAACAGGGGCAGGACGAGCAGGACCAGAGCGACCACGCCCAGCATCACGACGGACCGGGGAGGTCCCCCCCCGGAGCTCGCGGACCTGGTCGTGGCCGTGTCCGTGCTGAGCTCGCTCACGGGGCCGTGAACCCGTGGTCGGCCAGGATCTGCTGCCCCTGCTCGCTCAGCACGAAGGCGACGAAGGCGTCCGCCACCTCGGGGTTGGGGGCGTCGGCGAGCCGGGCGATCGGGTAGGCCGCCGGGACGTTCTGTCCGGCGGGCAGTTCGACACCGTCGACGCGGCCGTCGGCGGCGACGATGTCGCTGGCGTAGACGATGGACGCGTCCGCCTCGCCGAGCTCGACCTTGGATCGCGCCGCCCGGACGTCCCGCTCCAGTGACACCGGGGTCACCGCGACCCCGGCGGTGTCCAGCGCCTGCCGTGCGTAGCGGCCGGCGGGCACCTCCTCGGCCGGCAGGACCAGCAGCAGCTGCGGATCGGAGAGATCGTCCAGCTCGTCGATGCCGAGGGGGTTACCAGGCTCGACGGCTATCGCCAGCCGGTTCGCGGTGAACACCTCGGGGGCGGTGGCGAGCTCGCTGGCGTCCGCGACCACGCCCATCTGCACCTCGTTCGCGGACGCGAACACGTCCGCAGGAGCGCCCTCGACGATCTGGGAGGCCAGCGTCTGGCTCCCGGCGAGGTTGAGCACCACTTCGACCCCGGGCTCGGCGTCGGTGAACGCGTCGGCGAGTTCGCCGAACGCATCGGTGGCCGAGGCAGCGGCGAACACCAGCAGCTCACCGGACCGGCCGCCGCCCGACCCGTCGGACGCACCGCCGTCCGCGTCGGACGTACAGGCTGCCGTCAGCAGTGCGCCCGCCAACAGCAGGACCACGGCGGTCACCGCCCCACCTCGACGGGTAGCTCGTGCCGCGGACACCCCGGTCGTTGCCATCAGGCCGCGATCTCCACACCCACCTGGGCCAGGTCGTAGCCACCCACCCGTTCCAGCCGGCGCCGCAACCTCGCCCCGACCAGCTCGTCGAGGAACAGCTGCACGGCCGGGGCGTCCAGCGACGCCGAGGTGGTCCACAGCTGGGAGGCGTGCACCTCCAGCGGGTGGAAGACCACCCCGGCCGCCAGCGCGGCGGGTTCGATCGTGACCGCGACGGTCCCATTGATCGCGGCCCGGTGGGCGGCCTCCTCGTGGCTGCCGACGACGGGACCCGGGGGCCGTGCCGGGGTGACCCGGCCGAGGGCGGCGACGGCGCGCTCGAAGGCAGCCTGGCTGCCTGCTCCCGGTTCCCGTTGTACGACCGGCACGTGGCCGCTGAGCGCCGCCTCGACCCAGTTCACGGGCGCATCGGCCGGCGCGGCGAGCCCGACCTGCCAGCGCGCGACCCACCAGCGACGGGTCCCGGCCGGCGCGAGTTGCGCAGCGTCGTCCGGTCCGTGCACGATCGCGGCGTGCACCCGTCCTGCGGTCAGGGCCGCCGCGGCGCTCCGGCTCGAGGTCAGCACCGGGACGACCCCGCCGCCACGTGTCTCCAGCAGCCCGGCGACCGTCGCGATCGCGGGATCGCAGCCGGCGACGAGCGCGCCGTCGCGCGCGGGCTCGAACCGTTCGACGGCCCCGTCGCGTACCACGGCATCCGCCCGGGCCCACGCCGCACCCGAGTCCGTGCTCGGCACGCACACCACCCGTTCGCCCACCGTGACCGTGCGGACCAGCGCACCCTCCCGCAGGGGTGCGGTCACCCCGACCACCTCGTGGGCCGGTGGCGTGACGAGCAGCTCCTCGACCGGGACGCCCAACGTGCCGGCGAGCGCCACGGCGGCGTCGACACGCGGGAGATGGCGTTCCGCCTCGACCGCCCCCACCAGTTGACGGCTGACCCCCGCCAGCTCCGCCAGGCGCGCCTGGGTCAAGCCCTGCTCCAGCCGCAGCCGACGCACCTGCGCACCCAGCATCGTCGTGACCTCTCGCCGTGGAGGGAAGCCAGCAAAGTAGCGCTCTGCCAGGAACCTGGCATCACTACCGCGCCGCCGTCGGTGGTGGGCACCGCGCAGATGGCGCCGCTGGCTGCGCGGTGCCTCGGTCCCCGGGATCGGCGACGTCGCTCGGCCGCTGCTGGTCTCAGCTCCGGTGGCGTGCCGCTGCGCCCGCGACGTCCAGCGCGATGCCGGTCTCGCGCTCGGAGACCGCCCACAGCACCCGGATGGCGCGGTCGAGTCCGACCACCCGCAGGACCGGCTTGCGGACCGGCGGGCCGTTGTTGCCCCACAGCGGACCGTAGAAGCCCCCGCCGGGTGCATCCGGGTCGGTCGCCGCGCGCAGCTGCGGGAGCGCGCCCTCGGCGGCGGACATGCCCGTGCGCTGCTGCAGCCGCTCGAAGAAGTGCGTGAGCGGACCTCCGTGTTCGCGGACCGACCGGGCTTGCAGGTCGGTCTGCGCGAGGCCGGGGTGGGCGGCCAGGCTCCTTGCCGGCAGACCGGCATCCTCGAACTCGCGCTGCAGTCCGAGCGCGAAGTGGAGGTTGGCCAGCTTGGCCTGTCCGTAGGCCTTCCAAGGCCCGTAGCTGCCCGCCAGGTGCGGGTTACGGGGATCCACCCGGCGCCCCATGTGGTGTGCGGTGCTCGTGACCGTGACCACGCGGGCAGCATCGGCTCGTACCAGCGCCGGGAGGAGCCCAGCCGTCAGCGCCCAGTGTCCGAGGTGGTTGACGCCGAACTGCATCTCGAAGCCATCGGCGGTCAGGCGTTCCGGCTGGGCCATCAGCCCGGCGTTGTTGATGAGCAGGTCGACACGCTCGTGGCTCGCACCGATGTGTTCCGCCGCCTCTGCGACGGAGGCGAGGTCCCCGAGATCGAGCGGCACGAGCTCGAGTGCCGCATCGGAGACCTCGGCCAGGACCGCGGCGCTGGCCTGCTCGGCCTTGCCCTGATCCCTCGCCGCCATCACCACGGTCGCTCCATGGGCGGCCAGCGCCCGGGTGGTCTCCAGGCCCAGGCCGCCGTTGGCGCCGGTCACGACAGCGATCCGCCCGCGCAGGTCGGGGAGGTCACGGGTGGTCCAGGACACGGGCAGCTCCGATGGTGGGGGCCGGGGAGTGTGCCAGGCTCGGCGCTCCTGGTTCCGCGTACGGGGAGCTGGGCACGGCGGTGGGCCGAGCTCGCCCCCTGCTGTCGGCGATGCCCGGCCTGGTGCGGGCGGGAAGCTCCGGCGCCGTGGGTACGTTGGTCCTGGTCCGGGCACCGATCGGGGGCCCGTGGAGTCCGTGCCGCTGCAGGAGCGACCCATGTCCAACGACGCCGAACCGTCCGGCAGCATGGCGCCGCGTGCCGACGGCGCATCGTCAGGTGCCGCGGATGCGTCGCCGCGCGCCGAGGGTGCCTCGTCGGGCACCCAGGACGCGTCACCGGGGAGCGGTTCCGGCTTCGGGGGGCTGTTGGCACCTGTGGTCGTGCTGCTCGTGGTCGGTGCCCTGGCCATCGCGGCGATGACGGGGGGCTCGTCCGACGGCGATCCCGACACGGCCGCACCTGAGGTGGCGGCGGAGGCGGGCGAGGACCCGACCGCGGACATCGCCGAGGATCTGGCGGTGGAGGAGGACCCTGGCCAGCAGCAGGAGGCGCTCGCGGAGGAGCAGCAGGCCCAGGAGGAGGCGCGGGCCCAGTTGGCCGCGCTGGCGACGCGTGAGGCGGACGATCCGCGGGCCCTCGGGGACGTCGACGCCCCCGTGGTCATGGTGGAGTGGGCGGACTTCCTCTGCCCCTTCTGTGGCGTGTTCGCCCGGGACACGGAGCCGGAGCTCATCGAGCGGTACGTGGAGA
>Ga0102938_10001737_pt1 | contig 16479 bp, 13 predicted proteins | sample SalPonR2_B_D2_MG_FD_84516 | JGI IMG/M metagenome (GOLD analysis project Ga0102938, IMG submission 84516) | Salt pond soil microbial communities from South San Francisco under conditions of wetland restoration - Salt Pond MetaG R2_B_D2_MG | ecosystem: Environmental > Aquatic > Marine >...
GAATTCGTGGCGATGATGGCGATGCTGGTGGCCACCGTCGCCTTTTCGCTCGATTCCATGCTGCCCGCCCTGCCCCGCATCGGCGCCGAGTTGACGCCCGAGGCGATCAACCGCGCGCAGCTTGTCGTCACCTCGTTCATCTTGGGTCTGGGAATAGGCACGCTGTTCACCGGGCCGCTGTCCGACAGTTTCGGGCGCAAGCGCGTGATCCTGATCGGGTCGGGCGTGTATATCCTTGGCGCGGGTCTGGCGTGGATCGCCCCCTCGCTCGAATTGATGATCGCCGCGCGCATCGTGCAGGGTCTTGGGGCGGCGGCGGCGCGGATCGTGGCACTGGCCATCGTGCGCGATCTCTATTCGGGCCGCGACATGGCCCGCTTGATGAGCTTTGTGATGATGGTGTTCACGCTGGTGCCCGCGGTCTCGCCGCTGGCGGGCAGCGTGGTGATCGATCTTTTCGGCTGGCGTGCGATTTTCCTGACCTTCATCGGCTTCGCTCTGGCCAGTTCGCTTTGGCTGGCCCTGCGCCTGGACGAGCCTCTGCCCCCCGAAAAACGCCGCCCCTTCCGTCGGGCCGCCCTGATCGCCGCCATGCGCGAGGTTCTGGCCAACCGGACCGTTCGGTTGGCGATCGCGGTGCAGATGCTCTGCATGACGACGCTGTTCTGTTCGATCTCGATGATTCAACAGATCTTCGCGGTGACCTTCGACCGCGCGTCGGAATTTCCCTTCTGGTTCTTCGTCATGGCGGTGATCGCGGGCGCGGTCAGCTTTCTCAACGCCTCGATCGTTGTCCGTTTGGGAATGCAGCGCATGGTCTCTGCATCGCTCGGGGTGCAGATCGCGCTGTCGGGCGCGATGGTGCTGGCCTTTTCCCTTGGCCTGCCTCCGGCGTTGCAATTCCCCCTCTATATCGCGTGGCAAACCACCGTCTTCGCCAATGCCGCGCTGACGCTTGGCAATATCAACGCCCTCGGAATGGAGCCGTTGGGCCATATCGCCGGCATGGGCGCCAGCGTGATCGCCTGTTTCGCCACCGTGGGCGCGGTGCTCTTGACGGTGCCCGTGGGGCTGATGTTCAACGGCACGCCGATGCCGCTGCTGCTGGCGGTGTTCTGCGTCGTGCTTCTGGCGCGGCTTTTGATGCAGCGCCTGTCACGGATGCAGGATCAGGCCGCCTGAGGCGTCAGGTCATCATCCCGCCTGCCGCCGGTCAGGGAAATTGCACCCACCGGCCAAATCGCGTAGCACTGGAGGCAGACACCTCCCCATGAAGGCGCCGATATGCTCAAGGTCTACATCCTGCTGATTTTCGCCATCGCGGCCGAGACCGTGGGCACCAGCGCCCTTCAGGCCAGCCAGCAATTCACCCGGCTGGCCCCGACCCTTCTGGCCATCGTCGCCTATGCCATAGCCCTTTATCTTCTGGGGCTGACGCTGAAATACATCCCCGTGGGGGTCGCCTATGCGATCTGGTCAGGGCTTGGGATCGTGTTCATCGCGATCATCGGCTTTGTGCTCTTTGGCCAACGCCTCGATCCGCCCGCCATCATCGGCACGTCGATGATCCTTGGCGGTATCGTCGTGATTCAGCTGTTCTCCAAGACCACACCGCACTGACACGCAACCTGTCCTGACACGCCCGGCTTGCGCGGGTCCGGTCACACCTGGTCGAACTGCGCCTGCTGTCGCGCGGTCCAGCGCACGGTCAGGTCGAACCCCTCCTCGGTCTGGCGCTCCTCCTCGATCAGCCCCCGATCATAGAGCCAGGCGCGCTTGCGCCCCTCATTGAACGCCAGGTGGACATGCGTCTCTTGGGTTGTGTCGGTCATCGCGTGGGTGATGACGCTGACCAGATCGGTCATGCCCTCGCCCGTAACCGCCGACAGCGCCTGCACATGCTCATGCCGCGCAGCGCGGGTCTGCACCGCCTGACGCGCGTCGTCGTCCAGCTTGTCGATCTTGTTCCAGACCTCGATCTGCGGGGTGGTGTCGCGCACGCCCAGACTTTCGAGGATGGTGCGCACGTCGCGCGCCTGCTCTTCGCTCTCGGGATGCGAGATGTCTCGCACATGGACGATCAGATCGGCGGCCAGCACCTCTTCCAGCGTGGCGCGGAAGGCCGCGACAAGTTCCGTGGGCAGATCGCTGATGAAACCCACCGTGTCCGACAGGATCACCTCCGGCCCGCCGCCCGGCAACTCGATCCGCCGCATGGTGGGATCCAGCGTCGCAAACAGCATGTCCTTGGCCATCACATCGGCCCCCGTCATGCGGTTGAACAGCGTCGATTTGCCCGCGTTGGTATAGCCCACCAGCGCCACGATCGGGAACGGCACCTTGGCGCGCGCCGCGCGGTGCAATTCGCGGGTGCGCACCACCTTGGACAACTGCCGGCGCAGCCGCACCAGCTGCTCGTCGATGGCCCGCCTGTCGGCCTCGATCTGGGTCTCGCCCGGACCGCCCACAAAGCCAAGCCCGCCGCGCTGCCGCTCAAGGTGGGTCCAGGCCCGCACCAGCCGGGTCCGCTGATAGGACAGCGCCGCCATCTCGACCTGCAACACCCCCTCGCGGGTGGCCGCCCGGTCGCTGAAAATCTCGAGGATCAGCCCCGTGCGATCCAGCAGCTTGACGCCCCAGGCCTTTTCCAGATTGCGTTGCTGCACCGGCGTCACCGGCCCGTCGATCAACACAAGCTCGATCTCATGCGCGTCGATCAGCGCATGCAGTTCTTCCACCTTGCCCTTGCCGAACAGCGTTCCGGGATGCGGCTGGCGCACGCGCACCACTTGCGCCCCGACGACATCCAGCCCCGGCAGCGCATGTCCAAGCGACACAGCCTCTTCAAGCGCCAGCTGCGGGTCACGACCCGACGTGGCGTTTGGAATGTCAGGATGCAACACCCATGCGCGGGTGTCTGCGCGTTCTGTCAGCGTCAAGTCGCCTCGTCGCCTTCATACAGGCTGATCGGTTGCGACGGCATGATCGTCGACACCGCATGCTTGTACACAAGCTGCGATTGCCCGTCTCGCCGCAGCAAGATGCAGAAATTGTCAAACCAGGTGATAACACCCTGAAGCTTCACGCCATTGATCAGAAATATCGTGACCGGAATCTTGGTCTTGCGGACCTGGTTCAGAAATGCGTCCTGCAGATTTTGTCTGTCTGATGCCATTGTACAAAAAGCCTTTGTTCTTGCCTGTGTCGCGGATCGACACGCACACTCCCTCGTCCCACGATTATGGAGTGCGTGAGCGCGACTTTCCAGCCCAAAAATCAAATCCTTGCATGTGATCCGGCACGGGCGGTCCGGGGACGCTCGATCAACGCCTCCACAGCGTGGGATTGAGCAGCGCAATGATCGCCAGCGTCTCCAGCCGGCCCACCACCATGGCCGCACACAGCACCATCTTGATCGGCTGCGACAGGATCAAAAGGTTGATTGGCGCCTCCGCCGCCACCGTGACAAGCGGCCCGGTCGTGCTCAGCATGGCGATGCTCAGGATCATCGCGTCTTCGAAATCCTGCCCCAGGGCCGCAAGCGCCAGCGTCACAAGCGTCAGCGACAGCGCAAACAGCATGAAGAAGATCCACGCCACGAACGCCCCGCGCCTCCGAATGCGCCGGCTGCCGGCCCCCGCGCGCCCCACGGACGACGGATGCACAAGCCGCTCAAGCTCGCGCTGACCGTTCAGATACAGTGCAAAGACCCGCAACAGCTTGACCCCTCCGGCGGTCGTGGCGACACCTCCGCCGACCATCGACAGCCCCAGCAGGATCAATCCCGGCGTGCCCAACCCCGACCAGCTTCTGGCCTCGTCCCACGAGGCGCTTTCGAACCCGGTCGTGGACAGGAACGACAGCACTGTGAACATCCCCCCCCACAAGGCGGCGGCCGCCATCTCGAGGTTCTCTGTCTCATCCACATCGAACGCCCCGACCCAGTGCCGTGCAAACAGCAGCAGCGGCACCCCCAGCACCAGCGCCGCCCCCAGCCGAAATTCGGGGTCATTGTGCAGACCGGGCCGTGCGACGGTCACCGTGTCCGACGAAAACGTCAGCCGCGACAGCGCGAACAGCAGAAACAGGAACACCACGGCCTCGCCGCCGAAACCGGATTGCGCGTTCTGCACGCCGCCGATCGGTGAAATTCCGCTGGTCGCCATGGTCGACATGGCATGCATGATCGCCACCAATGGCCGGTCGCCCCCGATCAGCAGCATCAGCCACAGCGCCGCGGTCAGCCCGCCATAGATCGGCGCAAGCTGAAACGTCACCTGCGCCAGCCGCTTGGCCGAACTTGCCCTCTGGAAGCGCTCCATCTGCCCGCCGCCCTGCCCCGGCTCGGCGCTCGCCGTCACCTCGAAGCCGCCAAGGTTCAGCGGCGCCAGCACCGCCGAGGCCGCGATCCACATCAACAGACCGCCGAACCACCCCACGATCCCGCGCCACAGATGCAGACTGTCGGTCAGCCGCCCCGGCTCGGGAAACATCGACGCGCCGGTGGTGGTCAGCGACGACACCATCTCGAAATAGGCGTTCAGATAGCTGGTCGTCTCAAGCCCCTCGTAAAACGGCAGGGCCAGAAACAGCGGCAGGATCGTGAAGGCCAGCAACAGCGACGCAAGGTTTTCCAGATCGCTGTTCTCTGCCCGTTTGAAACCCGACAGCGACAGGCCGATCAGAAACAGCAGCGTCAGTCCCAGCACGCTGGCATAGGCAAAGGCCTGCGCCACGCTGTGATCTTGTTGCACAAGCGCATGCGCCGCCGGGATCAGCATCGCCACAGCCGCAATCCCGGCAAGGGTCAGGATCAGCGGGAGTGTCAGAAGGCGCGCGATCATCAGATCAGAAAAAGTCGATTGAAACCTGAAGCAGTTGCTCGACCCGGGCCACATCGTCGGCCATGGCGAACAGGACGATCACGTCCCCTGCCTCGATCCTCAACCCGCCCGCGGGCTTACGGATGTCGTCGCCCTTCTTGACCGCGCCCACCAGAACGCCTTCGGGGAAATCGATTTCGCGGATCGTCGATCCGGCGATGGACGATGTCGACATGACCTCGGCCTCGATCACCTCGGCCTCGGCATCACCGATGGAATAGACCGACCGCACCTTGCCATGCCGGATATGGCGCAGGATCGAACTGACGGTGGTGGCGCGCGGGTTGATATAGGCGTCGATCCCAAGCGGTTCCATCAGGGGCAGCAGCGTGGGATCGTTGACCAGCGTGATGGCAAACGGGCAGCCTGCGGCCTTGGCGCGCACGGCGGCCAGCATGTTCGTCTTGTCGTCATCGGTGACCGCCAGAACCGCATCCGCCCTCGATATGCCCGCCTCGTTCAACAGCGACGCATCCAGCCCGTCCCCGTAGAGAACAATCGTCCGCTCCAGCGCGTCCGCCGCCCGTTCGGCCCGGCCCCGGTCACGCTCGATCACCTTGGTGCGGGTGCGTGTGCCGCGTTTCTCCATCGCCTGCGCCACCGCAAGGCCGATATTGCCGCCGCCGACGATGACCAGACGTTCCTGTTTCTTCTGCGACTTGCCGAACACCTCCAAGGTGCGCGGAATGTCCTCGATCGGGGAAAAGATATACGCCTCGTCCCCCGCAAACAGCTGATCGCCCGCCTCGGGTGCAAACAGCCGCCCCTCGCGCCGGATCGCCAGAACCACCACCCGCAGCGTCGAGAACAGATCGCTCAACTGCCGCAGCGGCGTGTTCAGAACCGGGCAATCCTCCTCAAGACGCAGCCCCATCAACTGCGCTTTGCCGTCGAAAAACAGCTCGGTGTCGAAGGCCGCAGGCGAAAACAGCCGCCGCATCGCCGCCTCGGCGACTTCCCGTTCCGGGCTGATGACCACGTCGATCGGCATGTGATCGCGCCGGTACAGATCGGAATAGATCGCGTTCAGATAGGATTGGCTGCGCAGCCGCGCGATCTTGCGCTGAATGGCAAACACCGAATGCGCCACCTGACAGGTCACCATGTTGACCTCGTCCGAATAGGTGGCGGCAATGATCATGTCGGCATCCCGCGCGCCCGCGCGCTCCAGCACGTCGGGATAGCTGGCAAAGCCCGCAAGCCCCTGCACATCCAGCGTATCCGTGGCACGCCGCACAAGGTCGGGATTGTTGTCCACGACCGTGACCTCGTTCTTTTCACCTGAAAGATGACGGGCGATCTGCCAGCCGACCTGACCTGCCCCGCAGATGATGACCTTCATGCCCCACGCCTCATCCTGTCTGGACACGCTGAATGACAGATGCCCCCCGCAGGGTCAATTCCTTTGTCCCGCCGCCGCGCCGGACCGGCCCTAGCCGGCTTCCTGATGTTCGGCCTCGTCGCCGGCCGCGCGCGCGCCCTTGGTCCCCGTGACCACGCCAAGCGATTTCAGCTTGCGATGCAGCGCGCTGCGCTCCATGCCGACGAATTCCGCCGTCCGGCTGATATTGCCGCCGAAGCGGTTGATCTGGGTCAGCAGGTATTCGCGCTCGAACGCCTCTCGGGCCTCGCGCAGGGGCAGTGTGGCCACCGATCCCGCCAGCCCCACGCGGCCCTCTTCGGCGGGGGTCTCGGTATCGCCGGGCAATTCGCCGGGCTTGATCTCGCCGCCCGCGTCGCCAAGGATCAGCACCCGCTCGATCATGTTGCGCAACTGGCGCACGTTGCCGGGCCAGTTCATCGTCTGCAACAGCGCCGCCGCCTCGGAGCTCATCCGCCGCAACGGCAAGCCCTGCGTGCGGTTCAGCATCTCGATGAAATGCGCGGCCAGCCCCGGAATGTCCTCGCGCCGTTCCTCAAGGCTGGGCACCTCGATCGGCACCACGTTCAGCCGGTGATACAACTCGCGGCGGAACCTGTCCGCGGCGATCTCGGCCTCCAGATCGCGGCTGGTGGACGAGATCACCCTCAGATCCACCTCGACCTTGTCGCCGCCGCCGACCCGCAAGAACGTCTGGTCCACCAGAACCCGCAATATCTTGGATTGCGTGCCCGGCGGCATGTCGGCCACCTCGTCGAAATAGATCACCCCGCCATTGGCCTCTTCCAGAAGGCCCGGCTCCACGCCGCGCTCGTCGGTTTCGCGCCCGAACAGCACCTCCTCCATGCGGTCCGGCTCGATCGAGGCGCAGCTCACGCTGACAAACGGTGCCTCCGCGCGCTGTGAATTGCCATGGATATAGCGGGCCGCCAGTTCCTTGCCCGATCCCGCAGGCCCGTTCAGCATGACACGGCCGTTCGATTTGGTGACCTTGTCGAGTTGCGACACCAACGCCCGGAAGGCGGCACTTTCGCCCAGCATTTGCGCAGGCTCGGTCTCGCGGCGTTTCAGCTGCAGGTTCTCTCGGCGCAGGCGGCTGGTTTCCATGCCGCGCCGGATCACCACCAGAAGCTGATCGATGTTGAACGGCTTTTCGATGAAGTCATACGCGCCCTGCTTGATCGCCGCGACGGCGATCTCGATATTGCCATGGCCGGAAATGATGACCACCGGAATCTCCGGGTGATCGCGCTTCACCGCCTTGAGGATGTCGATGCCATCCATCTGGCTGTCTTTCAGCCAGATATCGAGGATCAACAACGCCGGAGACGCCGCCGCAATCGCCGCCATGCATTCGTCGGACGTGCCGGCCAGTCGTGTGCCATAGCCTTCGTCCTCAAGGATATCCCCGATCAATTCGCGGATATCGCGTTCATCGTCCACAATCAGAATATCACTCATATTGTTTTCACACCGCTTCTCGTTCAATGCCCTGATCCTCCCGGGCGTTCAGCAGCGGCAGGTGAACCACCGCCATCGCCCCTTTCTGCGCGCCGTCTGAAAAGGCCGGCGCATCCTCCAGCACAAGGGTTCCCCCGTGCTCCTCGATGATCTTCTTGACGATCGGCAGGCCCAGACCGGTGCCCTTTTCCCGCGTCGTCACATACGGCTCGAACAGCCGCGCGCGATCTTCGGGCAGGCCGATCCCGTTATCGGCGATGCGCAGCACCGCCTGACCGTTCTCAACCCTGCTCGAAACCCGGATTTCAGGGCTGTGCCCCTCGGGTGCGCCCGCCTCCTGCAGGCTTTCAATCGCTTCGCCTGCGTTTTTCATCAGGTTGATGAGCGCCTGACTGATCATCGTGGCGTCCACGCTCGACCATAGATCATCCCTGTCCAGATCGGTGACAAAGGTCACATCCGGCTGTCCCGCCTCTTGCAACAGGGCCGCCTTTTTCACCAGGTCCGTCAGGCTTTCGGGCTTGGCCTGCGGCTCGGGCATCCGGGCGAATTTCGAGAATTCGTCCACGATCCGGCGCAGATCGTCGGTCTGGCGGATGACCACATCGGTCAACTGCTCCAGATCGGCGGCGTGCTGGTCTTCCAGAATCCGGCCGAACTTGCGCTTGATACGCTCCGCCGACAGCTTGATCGGCGTCAGCGGGTTCTTGATCTCATGCGCGATGCGCCGCGCCACGTCGCCCCATGCGGCCATGCGTTGCGCCGCAACCAGATCGGTCACATCGTCAAACGCCACGACATAGCCCTCGCGCTTGCCGGATTCGCTGCGCCGTGTGGACATGCGCACCAACAGGTTTTCCAGACGCCCGCCCCGGCTGACCTTGACCTCTTCCTGCACGAAGCCGCCCTGCGCAAGCTTCAGCTTTTCGAACAATGGGCCAAATTCCGGCACCGCCACGCTCAGCGCCGTCGAGGCCTGATCCTCGTGCCAGTCCAACAGCCGTTCCGCCGCTCGGTTCACAAAGGCCACACGGCCCTTCGGGTCCAGCCCGACAACCCCCGACGACACCGACCCAAGCACCGAATCGAACAGCCGCCTGCGGCGTTCGATCTGCTGGGTATTGGCCAGCAGCGTTTCGCGCTGGCGCTTGAGTTGCCGGGTCATCTGGTTGAAATAGGTGCCAAGCTGGGCGATCTCGTCATCGCCCTCTTCCTCGCGCACGGTCACATCCAGATCGCCTTCGCCGACGCGCTGTGCCGCACTCGTCAGGCGGCCCACAGGGCGTGACAGCCGCTCGGCGAACCACATGCCCAGCCAGACCGCCGCCAATATGAGGATCACCGCAAAGCCCAGATAGACCAACCCGAATTCGAACAGCACCCGCCCCCGTTCGCTTTCGCGCTGCTCATAGAACCGGGCCGTCTCCTGCGTTTCGTCCAGCAGGTTCAAGATCGCGCCATCGACGTTGCGGCTGACATAAAGATACCTGTCGGGGATCGTCTCAAGCGGCAGCAGCGCGCGAAATTCGTTGTTCTCCCAGTCGCGGATGACGACCACGCCCTCGGTCACGGATTGGGCGATCTGCGCCTGCGTCGGCTGTTCATAATCGAACAAATACGATCTTTCGCCGCGCGCCCGGATATCGCCTGTGCCATCGATCACAAAGGCTTCTCGCAAGCCGCGCTGGATCTCGCGCTGGCCGCGTGACAGGACTTGCCGGATATCGCCATCATCCATGAACACCGTGGCGCGCTTGGTGGCGTCGATCACCGATGCCAGAACCTGCGCATCCGCAACCAGATCGCGGCGGTGCTCGTCCTCATAGGCTTGGGCCGCGGCCACCGAACTGTCGACCACCCGGCCCACACGGTCCGAAAACCACGCCTCCAACCCCATATTGACCGACAGCGTCGCAAACACCGCCACCGCGATCGTCGGCAACAGCGCCATCAGCGCGAACACCCCCGTCAGCCGCAGATGCAGCCGCGATCCGGCGGACCGCTTGCGCCGCGCCGCGATCATCCGCGCCACGCGCTGCATCACCAGCGCGGCCACCATGATCACATAGACCAGATCGGCCAGCAGAACGATCCGCAGCACGTTCGACGACGCGCCCTGATCCAGCGGCCCCATGACCAGATAGGTCAGCACCGCCAAGACTGGCCCCAGAACAACCAGACCGAAGGTTGCAAAGGTCTGAAGGCGCTGCATGCGCCTCAGGCGGCTGACCCGCTCCCATGTCCATTTGCGTGTAGTGACCGCCACGCACTGCCCCTGTCAAATTGGGTCGCCTCTGCGGGCGTACCACAACATTTGGTGTCCTGTGGCCATTTCTCAAAAGCCACAGCCTGTTGCAGTTTTACATCAATTTGCGGCGGCGTGTCACGTGAATATCGAGGTCTTTGATTTTCTTGCGCAGCGTATTTCGGTTGATTCCCAGCAAATCGGCGCATTTCGCCTGATTTCCGCCTGTCGCATCCAACGCGATCTCGATCAGGGGCATTTCCACTTCCCGAAGGATTCGCCCATACAGGCCCGGCGGCGGCAGCATCGTGCCATGCAGGTCGAAATACCGCTTGAGATGCCGCTGCACCGACGCCGCCAGCTTCTCGCCATTGCCCTGCCCCAGCACCGGCTGCGCTTCGGGCTGGTTGCCAAGGATCGCCTCCACCTCCGAGCGGCTGATTTCCTCGGCCCGCGCGGTCAGGCCGATCCGCCGCACCGCGTTTTCCAACTGCCGCACATTGCCCGGCCAGCTATAGGCGCGCATCAACTCCTCGGCGCCCGCCGACAATTGCCGTGGCGGGTTCCCTTCCCTTTCGGACCGGGCCAGGAAATGCGCCGCCAACAGGGGGATATCCTCGACCCTTTCGCGCAGCGACGGCACATCGATCACCGCCCCCGACAGCCGGTAATACAGATCCTCGCGCAACAGCCCGCTTTCCATCCGGTCCGACAGCCGCGCCTGACTGGTCGCCATGAAGCGCGGCACATGATCGCCCGGCGCATCCATCATCCGCACCACGCGCCCCTGCGCCACCGCATCCAGATCGGCCACCTCGTCCAGCACGATCGTGCCGCCCTTGGCGCGTGCCATGATCTTCGCCGGCCCCTCCAGATCGGTCAGATCGCCCGGCGACACCGTCACGAAAGGCAGCGTGCGCCGATCCGAAAAATCATGGATCGCCCGCGCGATCAGCGATTTGCCGGTCCCCGATTCCCCCGTCACCAACACTGGCAGATCGGTGTTCATGATCCGCGCCACCACCCGGTAAAGCGCCTGCATCGCCGCCGTGCGCCCGATCAGAGGCAGCTCATCGGGCCTCTCATCCTCGACCCTGCGCGCCGAGGCCGGCATCCTTGCCCGCGATTCCAGCGCCCGCGCCGTGCGCTTCATCAAATCCGGCAGATCGAACGGCTTTGGCAGGTAATCATAGGCTTCGGCCTCTTCGGCCTGGATCGCCGTCATGATCGTGTTCTGCGCCGAGATCACGATCACCGGCAGACCGGGCCGATCCTGTGCGATCTTCGGCAGCATCTCAAGCCCGTTGCCGTCCGGCATCATCACGTCCGAGATCACCACATCGCCCTTGCCCTCGCCCACCCAACGCATCAGCGTCGTCAGCGACGACGTCGCATGCACCTTGCACCCCGCCCGGGTCAACGCTTGGGTCAGAACGGTTCGGATCGTGCGATCGTCATCCGCAACCAGTACAGTGCCATCCATCAGACTTGCTCCTCAATCGTCTCTGGCAGGGTGTCCGGGGCGCGTTGCAACGAAATGCGAAACACCGTGCGTCCGGGTGCCGAGTTCACGGAAATCCATCCGTCGTGGTCGGAAATGATCTTCGCGGCCAGCGCAAGGCCAAGCCCGGTTCCGTTCTCACGGCCCGATACGAAGGGGTCGAAAATATCACCGGCGATGTCGGGCGGCAGGCCGGGGCCATCGTCGATCACCTCGATCTGCAACGGCAGGGACTTGCCCCCGCCGCCGCGCCGCACCCGCAACGACTGTTCGTAATAGGTGTGCAGCCGGATCACCCCGCCGCCCGGGCCGGCCGCCTCCGAGGCGTTCTTCAGCAGGTTCTGAATGACCTGCAACATCTGGTCCGGATCGCCCATCGCCAGCGGCAGCGACGGGTCGTAATCCTCGATAATCGTCATATCCGCCGCAAACCCAAGGATCGCCGAGCGCCTCGCCCGGTCCAGCACGTCATGCACATTGACCGCCCGCATCTTGGGCGCCGTCACATTGCCGAACTGTTCAACCTGCTCCAGCAGCCCCACGATCCGGCGGCTTTCGCTCACGATCAGATCGGTCAACTCCAGATCGTCCTTGCTCAGGCTCATCGACAACAGCTGCGCGGCCCCCGTGATGCCCGCCAGCGGGTTCTTGATTTCATGGGCCAGCATCTCGGCCATGCCGATCGCCGACTTGGCCGCCGATTTCACCGATTGCCCCTGTGTGACCCGCCCCGCCAGTTCCCTCGGTGAGATCAACAGCAGCATATAGCCTTCGTCGCCGGTCAGCGGTGCGATCTGCAAGTTGCACTGCAGCGGCGCGCGGTCGCCCGTGCCCACATCCACGTCATTGACGAATAACGGCGAGGCATTGGTGCGCGCGCGCTCGAACGCCTCTTCCAGCGGCGCATCCACCATCAGCTTGTCCCAGACCGGCACACCGTTGATCGCCTTGCTCGAGGTCATCAGAAACCCCTCGGCGGCAGGGTTGATCTGGGTGATCCGGTTGGCGTCATCCAGCAGCAATGCCGGCACCGGCAATGATGTCCAAAGCGGGTCGTTCTGTTCGATCATGCCGCTGCCCTCTCGCCATGGCACATCGCCTCGGGCAGCAATCGCAACACCTCCTGCGGGTCGCGGCTGGTCAGAACGCGCTTGCGCAGCGCAACCCCCGTCCCGGCATCGTCCAGGTACCAGCCCAGATGCTTTCGGGCGACGCGATTGCCCAGGTCCATTCCGTAAAATCTCAACATCTCGTCGTAATGCCCCATCACGATATCCACCAGATCCTGACCGTCCGGCGCATTCGGCGCGGGCATCCCGGCCAGGTCCGCCGCCACCTGCGACAACAGCCAGGGCCGCCCCTGCGCGCCGCGTCCGATCATCACCCCATCGGCCCCCGACAGGCGCAACGCCGTCCGCGCGCTGGTGGCATCGACGATATCGCCATTGGCGATCACCGGTATCTCCACCGCCTCTTTCACCGCCCGGATCGCCGTCCAATCGGCCCGCCCCTTGTAGAACTGGCACCGTGTGCGACCGTGAATCGTGATCATCGCGATTCCCGCGGCCTCGGCCCTCCGCGCCAGATCGGGCGCGTTCATCAGCCGGTCATCCCATCCCAGCCGGGTCTTGAGAGTGACCGGAATGTCCACCGCCTCCACCACCGCCTCGATCAGGCTCAGCGCATGATCGAGGTCTTTCATCAAGGCCGATCCGCTTGCCCCGGTTCCGCTGGCGCTGGTGACCTTCTTGGCGGGACAGCCCATGTTGATGTCGATGATCCGTGCCCCGTTGGCCGCCACCTTGCGCGCGGCCTCGGCCATCCAATGCGCCTCGCGGCCGGCCAGCTGCACGGCTGTGTTCTCGATCCCAAAGCCCAGTTCGGCGCGTTCGCGCACCCCCGGCTTGGCCTGCACCATTTCCTGACTTGCGACCATTTCGCTCACCACCAGACCGGCGCCAAAGCGCGATACCAGATTGCGGAACGGCAAATCGGTGATTCCCGCCAGAGGCGCGAGGAAAACAGGCATCGATAGCAATGTATGACAGGGTGACGGCGTCACGTGATTAATCCTTAAGCACTTGGGTCTTTCTATCCGCTTGATGCACATTGAACAATGAAAGCACGCCCTGAAACGCATCGCGCAGGGCGCATTGATTAAAAATTAGGCACATTAGCGCGCCATTGCGCTTGTGCATCCCTGCGCGTAATCAATTTGCATGACAATTGCCGCCATCATCGTCGCCGCCGGTCGCGGCACCCGCGCAGGTGGGGACACGCCCAAGCAGTGGCGCGCCCTTGCCGGTCAGCGCGTCATCGACTGGACCGTGGCCGCGTTCAAGGCCACTCCCGAGATCAGCCGCATTGTCGTCGTCCTGCATCCCGACGACGGGCATCTCTTCGCGCCGCCTGACGGGATCGAGGTGACGACAGGCGCCGCATCGCGCGCGGGATCGGTCCGCAATGGTCTCGACTATCTGGCCGCCACCCCCGAAAAAGGGGAAGTTGTGTACACAATGATCCATGATGTGGCCAGATGTTGTACGAAACCCGCGTATGTTTCTTACGTATCGTACGAACTTCAAACCCCCGGCACCCGTGCCGTGGCGCCGGCCCTGCCGGTCACCGATGCGCTTTGGGAAGGCACCGATGGCCATGTCACCGGCACCCGTGATCGGACGGGCCTTTACCGCGCTCAGACCCCGCAGGCCTTTGTTTTCAAAGACATTATTGCGGCACATCATGCCTATGCAGGCGATGCCGCCGACGATGTCGAGGTCGCCCGCGCGCATGGCATCCCCGTCCGGATCATCGACGGGGACGAGTCGAACCTCAAGATCACCCATGCCCCGGATTTCCTCCGGGCTGAAAAAATACTGCGAGATCAAATGGATATACGTATCGGACAAGGGTATGACGTGCATCGTTTCGGCCCCGGTGACCACGTCATGCTCTGCGGCGTCGCCATCCCCCACACCCGAACCCTGCAAGGTCACTCCGATGCCGATGTCGGCCTGCACGCTCTGACAGACGCCATCTACGGCGCCCTCGCCCAAGGCGACATAGGCCGGCACTTCCCACCCTCGGACCCGCAATGGAAAGGCGCCGAAAGCCATATTTTCCTGCGCCACGCCGTTGATCTGGCAGGGAAACATGGGTTTAAAATCAATAACATGGACATCACTCTGGTCTGCGAATACCCAAAGATCGGCCCACATGCCGATGCGATGATCGCCTGTCTTTCGGGCATCACCGGCGTCACTGCGGATCGGATTTCGGTCAAGGCCACAACCTCTGAACGCCTCGGTTTCACAGGCCGCGAAGAAGGCATCGCCGCCCAGGCCATCGTGTCGTTGGTCCCCGCATGACCCTGTCCCATATCATCGCCACGGTCTTCGGCATCGGCCACCTCCGCCCCGCCCCCGGCACCTGGGGATCGCTCGCCGCCATCCCCGTCGCCTGGGCGATCCACATTGCCGCCGGCCCTTGGGGCCTGATGCTGGCAACGGGTCTGGTTTTTGGATTAGGATGGTGGTCTACTTATCTGGAAACAAAGGGAAAAGAAGATCACGATCCATCCGAGATCGTGGTCGATGAAGTGGCTGGACAGTGGCTGGCCTTCTGGCCCGTGTCGATTGGCGCGGCGCATGTGGGCGCTGATCTGACGGCGCTCTGGCCGGGCTGGATTGCGGCCTTTGTCCTGTTCCGGCTGTTTGACATCTGGAAGCCCGGCCCTGTCGGCTGGGCCGACCGCCGGGGGGATTCACTTGGGGTCATGCTGGATGATATCATTGCAGGGCTTTTTGCCGCGTTGGGTGTCGTGGCTCTGGCAGCACTGGCACACGGAGTTCTAATGCCTTGATTGCAAAGACTGTTCTTGATCTGGCGATAGCCCGGAAGATGATGATCGCAACCGCCGAGTCCTGCACTGGCGGGATGGTCGTGGCCGCCTTGACCGACATTCCCGGCTCATCCGCCGTGGTCGATCGGGGCTTTGTCACCTATTCGAACGACGCCAAGATCGACATGCTCGGCGTGCGCCCTGATACCCTTGATGCACACGGCGCCGTCTCCGAAGAGGTGGCGCGCGCAATGGCCGAGGGTGCCATTGCGCACTCCTGCGCAGATATCGCGGTGTCGATCACAGGGATCGCCGGCCCGGGTGGATCGGACCATAAACCCGAAGGTCGGGTTTGTTTCGCTTTGTCCCGTAAGAGAATGGAAACGCTTACAGAAACGATTGAATTCGGCGCGGTTGGCCGGGATCGGGTGCGTCTTTTGTCACGCGATCACGCGCTTGACCTCTTGGCCCGCGGCTTGGCGTAACCCGCCTCAGCCCCCCAATTCGCGCGCAAGTATCGACGGGGCCGCCCTTTCGGTGACATGTCGCGCGACACGCTCGGCGCGCTCCGCGCCCATCAGTGCCGCCGCCTTGGCCATGATTTTTGCGCGGCGCGTCTCCAACGGCAGCGGCGCCAGAAGATCGTGCGCCACATGCCGTTCAGAGCCGTCTGCCATCTGCAAAACAAGGCGTGTCCCGGTTTCCGACACGCTTTCGTCGCCCAAGACGGTGATCCGGTCACGCATCCCGACAAGGTCCGGCGCACCGGCAAGCTGGTCCGAGAATGTGTCAAGCCGCGAGGTGTCATGGCCGGCCATGGCCAGTGCCAGAACCGCGCGGTAGCTGAATTTGCAGCCCAGGCCGGTATCCGGCGCAGTCTGATTGCACACGCTGAGCCATCGCGGGTGCGTATGCACGGTGATCCGCGCAACATTCCGACGCTCCTCGCCCACCTCACCAAAGGCTTCAAGGGCGGCGTGCAACCCATGACAGCAAGCATGAAACTTATGGCTGACATACTCGAAAAGCCATTTGGAACCAATGGCATCAAGCGCGTCTTTCATGTCAGAGCCAGAATGCGTCGCGCCGAAATCTTCCAAGGCATTCGGGTTTGGCACCAGTCCGTTGGCGATCAACAACGCCGCCTCGACCCCATTGCTGGCTGCA
>Ga0102938_10001739_pt1 | contig 16468 bp, 26 predicted proteins | sample SalPonR2_B_D2_MG_FD_84516 | JGI IMG/M metagenome (GOLD analysis project Ga0102938, IMG submission 84516) | Salt pond soil microbial communities from South San Francisco under conditions of wetland restoration - Salt Pond MetaG R2_B_D2_MG | ecosystem: Environmental > Aquatic > Marine >...
ATTTTCTTGTCGGGTTAATGATTTACAAAAGATATTTTGTTACAGCTTTTTAAATTAACAACATAAAAGTGGTGCGAAAGAGGGGACTCGAACCCCTACGCCGGTAAGGCACATGACCCTGAATAACAAAAGACTTATTCACTCTAATTCACTCTAATATATAAACCCTATTATAACAGTAATTATAAGGGTTTATATTGGAAGTTATTTACAGAAAATTCATTCCAGTATGCAGGTTTTCAATCGTGGTTGTTGTCAAATTGTTGTCAGAATTTCTGGGGTTTAAATTGTAATATTTAATAATTAATTTTTAATATTTACTACTTTATTTTTATTATCTTTTCTATTATCTTGTTTATTTTCTTTAACAGTTTCATACATCATTTCTATTGTACCAGCTGCATTATTTAACATTTCTTCATTTACGTGTCCATAAATATCTATAGTGGTTGTAATAGAAGAATGTCCTAATATATGCTGCAATGTTTTAATATTCCCTCCATTCTCTAAAAACAAGGTTGCGAATGTATGCCTGGTATCATGGAAAGTAATTTCAGTTAAATCTGTTTTTTTTATAATTGCTTTAAATTCTTTATATAATTTACTGTGTGTAATTGGTTTACCTATCTTATCACAACATATTAAATCATGATCTTTAAATGCTTTTCCTAATGCAAGTTTCTTTTCTCCTTGTTTAATTTTATGTTTATTAAGTTCCTTTATTGTCTGTTCAGATAGAGGAATGGCCCTTCTGCCAGCTTTTGTTTTTAATTTTTTAAATTTCATGGACCGGCCATATTGCCTTTTAACTTTTAGCAATTTATTTTTAAAATCTATATCTTCCCATTTTACGCCTAATAATTCTCCCTGCCTCATTCCGGTATTCAATGCTAAATAGTAAAGGATATAATAATTATAATCTTTAGCAGTATTTAAAAATTTATTCACCTGTTTATTATTCCATGTCTGCAATTCTTCATCTTCAAAACTTTCCTCATCTTTTGGAAGATCTACACTTTCAGAAACATTCTTTATAATCAGATCATCATCAACCGCTTTTTTAAATGCTGAATGAATAGTAACATAAATATGTTTTACAGTTTTTTCTGATAAACCACCTTTACCATCTAAACGGCCGTTCTCAAACTTTGCATTTAATAAATTCTGTATATGGTAAGATTTAATATCTTTTAGTTTCATACTACCTATTTCTGGGCTTATATGGTTATCAATAAACTTCTTGTAAAATTTATAGGTGTTAGTGGATATTGAATTTTTCCTACCCTTTAACCATTGTTTTAACCACTCTGACAATATCATACTAGAAGGCTCTGAATATGTACCATCAAATAATTTTTTCTTTAAATCTGTCATTTTTCGGGCCACTTCTTTGCGTTTATTGCCATAAATATATTTTCTTTTGGGATTTCCAGTATGGGGATCTATACCCACTGTAATTGCTCCCATAAATCGACCATCTTTCCTTTTAACTATACTTCCTTCACCGTTTCCCCTTCTACTACCCATTATTAAACATCTCCTTTCTATTATTAACCCGGGCTTTTACACCCGGGGCTTTTATGATATTATTATATTTGTGGAAGGTCAGTTAGTTACTTTTGTAACTGCTGGCTTTTCTTTATTTAAAGATGTGCCAACGCTAGGCCGTCTTGTAGTCCCTTCTTATATGCCTGGTGTTCACCTTCCGCAACACAACTATTTAACAGCTCTTCAAGCCTTAATACTTCTTTATGACCATATTTTTCTTTAACCTTTGATAAGAACTTTTCATAACTTTCTTTAGCTTCAGATGTGTTTTTAAGATTTATTAATTGTCTAGATATAAAAGTATCCAAATTATCATTTAACATAAATTTTATTTCCTCCTTAAAAAGTTTAACCCATTTATTGTTACACCTACATCTTTTCTATATATTCAGTTTTTTAGCTGGATCCATTCCAATTCTTCTTTAGCTTCATATATCAGGCCGTCTGGTATTTCTTCTGGAATAACTTTAATGCTTTCATATACTTCGTATTTCTTGCTAGTTCCTTCACTCTGCCACCTACTCCAACGTTCGGTATAAAGCATGAAATTACCTTTTTTTAGTTTTATATAAAGTATGTGTAGTCCCTCTATCATCACCGCTGGAAGTTTCTCCATGATAAGAATTATAATTTGCTAATTCCCGGCCTTTAAATTTGACTTATTTTGTGTTATTACTTTCCCCCATTTTCCCACTTATCCAACCATTAATCTAATTTCTTTCTTTTTTTCAGTCAATTTAATTCCTCCCTTTGTAATTTAGTGTAATACTTTCTTATTTATTATTATACATTAATATTAATTAAAAGTCAATAATTTTAATTAACTATTATTACATTTGATTAAATTACTTGAAAATGATATAATTATTAATGAAAAAGATTTATGAAGGGAATGAAATTAAATGCCAACTAATCGTAAAAGATTTAGCACTTCTTTAGATCCAGAATTAATAAAAACCCTGGACAAATTATCTGATAAAACCAGAATACCAAAATCTAAATTAATTGATGAAGCCCTGGAAGATTTATTTAAAAAATATGAAGATAAATTAAAGGATTAAATCTTATATAAAGACCATATTTGCCTTTTAAACAAATGTATGGGGATAAATATTTTAATACATTACTATAGCCAAATAACTGTTTATTACCCCTGTTTTATTGCTCTGTGTATAAAATAGAATAAAACATTATATTTATTTAAACTAATATTACCTTTTTATATTGGAAAAAGTTTTTAATTGCCAGTACTGTAGTAATCCTCCGGAATTATAATTTCCGAAGGATCATTTATGCTTTTTGATATATTTAATTATAAAGTAAAAAGCCCCTAGTTTTTAACTAAAAACCAGAAGCATATATTTATTTCTAATTATCTTTTATTTGTTTCCTAAACTTTCTTCACTATCACTTCACCTTGATCTGTATCGGTTAACTGAATTTCATTTTCTGAACCTTCATCAATATTTCCAATAATTGCAAAGATAATGAAAATTACTATTATGCTTACACCTACCCAGGTGAAATATTTTTTCATGGTGGCCCCCCTTAATTAATATCTTTCATCTAATTGGAGATAACATAATATTTTCCTGCAAAATAAACAAAAATACTCTATATAAGAGCCTAACGCGTTTAAGTATGTAGTTATTGCACACGCTAAAGGCTTATATAAAGGGAGTTTTATAGGTTGATGTAAGTATTTCATTTAATGTGGAGCAAATAAAAAAACCAGCAACTAAGCTGGTTAATTAAATTTATAAAAAGTTTGATAATCTATTGTTTTTTGGTAAAAGTTGTAAGGATTATTTTTTTTATATATATCATGTCTTCTATATATTCTTTCAAATTCAGTTTCACATAATTTTGAACCATTGTCTAATAAATGATTTGATAAACTCTTATTTTTATTTATTATATAAAGTTCATTAATAACTACAAATGATGGCTTGGAAAATGGTGGGTTTTCATTATTTATTAATACATTTTCATCAAAACAAAGTTTGCCTATTTTATCTTCAATAGACGAAATTTTTAAAGTTTCTATTCTTTCTTCCGCCACATTAATAATTAAATATGGCCTTTTTTTATTTGGCACTACTCCATCGATATATGGTAACTTAATAATAAACGCTTGTCGTTCCTCAATAGTCACCTAATAAATCACAAGTCCTTGTGAAGAATCTTTATAAATTGTATAAGCTTTGTCTCGTCCTTTAAACTTTCTTAATTCATCTATTAATTCTTCATCCAGATCGATTTCTTCAGGATCATAATTGAAGGTAATGCATTTTATTTTCTTCTTTTTATGATTTAATTGAGCTACTTTTCTTTTTGCCTCTATTATTTGACTAATATTATCTAAATTCAATTCTCTTAATTCTTTAATAGGTATTATACTCTTATCTTTTTCATAAAAGCCGTATTGATTCTTAGAGTTTTCTAATGATCTTTCCCAACATTCATGATCATGACTCATGTCCGATAATTCATGGGCATCAAAGGGTCCAAATATTTCGGCAGTTAAATTCAATGTATCTTCAACTTTCTTATCAAAAATATCCTTCATTTTTTTGGCTTGCTCAACTATATTATTATTATCATTTTTATATGTCTGACGTACACTTTCTACAACTGGACCTCTTTCGAAAGCCCTTATAGGCTCTTCAAATAATACTTCATCATATTTATATAAATGAATAAGTTGGGCAAAATAAAGCAGCTTTTGCAATTTCATATTACCCCAAAATTCATCCCGGGGATTATCCAAGTTATTTTTTATAAACCACTTAGCAATTTCAATAGCACTATATTTACTTTTGCCTTTGTTGAACATTTAAACACCTCTTTCTTTAAAATATCTTTGGTGATTTACATTATAAGATTAACATGTATTTTTAAAAATATCAAGATTATCTACTAATATTATAGTTAACCAAAAAAACATTAAATCCTTTGTCTTGAATTATTTTTTTATGTTTTCTAATATAGTATTATATTCTTCTGCTTGGTCAGGGGTCAATTCTTTATCTATTCTGACTATAACTAAATCATGAACATACATATACTGAGCAAACATTGGAGACTCCACAAATTGTTTTAAATACTTTTCTCTTTTATTTAAATTTTCTTTTGAATCAAATAACTCAATAGTTCCACCTTTTAAATCATCTTCACTTTGTTCTATTCTTTTATCTTCCCAACTTAATTTATCAATATATTGTCCAGGTCTTCCTAATAAATCATTAGGATCTGTTTCTGTGGTATAGTTCACTACTTTCCCTATGGGTAGTTGTTTCTTATATTCTTCTACTACTTTCTCAGTAACATTTTGCTCTACAGCTGCAGGTAATGTAAATAAAATCAAAATCAGTAATACAGAAATTAATCTTTTCATTTTATCAACCTCTCAATTATTTAGACTAATATTAAAATATCATGAAAATAAATCTATTTATAATAATAACTTTATATTAAAAATCACTTGAACTATCTTCTATTTCTTCTTCTTCTTTTTGTTTTTTAATATTATTTTTCTCCCTATATAAAGGAGCGTGCATCAAAACAAGCGATGTTCCGTATTGATACTCATATGCTTCAAGCCTAATTTCTATATTAATATTATTATTGTCTCCTACCTTTTCCCATTCATGAGAAGCTAACCCGTAGCTTTCTTCCATGTCTAAAAAACTTACATTATTTATATTCGAAGGTTCTCCATAATTATCTTTCATTATCCTCGCTAACATTTTTTGGTCTTCTTTGAGATCTGTATCAAAATAATCGGCTGTATATGAAGGCCCCATAAAAGAAACCATATAAAGTTTATTTTTATAAAAATCAAAAAATACTTTAAATTCTGTATCGGCTATTTCAGTTTTTCCATCAATAAACCTATCTCCTAATTCTTTTTCAATATCATCCAATGCATCTTTAAGCGACCCATCAAAAACTTCATTAACAAAACTTATCATTTGACTATCTATTTTATTATCATTCTTTATTTTTTCAAATACTTCTTTTTCTGTATCTAAAAAATTAATCTCCCGGTATGCTTTTGGGCTTTCTTTTACTAACCCAACCTCCATAAAGCCAAAAACCAAAATAAACACTAATACAAAAACTAAATATTTCTTCATAACAATCCCCCCTCAATCAGTATCTATCATCTAATTAAAGGAAAGATAAAATATTCCTGCATAAAAACAAAAAGCACCTTCTAAATAGTGGCTCTTAGATTATAAGATTAAAATTTAAAAAGGAGAATTCCTTTTTATGTTTAATAATAATACTGATATAATAACCCTCTGTATAAGATTAACCCCCCATTACTTAATCTTTATAGGGGGTGTTTTTTTTATTTATATATGTTTATCTAAATTAATATCTGGATTAACGTCTTTAATAATTTTATTTAATACGAATTCTATTTCTTTTAGATCTCTATAAACTGTCTTTCTGCTCCAGCCCATCTTTAGAGCTGTATCAATGATATTATTATTTTTAAAATAATGTAGTTCTATTATTTTCTTTTGTCTATCTGTAAATAGAGGAGCAACTGTATTATAAATTTTTATTATTATGTCCAGTTCGGGATCATCCCTATTTAATTGTTTATAAAGTTCTTGTTTTTCTTTTAAATATTTAATATTCTTTAATACCTTCTTTGCTTCCATTTATCAGACCTCCAATTATCTTATTATCAATGGTTTTTAATAATGATATAATTTTTCTTTTAATTGCTATTTGTGTAAATCCTATTTTCCTTCTTAATGCTGTAATACTATCTTCTGTTAAACCTAAGTGGGTTTTTAATATTAAAACTTCTTCATCAGAAAGATTAATAATAATTTTTTGAATAATTGACCTTAATATTTTATACTTTTCATAAAATTCTTTTACAGTTTCTTTTAGATCCATCAATTTAGCAGCTCTGTTTCCTGTTGGATCTGACCAACTATTAGTTTGCCCTCCATGTGGCCTTGAAGTATCTATACTGCCTATTGTTAAGTAATAATCATCATTATACTGCAGGTTGATTTTTTTATATAATCTAGAGATGATTCTATCTAGTTCACCCTGGAAGTAAAGTTTTAGTTTTTCTTCAGTACTGGATATAGACAAATTCAGCACCTCCCGACTGTCTTATAACACTATGTCAGCAGACAAATAACTTATAAATACTAATATAACAACAAATTAAATAACCAATGCTGCTGCTTCTCTGTCAATTCTTCCGGTCCTGGCTCAACTGTGCGGCTTGCAACTATGGTTAAAATATTATCTATGTCATTTTTGAAATAATCTGTAATTATTAAATTATAATCAGTATTCACTTTTCTATAGTCTTTGTTGATCCTATTTAATTCCTGATTAACAAAACTTTCTTTTAATATCTGGTTTCCCCGGTCCAGTAATTTTAAAAGTTCTTTTGAGTTTCTCTCTTTATCAAAATTCACCTCATCATATATACTTAAATTTGCAAAATCTTTTAATGTTATATCTCTAATTTTTTTATTAATCATTTTTGGTTTTCACCTCTTAATATTTCTTTTAAGTTCTGAATTATAGCTATACCATCTATAAGACATTCACGTTTTATATTTTCCCTTAATATTTTCTTATCATTTCCCTTTAAAATTATTTTTGCTGGGGATCTATCAAATTTCCGGGCCAATTCTTCTGCTTTATCTCTGTTTATCTTAAAAAGTTCATCTTTGCTTTTGGTAAAATCAAATATTATTTCGTTTTCTTCTGGATCTTTAAAGTAAACTTCATCAATTAAAATATTTATTCTCTTTTTTATAGCTGCAATTTCTACTGGCCTGTAATAATGCCGTAATTCATCTTTAACATAGGTAAAAAAATCATTAATCATAATACCAACCCTTTCAAGTCTTAAAGCAGGGCAGCTGCATAACCACCCTGCATATATTCTGGCCTATCCTGCCTGTTTTTCTTGATCTTCTTCTAGTTCATCATACCAATCCGTTAATATTTCAGCTAACGACCGCAACAATTCAGGCTCATTTTGAAGTATATGCTTTCTTAACTTGACACCTTTTTTGATATATTCTTTCCCTTGCTTATTTATCCCCTTCATAGCCAATTGTAAAGCCCCAGCTTCTTTAAATAATCTGACTTGCAACTTTTTATCAACTAATAATTCCGGCTCTTCCTTCTCCCAGTATGGTACTTTTTCAGCTGTTTCCTCTGTCTTTTTTCTCATATTTTCATCTCCTTTACATTTCTGCAGGGATATCCGGCTCTTCTTCATGTTCGCTGGGCTGCAACCCTAAATCTTTTAATATTTTAATCATGTGTGATGAAACTCTCACAAATTCAGGGATTGAGTCATTTTTCTTAAAACCATAACTGGTTTCGCTGTTCTGCCACTTTATAGAAACCCCTCTATCCTCTATATCCTCTGCAAGTTTATTTTTCATTCTGTAACATTTAATATAGTCATCAATTAAATCTTTGTAATATTCATTGTCAACCTCTTTTTCTTCCATCTGCTTAATTAAGTCATTTCTGATTAACTTTCCTTTTTCCATTTTTTACCTCCTTCCGGGTTGCCCCCTCTTATGAAGTTATATTTTTAAAAAATATCTTCTGGGATATCCCCCTCTCCGATCCCCTGTTCTGTCAGGGATTTTTAAAATCCAGAGGGGGGGAACTATTATTTCTGCCATATCAAGGTTTATAGAAGCAGGAAGTTAATACCACCTCATCTTATTTTTTTATACTTTCAACTCTTCCTGATCAATCATATCCTGCCTAACTCTTTCAAGTTCTTTTTCCACTAATTGCAGCTTATTTTCCAATCCTTTATTAATCTTTTTCTTATATGTTTTTCTAACTCTTCCAATCTTTCTTTTATCTTCCCGGCTTACAGTAATTAAACGCTGCTGTACTTCTCCTTTATTAATTGGCTCAACCTGGTTAATTATATTTTTTTTATTTCTGTTTAGCTGCTTTAAAATTTTCTTGTGTTCATCAATAAAATTGATTATTTTTTTATATTTCTTCTGACTATCTAATTCTTGTTTTATTTCAATTCGTGGATCTTTCTCCAGAGTAAAATTATCATTGCTTGCTTTAACCCTGATTGATTTCCCTTGCTCCCTGACTTCTTTAATTTCATCTTTCTTATTTTCAATTTCTTCTCTTATCTTTACAACTATATAATCAAGGTTTTTACTGCTTCCGTCAATTTTTCTTTTTTTATTAATCTTTTCTAGTGTAATACACTTCTTGCTTTCTAACAGTTCAATCTCTTTTTTTAGTAATTCTTTTTTCTCAAAAGGTAATAATACTTTCTTATTTTCACTAAACTTCTGTAACTTCTCAATCTCCTGGGCCAATCTTTCTTTTTCACCCTGCAGCTCTTTAATCTTATTTTCTGTTTTATCAACTGTCTGCTTATCTTCATCATGACTATCTTTGTTAATCATTTTTTTAAATCTGCTTAACATTATTTTTGGCCCCCATTTAATTTATTTAGTAAGTTTTTATTCTTACTGCCTGACTTATTCCCGTACTTCTGCATTAATTTATCCTTAACACTTCCACCGCTGGCTGCAAATCTGCTCATTAAGTTCTCTACTTCTTTCCCTTCCTCACTTTCCCCATTTATAATTACATCACAAAAGCCATATTCTTTTGCCTCTTTTGCTGTTAACCAGGTATCGGTTTTCAACATTTCAGTTAATTCTTTATCTGTGCCTGTAAACCTATCAGCATAATTTTCCTTTAAAGACTTATCCAGCTTGTCTAATTTCCGGGCAACTTCTCTATGATCTTCTGCATCTCCATAAGTAATCGTGTGTGCTGCGTGTATCATCATACTTGAATTTCTATAAAACTTAATAGTATCAGCTGCAACTAATATAATACTTCCACCACTGGCCGCAACCCCATCATTTATTCCTATAATGTCTGCGTCTTTAGCGACTAACAGGTTATGAATAGCGACTGACTGAAATAAGTCCCCACCTGTAGAATTAATATGACAAATTATTTTATCTGCTGTTATCTCATTCAATTTTTTCCTGACATCTTTTAAATTTATAGTATCTTCCTCGGTTTCATCTGGAAGAGGATCACGAATTGGGCCATGTAAATAAATCTCTGCTGTGTCTTTATCTTCATTAAACGCTTTGAATAATGTTTTACTCTTCAAGTTTTTCAGCTCCTTTTTAACTCTTTGATTTTTATTCTCCCTGTAACATTTGAACTGTTTTCTATAATTCCAATATACTGCTTGCTCCATTAATAAATCCTTTCAAATTTCATATACTCATTCAATAACTCTTCTTTTATCTGGTTGTAAGTTTCCTCATCTCCGGCCCTCCTGGCCTTCTCTAATTCCATAATTAACCCTGGATCTGCTCTTTTATTAATAAATTTTTTAATACTGGCTGTTTCTCCAACTAACATAAGTAACACCTCCCCTTATTTCAAAAACTCATATAAATAATAATACATAGTGTAATATATAAAGTTTCCTGAATATGCTGGATCAATAAATACTACTTCTAAATTATATCTGTGTCTGAAAGTGTGTAAAGTTCCAATATATGATTTTGGTTTATACTTGGTCCTGTAATTATGCTTTATAATATTTTGGTATCCCTTTACGTTTTCAATTAATAATATAAGTTTGCCATTACTGGACCTGATTAATTCATTTTCAAACTGTGTTCTATCGTGTGTAAAGTTATTAGACAGTTCATTCAGCGACTTTTTGCGTTCAACTGATATTTCAGTATTAAAATAAATATCCCGGGCAATCCCTGCTTCTTCATTCTCTGGTAGGTAAAAAGAGTAATCCCCAAAATCTAATTTTTTAGTTTTATAGTTTATGTTTTTATTCTGCAAATAATTTACTATATGCTCATTTTTTTGCTCTCTGGTATCTATTAAGACTGTAAGACTTTTCAATAATTCTTTACATTCTTTTTTAGTGTATTTATATGGAATAACCCGCAATTAACTAACCTCCTTTAACCCCGCTAACTCTTTGATAAATTCTGGTATAGGTTTAAATCCTACTTTCTGACATTTACGAATTATTCGGGACGCTTGACTACTCCTCTTAAATAAAGTTATAATATTATTAGAGTTCATTTTTATATTTTTTCCTTTCTGCTCCGGCTGCTACCGGAGTTATTTTTTTTATTACTTCTGGATCTACCCTGATTAAAGTTCCTTCAAATTCTCTTTTGACCGTATGCAGTACCTTTAATTCCTCTGAAGTTATGCCATCTTCAAGTAATTCCTGGGCTTCTAATAAAGTATATGACTCTAATTCCCTGTGTTTATAAGGTGTCTTTATACTGCCATTCTTTTTAATTAATACCTTTTCCCCATCTAGTAAATCTGATTTAATAATAAACCAATCAGGGATCGGATTTAACATTTCTCTATTTTTTAATATCCTGACAACTTTCGCTTTATTTTTCTTTAATTTTTCAAATAAAGGTTTAACCTGGTCCGGCTCTGGATTATATCCTTCTTTAAGTTTAATATTAACTCCCGATCCAGCTTTAAAATTAAATTTATACCCCTGGTTTTCCAGTATTTTAATAACGTTATAAATTTCCATTTAAAACACCTTTCAAAAATTAATTTCTGTTATATCTTCAACATCACTTTCATAATTAATATTCTCTTTACTTTTCCAACCATATTTTTTGTTTATAGCATTATCCCCGGCTTGTTCAAATCTTTTACAATCAGGATTAAAATTTAATTTCACTCTTAACTCCTGCATACCATAAATTCTGCTTTTGAATATATCCAGAACATTTTCAGTTCCCTCATTAACCTTTAATTTTTTTCGATTATTTTTTGTTACTCTATGAATACAAATAACGTTATCTGCTAAATTTGTAATTTCATATAACCCGGCCACATCTTCTTTAGTTATTATGCTGCCTTTTGGTTTTCTCGGATGGGCAACTATATGAACGTGGGCCTCATGCTGCCGGGCAAAATCCTTCATCTTTTTAACAAATTGTGCCTGTTTATTATATTTTTCTCTATAACTACTGTCATAATTAATTATCATCAAATTATCTACTACAAAATTTTTAATATCATATTGCCGGGCTGCACCTGTAAAAGTTTCCAATAAATCATCAACCTTCAAACTTTTAAAACTGTCATATATTTTCAAATTATCCTCGGCCCAGTTCCGAATTTTTACTTTAGTTTCTCCCGAAACGTAAAAAGATTGCTCATTTCTAATATTATCCCACTTTGATTTTATATAATCCGGTCCAGCTGCCTGCAATTCTAACCAATACCTAGTCAGCCAATGGGGAAGCTCTCCTGTTACTAAAACGGTTTTAAAATCCTGATCTATGCTGTTAATCACTTCCTGACTTAAAAACGTTGACTTGCCGGATCCATTCGTGCCTGTCCAGATTGTAACCATTCCCATCATATAACCACCAATATATTTATTTAATAATGGGATAAATGATTTTATAGAAGGAATTTTTGTCGGATCAAATTCCTGTATATCATTTAAGGTTAATAACCTTTTAACAGGTATATCCTCTGCCTTTTCAACTGCCTGTTTAACGGCTTCTTTACCTTCTTTGTATAAAAGGATATTTGCGTCTTTATAATCAGTTTTAACTACTTGACACCGCCATGCACCTAACTTTTTAATTAATTTATCTCTCATTTCCTGGCCTGCTTTGTCGTTATCCGCCCAAATTATTATATTTTCTAGTTTCTCTAATTTATCCCAGGAATGATCTAACCACTCAAAATTATTACTTCCAAAAGGTACTGACACAACATTATTTAATCCGGCCTCATGCAGGGCCAACTTGTCCATTTCTCCTTCTGTAATTATCATAGGTTTATTAATATTAACTTTATCTATTTCCCATAATACAGGCTTTCCGCCGCCTTCTTGCCAATACTTTTTATTCTTGCTGGCTGTTCTATATTTGATTAATACCAGTTCCCCATTGTGATAATATTCAAAAGCAATATTTCCATCTTTAGCTTTAACGTTATGATTTTTCCAGGTTTTTTTAGATATACCCCTTAACTTTAAATACTTTTCAACTTTTCCAGTTGGTATTTCAGTTTTAACTTTTGGTTTTTTATATCTTTTTCTAACTGGCTGATTAACATTAAAGTGATCCTTTAAATCTTTGAAGGATCCTTCCGCTCCACATTTGTTTTGTCTATGACATTTAAAAGTACCATCTTCCATATTAAAATAAAACTTATACTCGTTATCTGATTTATTATTCGGGCCACAAAAGGGACAATGCTTACAGTTTATTTCATTTCCTTTAATCTTATATTCCCCCAGGTATCGGTCCGCAAACTCTTTTGGTGTAATTTCCATTCCCTCACCTTCTTTAATTAACAATTGTCATTTCGATTTCATCATGCTCTCCGTTAATATATTCCATCAATCCTGCAACTGTAGGATTAAATCTTTCATTTTCGATATAATCATTTACTGCCTCAACAAAAGTATTTTCATCAATATTTTTAAACCGCTTATACCAATCCCTGACAACCTCTTCATCTGAAAAATCAATATTCCAGCTGGGATAAATGTTTATTAATTCTTCCATCTTGTTAAAGAAAATATCTTTATTTAAGTGCTTCACGATTAATCTTCCTTTCCTGACTTGAATTATTTTTATTGTCCTGATAATCTTTCCATATATCACCATCATATTTATCATCAAGTCCAGGCAAAAATCTGGGAATACCATTTCCACTTTTAATAAAATTGTTCATTGTAAAATTATGGCTGTAGTAAAAGTCTGATCTGTAAATTTCATTGTAATTTTTAATTGCCTGTATTATTTTCTCTTTATCCCATTTCTTAATTTTAGTTAATATAGTTTCCTTTTGATTTTTTGTTAGTCTTGCTTTATTTACATCTGATAGAAGTTCTATCCAGTAATCATAAACTTCCTCAATTTTTTGCGTGTATATATTTAATTCTTTTTCTTTTTCTTTTTCTAATTCACTTTCTAATTCATTTTCTAATTCTAAATTCTTATTCTCTTTCTTATTCATATTCTTATTCTTATTCGTTTCCCAACCGCTCCGGTAGTCATTCGGTACCGTTTCGGTATCGTTTCTATATTGTTTTTTTATGCTTTCATTAATGTTTCCAAAAAACTTTATTCCGCTGCAATTCCCATCTTCTATTAGATCATAATTAATAATATATCCCCCTGCCTGATATTTTTTATTGTTTTCTATATATCTTACAAAATCAGGTAAAGGCAATTCTGGTTTACTAGGATTTCTTAATGACTGATGTTTATGGAAATTTTTAATAAAATAGTAATCTTTATTATTTGCAGTAAAGGGAATTATTTTTTTGGTTTCAGTTAATATTTCAACCCATTTTTTAATAGTTTCAACTGTAATGTCATCTACAGGAAAAAGGATCATCTTATAAGTAAAGGGATCTGCTTCAATAACCCCGCTGGCCTCTGCTAATTGCCATAATCCTATATAAAACATTCTTCCTGCAGGTAGCAGTTTTTTATTTAATTCTGCGTCTGTCCAAAAATCCGGTTTTATCATTCTCCTATTTAATTGCATTTAAATTTTAATCACCTGCCTCTACTTATCCATCAATATTTATACTGTCTGCAATCTTTGCTCTTCATCTTCCATCTTGTTTTTAATGAATATATATGCCTCATCAAATATTTTCTCATGCTCTTTTTGCTCTTCCAGGGTTTTATCTTTATAATTACTAACAAATTCCTGTTTCCAGCTTTCTTTTTTTAACCATTCTTGAAAGGCTTCTCTGGTAATAACATAACGCCGGCCAAATTTCATTGAGGGAAAATCTGATCTATGAAACCAGGAATAGATAGTATTCCTGTTTAAATTAGTTATTCTCATTAAATCATCTTTATCTAAAATTAAATTTTCCCGGCTCCAATCTGTAGCATTTTCCATATTTTAATTAACCTCCTTAATTTACATCTTTCAATAATTCATCAATAGACATATTAAAAAAGTTTTCTAATTTTTCCTGATTTGGTTTAAAAGGAATTATTCTACCATTTTCAATTTTACTTAATTGTGTAGGATGAATTTTTAATTTAAATGATAAATCTGTCTGGCTCATATCTCTTTTTTCTCGTTCTTTTATTAATCTTTTCAATTGTTACACCTCCATAATTATTAATGTAAGTAATTCCCCTTGCTATTGGGGGATATCTTTTAGCCCCGGATATCCTTCGGTGAGTACCTTCCCTGTTGCCCAAACGGGTACCAATCGGCCGGTTTACTTTCGCAAACCCATTAGTTTTTTAGATTATCCTGCTGTTATTCCTTTAACCAGCAGTAATAAAAATATTTAATTAATGTTCAAGTCCTTGACTTACTATAATAATTATAATACACTTATTACAGAGGTTACAAGTCGTATAGAGTCGTAGTTATAATAAATCAAAAAAGAGGGATAAAAAAATGAAAAATAATAACTTGAAGGATATTTTAGAAAATTCAATGGGCAAATATTATAGGGCTTCTAATAAATTAACTGTTTATAGACTTCCACCATATAAGATTTTAAATTTTCCTGATTTGCAAAATGGAGATAAACTTAAAAATGAAATTGAAGATTATTACTATCAAAAAGACTTTAAGTTATCAGATAAAATAATCATGAATAAAAAAAGATATGAAAACAAAGCATTATTTAATGATGATTTACATAGTGGAATGACATTAGAAGATATAAAATCAACTAAGAAATATGAAGCTTTTTCAAATTTGCAAATTATACCTGATTTATATCATCTTAATGCAAAAGAAGAAGAGTCTGTGTTGAGTTTTGTTAATAAATACGGGTTATTAGAAGCTGATTATAAATATAAAAATTATTATAAAAGAACAAAAGTACTAGGGACTTCTAATTATAGTATTTTTCCAGTCTTTGAAGATTATAATATCTTAATAAAAAATATTGAATTATTACAAAATTTAATCCAATTATGGATTGACATTAAAAACAACGCTATAAACAAAAATAATAATAATTTGTTACAAATTTGGAATATAGAATTTGGTCATGTACCTCGATCTTCACCGTTTCATTTAAAAAATGCAGAAGAAAATGAAATTAAAATAGTAGCTAAGGAATTTTTAAAAAGTTTCTGTAATGAAGGCCTTCAAACTGCTTCTCCAATCTTAAAAGCAAATAATGAATTTGAAGTTAATTATACTTCTACTAATTTACTGGGGGTTTTATATGTTCAGCTATACAAAATTATCCTTAATCAACGTAATAGCTATACTTGTGATTATTGCGGGAAATTAAACTTTTACAACACAAAAGGTAATTCAAATAAATTTTGTCAACCATCAGATAAAACAGGTCATTCAGATTGTAATAATAACTATAACAATATGCGAAGGCTTGCCCGATATAAGATAATTAAAAATAAATATAACTTTAAACAAATAAAAAAATATGCCAAAACAATTAAATGGACTGATTTTAAAGGTGAAGATAAAAAAGGAAGGGAATTAAAAGAAATTTTAGAATGGATTTATGATTACGATCCTAGACCGGGAAAATGGGAAAATGCTTTAAAAGAATATAAAAAAAATAAACCTGAAACATTCAAAAAAATTAAAAAGTATTTAAATAATAAATAAAAAAATCCTGGCCGGATTGCTCCAACCAGGTGAAATATTCCTTTAAAAAATTAAACTGTTGTCAAACTGTTGTCAAAACCATTTTACTAAAATATGTCAAAACCCTCATAAACCCCAACATAAAAGTGGTGCGAAAGAGGGGACTCGAACCCCTACGCCGGTAAGGCACATGACCCTGAACCATGCGCGTCTGCCAATTCCGCCACTTTCGCACTTCATTTTACATTTTATCTCATAA
>Ga0102938_10001741_pt1 | contig 16458 bp, 13 predicted proteins | sample SalPonR2_B_D2_MG_FD_84516 | JGI IMG/M metagenome (GOLD analysis project Ga0102938, IMG submission 84516) | Salt pond soil microbial communities from South San Francisco under conditions of wetland restoration - Salt Pond MetaG R2_B_D2_MG | ecosystem: Environmental > Aquatic > Marine >...
AAATAGCGCGGTATTGCAAATATTGCCTATTAGGACTTTGTATGCTATCGCCGTCCAAATCCTGCCAGGAAGAAGGAGCCCCTTTATAAATTTCTAATTCGCTAATGGCGGTTTTTTTGCCTGTATCTGTTTGACTGGAACCCTTGGTAAAATAAAATCTCACTTTATCGGTTTCTATTGGTGTAAATTCCGCTATGGAAGTAGTGGCGGTATTGCCGGTAATTTGGGCTTGCGTAACCCAGTTGGAGCCATCCCAGGTTTGCACTGCATACGACCCCGGAGAGGTCATATCCGGAGATCTAACCACGGTATAACCCACTTCCGCCGCTTCTGCCAAATGTATTTCCATTGATTTTGGTGAAGAAGTACTAACATCATCTATGCCTGATGCATAAGAAAGAACAACGTCCCAAAAATTTCCACGTACTTCATGGCTGTCATTATTAACAAGTGGAACATCGCCTCCCCAATCGTCACTACTGGTAGCAGTGCCGGCTAAAGCCAAATTGGGATAAGCCGTGGTTCTGGTTTGCCAAGTGATTGATGAGTCGAAAGGGACATTTTCTTCTGTTGTTAAACTGTCCCAATCAATAGTGCTATCGGCATCAATCCATTTGGAAGTAAGATCTGCCGGCCAATAATATCCTTGGGTGTCAGCTATTTTTTGCACCCTGATATTTTGAGGATAACCATCAGAGGTGCGGCCAAAAACACTACTTTCAACATAAAACGCCAAGGCGCCGTCTGAAGTGGTAACCGCCAAAGGATAATAGGTTTGTTTTCTGGAATTATTAATCAATATTTTGTCTGCCCAACTCAAAGAGCCGTCATCTTTATCCACTTTTTGGGCATAAACTTGACCTGTTTTGCTAAATCCTGCATGCCAAAGCACTGCGATATCGCCGTTATTGTCACGATATGCCACATTTCTTTTTTTGTTATACTCCACTATACTCGGATTGTCATCGTTATTATACCATCTTGCATCATAACTATCGTCATTTATAAGACTATCCCAAATCAAACTACCACTATTATCAAATCTTCTGGCGGTAATATAAGAAGGGTCATCGTTATGTTGGGCCATTAAAATTATTCCGTTCTCATTATCAGAAATTGCTGAAAAAACGATTTTATCAATACCGTCAATATCATCACCATCAAAAGCTGTTATACCTTTATTTCCCCAATATTTTGTGCCCTCCAGATCGATCTTTTGGGCATACACCTCTATTCCATCTGAATTTTCCGGACTTCTATGGGCCGCTAAAAACTCATTTTCATTTAAAGAAGTGGCTGCAAATTTAAAAGTCGGGCCATAATCATCCACTCCTTCATCAGCCAACGATTCTCCTCCGGCGGTCCATAAAACAGCGGAGGAAGAAGATATTCTTTGTCCCAATAAAGACAAGCCGTTTACCCAGAAAGCTATACTCCCGCCATTATTATCAGAAAGAATAGTAGTGCCGCAATTTTCGGAAAAAGAATAATTATCACCCTTATTTAAAACCACGGGGGAGCCCCACATATTAGAACCATTGGCCAAACTAAAACGCGCAACTTCTGCTTGTAAATCGCCCCCGGAAATTTTTCTTTGATATAAAACAACAGGGTCGCCGTAATCATCTATGGTGACGCTTATGTTTACAAAATGCTGGTCGCTGTTTGTGGCAGTGGCGATTGCAACGCCCCCGCTTCCCCATAAAAAGTTGCCACTGGAATCAATCCTTTGCGCATATATATCCAGCTGTCCGTTTCTATTGTCGGAATTCCAAATTATAATCGCACCATCATTGTTGTCGGAAATAATTTTTGTTTCCCTGGAGGCGCTTGCAGGCAAACTGGCGCTATCTTCCAAGGTGGAACTGGCTACTGTTTTATATGAACTCCAAACTTCTTGGCCACTATTATTAACACGCCATATCCTAAGATCTCTTCCGGCATCAGTTTCTTTAAATTGAGTTAAAAACGCCCCGTCTACTCCGTCAGTAACCGCGTCAATGCCGACGGAATCGGAGGTGGTGGCAACGCCTGAGGAAGGAATCTCCACACCGCCATCCTCGTCAAAAGCAAAATTATGTTTATTAATTTTAAAATCATCGGTTGTAGTAGAAATATTTAAATTATTTTTATCCACTCCCACAAAATCTGTTCCGCTGGCATGAGTGGCGGTATAAGGCAAATAACCGAAATCAAGCTCTAAATACTCCGTAGTGGTAGCTACTACGGTATTATTATGAGTGCCTAAAGTCCAGTCTTCTTCCGAATCATGAACAACAGGACTTTCCTGCGCCCTGATAAAAAGTGGATCAGAAAACAAAAAAGAAATAACAATTACCATTGTTAAACTTCCGAGGATCAAAAAAGAAACAATAAAAAGAGAAATAACAGATGTTCTCCTTTTTTTGGTTAAATGCTCTAAATATTGTTTTTTCTGATATTTTTTTTCCTCTCCGTCATGGTTAATAAGCACAAAAGATCTGCACGGAGATTTGAACAAGAGAGCTAAATAATAAAAAAGGTTTAGCTGAAATTTATTAAAATAAATCCTAATTTTCGCCCCCCGATTAACAAAAGCTTTTCGGTTTTTTATTTTTTCTAAAACTTTTAAATCATCCCTGGCCCTAAATTTGGCTTTCAGATAACCCTTTTTAATCAACCTATTAAGTAAAGGAATATTTACCTCTCCCAAATGAGAAATAAATAATAAAAAATAAATTAATAAAAATAAAAGTAAAAAAGAAAAAAATACAATTATTAAATTCATATAAAAATTTAATTTTATTATAGTTTTATTGTAACAAAAAAAATCAAAAATCAAAAATATTTTTAATACCTTTAAGACCTTTTATTCTTACTAACTGCTGTCTCAGATTTTTAGCACCTTCAAGGCCCCGGATATACCAGGGCAGGTGTTTGCGCAACTCTATTATTCCCGCCTCTCCTTTATGTTTTTGAGTTAATAAAGCGTGTTGCCAGGCAATTTGAAAAATTTCTTCTCTGCTTTTCTTTTTCACCTCTTCCTGTTTTATTTCTTCAAAAAGCCAGGGCCTGCCCAGGCAACCGCGAGCCAAACCCAATCCTTGCGCATCGGTTTTTTCTAAGGCCTCTTGGGCTTGAGTTAAATTATTAATTCCTCCATTAGCCAAAACTACGCCGGGGAAATTTTTCTGAATTTTTTCAATAAACTCAAAATTAACCTCCCCCTGAAAGCCCTGAGCCAAACTCCGCCCATGGATCATTATAGCTTTTATATCCAGATCCTCTACGTTTTTACAAAAATCCCAAGCATTCACTTCTCCGGCTTGAGTTCTAATTTTTATAGACACGGGAAGTTGAGAAATTTTAATGGTTTCTTTAATAATCTCTCGGGAAAGCTCTAAGTCCTTCATCAGCTCAGCTCCGGCTCCGGCCTTCATTACCTTGGGCACCGGACAACCAAAATTTATATCAATTCCATCGGGCTTTATTTTGCTTTCTACTACTTTGATAGTTTTCTTAAATTCTTCCGGCTTACTGCCAAAAAGCTGAACTACATAATAGGATCCTTGTGGCGCAAGACCTAACATCTCTAAAGTTTTTTTGGGCTGATAATTTAGGGCTGTAACATTGGCCATTTCGCTATAAGCAACATCTGCTCCCCAGTCGGCGCAAATCTGTCGGAAAGCAAAATCGGTAAATCCGGCCATGGGAGCCAGAGCCAAAATCGGCTTGTCTATTTTTTGCCAAAAATTATTCATATCTTCTATAAAAAAGGCCCGGAATAAACCAGGCCTGAGATTAAAATTGACATCCTTGTTAACGTCCTTGCCGGGTATACTTTCTTTTTTCCCATTCTCGCAAGGGCGGGGTTGAAACCTGCTGTCTTAAAATGTTACTCCTTTTTAAATTGTTTTGCTGGCTGTCATTTTTTCCTTTTGCCAAATCTCCTCCTTGTTTGTTGTTTATTGCGGTTTTTACCCGATTCTAATATAAAAGATTTACTTTATTTTTTCAAGATTCTCACGCCTTCGGAGGTGTCTTCAATAATATACCCCCTGTCTTCAATTTCCGCGCGCAAGCGATCCGCTTTATCAAAATCTTTTTCCTCGCGCGCTTTTTCTCTTTCCTCGGATAATTTTTTTATTTCTTCCGGGACTTCAAAAGAAGAAGTTTCTTCTTCTATTTTAAGGCCCAAAACCTTGTCAAAATCAACAATTGTGGCCAATTTGTCCTTTTTGGCCATATCCGACTTGAGCATCTCCTGAACGACCGCCAAAGCCAAGGGGGTATTAAAATCATCTCCCAAAGCTTCTTGGAATTTGTTTTTATAATCCCGATCAATCTCACCCTTTTTCTCACCCAATTCTTTAATTTGATTTAAAAGATGCTTCCGGCCTTTGCGAGCCGCTTCCAAAGCTTCCCAGGTAAAATTCTGCTTAGAGCGATACTGGGCTTGTAGAAAAAAGAAGCGCAAATCCAGGCCAGTATAACCTTGATCCTCAATTACGGATAAGGTCAAGGTGGCCCCCTCTGACTTGGAAATTTTACCTTCCTTCTCCATTAAATGCTCATTATGAAGCCAATAATTAACAAACTTGACTCCGAAAGCGGACTCGGACTGAGCGATCTCATTGGTATGATGAACCGGAATATGCTCAATTCCGCCCATATGAACATCAATGGTTTTGCCTAAATATTTACTGCTCATAGCCGAACATTCTATATGCCAACCCGGAAAACCCTCGCCTTTTTCCACTAAAGAAGACTGAAATGGAGACTCCCAGGTTTGCAAGGCATTTTTATGGGCTCCGGTCTTGAAAAACCAAAGAGCAAAATCAGCTGAGTTTTTCTTCTGAGGATCAGTTATCTCTCCTCGGCCGGCCCCGCTTAAAAGCTTATCCAAATCCTGGCCGGATAGTTTGGTATAATCCTCCTTCTTGCTGATATCAAAATACACGGCCAAGTCAGTGGTATAAGCATATCCTTTTTCCAAAAGAATTTTTACCATTTCTATCATCTCTTCAATATGTTTGGTGGCTCGGGGTTTATAATCGGGTTCTAAGTTATTAAGTTTGGAAACGTCTTGTTCAAAAATTTTTATATATTTATCCGCAACCTCTCCCGGAGTTTTTCCTTCCTTTTTAGCTCCTTTCTCCATTTTATCCTCTCCCTCGTCCTCATCTGAAGTTAAGTGCCCCACATCGGTATAGTTGCGAACATGTGTAGCTTGATAATCAAAATATTTAAAGATTCTAACTACAAAATCGGCGCAAGTCATACCTCGCAAATTGCCTAAATGCTGAGTCCAATAAACCGTGGGTCCGCAATGATAAAACAAAACTTCACCCTCTTTTAAGGGTTTAAATTCTTCTTGCTGGCGCGTTAAGGTATTATAAAGTTTAATCTTGGGCATAATCTTATATTATCTTATCTTTTAAGTTTTCGCAAGAATAAAAAAAGGCGCGTGTTTTTGCTTGCGCCCTTTGGTAAAAAATTTATCTCTGGCCACTAAAAGCCTTGGCCAGAGCTTTGCTAACCTCAGACTTCTGAGCCTGGCAGGTGGCTCCGAGCTCAACCAGTTTCCGGCTATTTTCTTCAAGCCCGGAGGAGGCCACGATTATGCCCGAGAAACCAGCTTCTCGAATTTGAACCAGGAGCGACTCGGTGTTGTTGATCCCGTCGTCTCCCGGCACTTCATAATCCAGTATAATAGCCCTGAGCCTGTCTTTGTTTTTTCGGAAAAGTTCCAGACCTTCGGCCTTGTTGGAAGCGCAAATTATATTGGCTTCCTCAGCTTTAAGTCCGGGATTCCGTAGCAAAATCCGGTGGATCATTCGGGCCAACATGGGGTTATCCTCTACAACTAAAATCATAAAACCTCCTTTTCTAATTAAAAAACAAATAAACAAAAAATTATTTTTTGTTTATTTTATACAAACTAAAATTATAAGATATTTTACTTATTTTGTCAATAGACAAGCCCGCCTCCCCTAATCTGCGGTTATTTAAATAATCCAAGTCCTTTTTATTTAAAAAAAAATTATAATAATAAACCGGCAGGTACTCGGCTAAAATTGCATATTTTTTTATTATTTGTTTATTACTAAAATCCCCTACCACAACTTTACGCTCAGGAAAAAAAATCTTGTCCTGATAATTGGTAATTATAACCGCATTTGTCTCAGTCAAATTTATAACTTTTTCATAGCTTTCTCTCGCCTCTCTACTTTTATCCAAAGAATAAAAAAGACCCTCTTCCGAGCCGAACAAAACAAAATTCAAAGACAATAAAATAATTAAATAAACCACTAAAATTCTCAACCCGTTTACCAAAAATTTGGCTCGCAAACTAAAGAGTTTTTTGCTTTTTTTTGCTTTAAGCCAATTTAGTTTATCCTTAAACTCGGGTTGCCATTTATAAAAAGGAAACAGGCCCCGGCTGAATTTAACCAGAAATAAACTAACAAAAGGGATAAAACCGGCATAAATGGGGAGCCAATACCGGGTGTAGGAATTGCCGATAGTGTGGCTGGCGGTGTTTGGGTTATCAAAAAATTCCCAGCTTCCATAATACAGGATCAATATTATCGCGGTTAAACTTAAAGAGGATAAATAAAGCCAATTTTTTTTGCACCAGTGATAAATTCTTTGAAAAAAAAGAAATAACCCCGAAATACCTAAAAAGAATAACCAAGGAAACATTTTTATAAAATAATATCTAAACATCTCCCAAGATTGAATCGGGTCAAAACCAAAATAAAAAATATTATTTTTAATTTTTATTAAAATATTTTTAATTTGCTCCCGGTCTGTGGGAATAATAGAATCTGCCAGTTTGGGCCCGGATTGAGTTATCTCTGCCAAAGAAGTGTTCATCTCCGGGTATCCGCTATAAACAGGAGAACCGAATAAAACCTGATTCCAACATCCGGCCGGTAGCCAGGCTATAAAAACAAAAGCTAAAAATATTAAAAATTTACTAATACCCACGCGCTTAAAATTAAAAAGCCAGAGAATAAAAAACATGGGCAAAAGCCACAAGGCCTCAGAGGTGCGGGTCATCAAAGCCAAACCCAGAAAAAATCCCCCTAAAGCAGCTGAGGTGCCTGTCAGCCAGTTTATGTTTTTAAAATAAAAACTAAAAAATTTCTTAGGCTTTTTTTTGGTTTTTTCCACCAATAAATAAGAGAAATAAAGACTTATAATAAACAGAGAGAAAAACAAAACATTGTGGAACATACTGCGGGCGGAATAATAAATCAAAGGCGGAAAGCCGGCTAAAAGAAAAACGGAAATAAAAGCGTTGCGTCTGCCAAATATTTTTCCCGCCAAGAGATAATAAAAAATAATCCCCAAGCCGGCAAAAAAAGGAGTTAAATAAGGAATTATTTTATAACCCAGGAGAGAAACGATTTGTCCATAAATTATAATAATGCCCAAAAAACTGACCGGCTTCAGCTCCCCCAGATCACTGCGGATACTGCGAGGGTGCATTATGTCTTGGGCATAAAGATTATATTTTTCAAAAATCTTCATCTCTTCCATCTGCCCGTAAAGTTTGGTAAAAACATAATTGGCGTTTTCATCCGGAGATTGCCAAAAAATTCCCCCCTGGGGACGGACCAAGGAATTGTAATAAGAAACACCGGCAAAAAAAAGCAAAGCCAACATAAAAACCCAGAAAAAATGACTTTTGCTCTTAAAAAATTTCTTTATTGTTTTTACTTTCATATTTTAGCCGGTTTTAGTTAAAATACCTTATCAAAAAAGATTTTCTTTAGCAAGGTTTAGCCAATAAAAAAAACGCCGGCTTTTTACCGGCGTATGGCAGAATATAAAAATTAAAGTTTCAGTTTTAAATTTAATTGATTAGGCGGATTATAGACAACCAAACAACTTCTTTCTTCCAACTTCTCTCTGAGATCACCATAATCCATGCCCAACTCCGCGGCAATATTTTTTTTCTTCGCGGTTAAGCTGTGTTTATCGCCATAAAACCACCAGGCCTTTTCTATGGGGACGGCCTTCCCTGTCAAAAAATTTTTGACTATTCTGGCTTTCTGGCTTAACTCCCGGGGCTTTAATTTATTCTGAGAATTGATAATCATTATAGTCAGAAAAAAAGTTATCAATATTAATACCAACACAATTCCTATACCCGCGTTTTCATGCTCCTTCAATAAACTCTTAATTTCTCTCATAACTCCTCCTGATTTTGCTTTTTTTGATTTTTAAAAAGGACTTTTTATTTTTTAAAATAATATAATTTAAAAAAAAATGTCAATATTTAAACCACACCTAAACATTAAAAATCTATCTATTTACACCACAAATTAACTATCTAAATACGGACGGAGAGACTTGCCTCGCAAACCAAACTGCGTTTGGTGCGGGATCGCTCGCTCACACGCTCGCGAAACCTGATAATATAAAATACCTAAGTGCGGACGATGGCCCGCCAGAGACTGCCTGCGGCAGGGCGGGTTGCAGGCTCACACGCCTGCAAGACTCAAACAAATCTTTCTTGCAGTGCGGACGGAGAGACTTGCCCCGCATTCGCGGGGCACCCGGCGAATGCCGGGTGAACCTTCTTTATTCTAATAAAAGTGCGGACGATGGGACTTGAACCCATACAGGTTTAACACCCACATGGACCTGAACCATGCGCGTCTACCAATTCCGCCACGTCCGCAAATACATCATTCTTTCTTCATTGTTTTTGATTCATTATTCATTATTCACAATCCATTATTCAAATCAAATTCCATAAGTCAACAAACTCACTATAGCAAAAGCTATGGCCACGTAAAGAGTTCCCGAAGCCAAGGGCAAAATTTGCGCCCAATCAAACACCACGCACAATAATAACAATGTTACACCTGCCACCTGCAAAATCATTTTTATTTTCCCCCAAATATTCGCCTGTATTTCTCCGCCCCTGTTTTTTCTTATCCAAGCCACTATTAAAATAACAAATTCAATTATAATAATCAAAAAAGAAACCCAAAAACCGATATACCTTAAAACAATTATAAAAACCATAGAACTGATCAAAAGCTTATCGGCCAAGGGATCATAAACTTTACCCCACTCGGTAACCTCATCTCTAATTCTGGCCATAGAACCGTCAATAGTATCTGTGAAAGCGACCAACAAAAAAACGATTAAACCCAAGAAATAATGGCCATAATACATTAAAAATGCTACTATGGGAATAGTTAAAAAACGAAAAATAGTTATATGGTTGGGCTTGATAAAACGGGGAAATAATTTCAAGATCGTCCAAGCCAAAATCCGATCATGGGGAAAAATTTTTTTACTTTTTTGAAAATTATGGTCAAACATAAATTCAATCAATTCTTGGCAAAAGATCTAAGCTCGCTCTCTCTTTCCCTGATTTCACTTACTATAATTGTAGGGAGTTTAATTTATTATTCCTATAAACTAAACAATCTGGGAATTTTCCTTAGCTTGGTCTTAATATTTGCTATTTTTAGTATAATAATTAAACAAACAAAAGGCAAGGCAAAAAAACAACTTCCAAATCAAGACCGCAAACAAAAAAAATGGGGAGAAAATATTGTTGTTTTATTATATTTGCTTAGTGTTTTGTTTAATTTTTATATTTTGTTTCAAGGAAGAACCTCTCAGTCTCTTATCAGTCCTTGGACAAAAATACCCTCTTATTTCTTCTTCACCTTTTGGCTTTCTTTGTTATTTTTGTTTTTGCTTATAATAATTAAAGGTAACCGATCCCTGATCTTTATAAAAGTTCAATATTTTTTATCCTTATCACTATTATTAATAATTTATAAAATCGGTTACGGCTTTGACCCCTTTATCCATGAAGCCAATTTAAAATTAATCGAAAAAAAAGGTGTAGTGGAGCCCAAAACTTTTTATTATATTGGTCAATACTCCTTAATATTGATTTTTCACAAGTTAACTTTTATCTCTATTTCCTTTTGGAATAAAATTTTACTCCCCTTGTTAGCGGCCTTGTTTTTACCTTCTGTGCTCGGAGATTGGCTAAATAAATATCTTGGAGATTCTAAGGCCAATAAATTCCTCTTACTTTTAATTTTGATCCTTCCCTTCTCTTGGGCAATAATAACCATTCCTCAAAATTTGGCTTATTTGTTTTTGATCCTTACCATATTTTCGGGGCTGGGAGCACAAAGCAAATTAGAGAACACAGCTACTTGTCTCCTGGCTTTGGCCACTTTTTTTATACACCCCCTGGCCGGAATTCCGGCTCTGCTTTTTCTAGCTGGTCTTCTTTTTAAAATAAATTTAAATTTCAAGCCCTTCATTTCTCGTATAAATTTTTTATACAGCAAAAAGTTTGTTAATTTTTTCTATGGTTTTCTTTTTCTGCTTTCCGCCCTTATCATTCCTCTTGTTTTTTTGTTTTTGAATGGATTTAAATTAAAAAATTATATGGGAGAATTATCAATTCCCGAATTAACGGTGCCGGGCTCGGAAAACTTTATCCTCAACTTCATTTATTTTCCGGGATTTAATTATAAAATAATTGTTGCCGTCCTGGTTGTTGCCGGAATAATAATTTTTCTGAAAAACAAAAAAAATTTTCCTTTATTAAAACTCAATTTAGGTTTAGGCGTTGCTTTTTTGATATCTTTCTTAATTACTAAGATCTTCGTTCCTTTTCAAGAATTAATAAAATATGAAGAAGGATATTACAGCCAAAGGATTTTGCTGGTGGCAATTATTTTCCTCTCTCCTTTTATATTTCTAACACTAAGGGCTTTAACCAAAAAATTAAAACAAGAAAAACTTAGTGTTTCTTTGCCCATTATTCTTTTTCTTTCTTTTTTTATATTAGCTTCGCTCTATTTGAGCTATCCTCGCCTGGATAATTATCATAATTCCCACGGCCAGTCAGTCAGCTCCTCTGATCTAAAAGCGGTCAACTGGATCGAAAATGATGCGGCCGGAGAAGATTATATAGTTTTGGCCAACCAGCAGGTCAGCGTGGCTGCCTTGCGCGAACTCGGTTTTGATCATTATTTTAAAAAAGATATATATTTTTACCCCATCCCCACGGGCGGAGAATTATACCAATATTACCTAAATATGGTTTATGAAAAACCGGAAAGAAAATATATGAGACAGGCAACTGAATTAGCCGGAGCAGAAAAAGGATATTTGGTTTTGAATAAATATTGGTGGGCTTTTGACAAGATCAAAAAAGAGGCCAAGCTGGAAGCTGACTCTTATAGAATTATTGACGAAGGGAAAATTTATATTTTTGAATTTAATTTTTCTTCCTAAAAAAAGCCGAGATAATCAACCAAGATTATTTCGGCTCCGGGTAAGCGGTAATTATTTTTTTTCTATTTTTGTCCATTATCACTTTCCAACCCTGAAAGGAGACAGATACTGCTCCGTTTTTTTCTTTTTTTGGTTTGGTTTTACCTGATTTTACGAGTTGATTTATTTTGCGAGCGGAGAAATAAACCTCCCCTATTTTCACCCTTTCAGATAATTTGTGGCGACTATGCACAGTTTTGTCTTTTCCTCTGATCAGATAAAAGTTTCCCTCTTTTTTGGATTTTTTATCCTTGCGTTTATTGTCATTTCTTACCCCATTCTGTTCAACCTCCTGTTTTTAGATTTTATTTAAAGGTTTTAAAACAGCAAAAGCTATAATGCCTCCGGCTACGGCAGTAGCAAATTGAGGCCAACTCATCATCTGGGCAACTTTAATTGCCAATGATTCTTTAATCAAAAGTTCGCTTATAACACTTATACTAAAATAAAGAAATAAAAATTTCAAGCCCGAGGACAAAATCACCCCGATCCAGTAACCTTTCTTTTGACTGGCAAAATTACGATAACACCAATCCAGGACTAAAACTAAAATTACATTACCGATCATTATAAAAGGAACTACCGGGGCCAGCACTGCCGGCAAGAGACCGCCGGACAAGGCCATTAAACTGGGAATTAAACAAAGAGTTAGGGCGCTTCTGATCCCCAGCAAAAACAAAGCTAAGATAAAAACCGCATTAATTATAGGGCCGGTTATTGCCTGAATATGAAAATAAAAAGGCAAAGCCGTAGCCACTGTGGCCAAAACCAAAAATTGGGCTATAGCCTTGACATCAGCCTGTTCCAGGGCTTTTTCTTTTAGATAAATCATAGTTAATTACGAATTCACAAATCTTGTCACCCGCCTCGCCGAGTTAAAGCTTGGCTTCAGCAAGGAGGGTAAATTGCGCAAATCATTTAAAAACTTTTTATATTTAACAAAGAATTTGTTTATCCGCGAAAATTTATTTTTAATTTTTTAGACTTTGTATTTAATTTTCACCCTGTTAAATAAAACTTTGCTTTAACTAACTAAAGCGAATCATTTAACCGGGTAAATTAAGTTGGTTTGGGATTTTATTGCGTCACAATACTGCTTTTGGCCACTATGCCGTAAAGATTATCAATTTTTTTAGTTAAATCATTTATCTGCTTGGCGGTGCCCTCCACTGCTACCGAGATCAAACCGGTACAATGCTCTACGCAAGAGTGTTGAACATTCACGCCCATCCTCGCCCTGATCAAATTTCCGTTTTCCGTCAAAATCTCTTGTACCTTACCGGCATGCATTTTTCTGTCTTTAACTAAAATGGTAATTGTACTCAAATGCTTTTTAGTGCTCATATTTAAATTTAGTTTATTTTCCTTTTTTGTATCTCTTGGAATAATAATAAGTATGCAAAACTTTATGTTCCAAGCTTCCTTTATTTTTAAGCCAAGACAAGGCCTCTTCCACCTCTTTGTTTTCATGCGCCATCCTAAACTTCCTGCTTTTATCAATTTTATACAAGGCCTTAATTCTTTTATTCCTTATCTCCGGAGTGGTGGGTATGGGCTGACCTCCACCGCCGATACATCCCCCGGGGCAAGCCATTACCTCTATATAATCATATTTTTCTAAATTTTCAATCACCGGTTCAATATTGCCGATTCCGTTTACCACAGCTATGCGCATGAGCTTACCGGCCACTTTTACTTTTGCCTCTTTTACGCCATCCATTCCTCTAACCTCTTTAAAATCAATTTTAGCCCTGCAAACCCCTGTTTTTTTCTCTCCGCAAGCCAAAAAATGGGCGGTCCTTAAAGCCGACTCCATAACTCCTCCGCTGCCTCCATAGATCGCTCCCGCTCCACTATATTCACCCAAGGGATTATCCGATTTTTCCGCCTTTAGTTTGGCAAAATCAATCCCTTCTTTTTTCATGAGCCAGGCAAACTCCCGAGTGGTTAAAACATTGTCCACCGGATACCCCCCTTTAATTTTTAACTCTTCTCTTTTTGCTTCGTATTTTTTGGCCGTACAAGGCATAATAGAAACCACCTCAATATCCTGTGGCTTTATTTTCATCTGTTTTGCCCAATAAGTTTTGATCAATCCTCCCAAATGAATATGAGGAGAACGAGAAGTGGTTAAGTTGGGAATTAATTCCGGATGATAAAATTCGGTGTATTTAACCCAGGCCGGACAACAAGAAGTTATCATGGGCATTGTCTTTTTTTCTTTTACTCTTTCCAAAAGCTCTTCCGCCTCCACCATAGTAGTGGTATCAGCTCCAAAATTAACATCAAAAATATAATCAAACCCCAAAGCGCGGAGACCGGCAACTACTTGCCCGGTTACTACTTTACCGTGAGACAAGCCAAATTCCTCTCCAATACTAACTCGGATAGAAGGAGCAAATTGAGCCACAATTATTTTTTTACCTTTACTTATTTTCTTCTCCACTTCCGGCCATTCCGCTTGTTCTTGGGCGGAACTAACCGGGCAATGCAAGGCGCATTGACCGCAATAAATACAGTCAATATTTTTATTTTCAGTAGGCACCACCTCTTGGGTATGTCCCTTGCCTTTTAACTCTAAATAATTAATATTCTGCATCACTCCACAGGCTTCAATACAATTACGGCAATCTATACACTGGGTGCCGTCAATCTCCACGGCATTGGCAAATTTATAAATCTTTTTTTTGCTTTTCCTTTCTTTAAATCTGGTCACCCGCACATCATACTTTTGCGCCATTTCGAGAAGCGGGCAATTGGGCCGCCAAACACAACTCTCGCATTTTTCCACATGTTCGGCAAAAATAAATTCAATATTTAAATTGCGAACCTTTTTTACTTTTTGGGAATTAGTTTTTACCTTCATTCCCGACTCCGCTTGAGTGGAACAAGAAGTCAAAAGTTCGAATGTCTTTTTTCCTTTTCTTTTTACCTCTACCACGCAAATCCGGCAATTGCCTTTGGCGGGAAAATCGGGATGATAACAAAGAGCCGGGATATCAATATTGTTATCCCGAGCCGCTTTTAAAATAGTGTCCCCGGCGCTACATTTAACTTCTTTATTATCAATATTTAAAAATATTTTTTTTGCCATAAATGTTTTCAATCTTTAACTTATAAAATTATTTTTTCTCTGAAACCTTAGTCCCGGATTTTATTTTTACTAAATCCTTATAAATAATATAACTAAAAGACAAGAAGAAAGGTGCTAAAACAAAAGAAATCAGCTGTGTAATAAAAGAACCTGGTTCATTAAATTGCGAAGAGTTAAACAAAGACTCAATTAGGATAACCGCTAAATAAAATACTCCGTAAACCGCTAAAAATCTTCCTAACACAGCCCACCAATATCCTTTTACCAGGCTGGCACTTCCCTTTATAGACTCTACCACACCCTTATCTTCAAAAATTAAAATCCAAGCAGAAAAAGCTAAATAAACAATCAAAATAATTCCGGGAATTATTAAAAGCAAGAAACCAAGCAGAAAAATTAAACCCAACAAAATGGACATGCCTAAAAACTTCCAAAAATAATTTTTTCTGGCCTCATTAAAAATAGCCCAAACACCTGGCTTGGGATATTCCTTTCTAAAATAAAGAAGGGTGGCGGCCTGTGAAGAAATAGAAAAATAAATGGAAAATAAAACAAAAATTATCGATAAAATAACAAAAATTCCCAACAAAATACCTCCCTGACCCTGAGAATTCAAAACATTCATGGCTACCCCCACTCCCCCTAATATAATAACAGGCAACATAGCTAAAACACTTATAAGCATAATGGCTATTAACTTCCAAAAACTTTTTTTATAAAGCTCAAAGGCATTCTTAACCAAATCCCCTACCGGAGATATTTTAACCAAGGGTTTGGTCTCGGCTTTTGTCTCTTGATTTTTCATAAAAATATAATTAATAATTATCTAAAACATTTACAAATTATTTTCCGGTCCGGATGATTTACCTCCTTTAGTTTAACCACGTTTTTTAGATAGCTCCGCAAAGGCACCGGAACGGCACAACCCAAACCGCAAAAAGAGCTTCCTTCTAAATTATTTAAAATTTCAGAAAAAAGCTGCCAATTAACGGGTTGGTTCTCTATGGTTTTTTTTAATCTATAACGCCTTCTCGACAAGGAGTACACTGTCCGCAAGACTGATTCAAAAAAAATTCTATCCACTTTTTGATCATTTTGGAGGAATTGTGGCCTTTTAATTTATAAATAGTAATAGTCCCCGCTCCCTCCGCGCTTCGTTTAAGTTGTCGGTTATTCAAAACCACTCCGGAACCGCCTCCCCCCACTTGGACAAAAAAATCAAATTTTGGATAGTTGCCGGTTTCTTTTAAAATCTTTTCTATATTTAAATTTTCCGGCAAACAAAAGACTCCTTTGTTTTTCACTTTTCCTCCGATAGTATAATATCTTTCTTTCTTGTATTCCCCCTTTTCCACCAAACTAACATTTAAAAAAGTTTCCACATTATTAATAATCGTGGGGTAACCCCAAAGGCCTTGAGTGGTGGGGAAAGGCGGACGCAGGCGCGGCTCCACTCTCTTTCCTTCCATGGAGTTTAAAATAGAAGTTTCCTCTCCGCCAATATAACCGGAAGTATGTTTTTTAACAAAAATCTCTATGTCCTTTTTGCCTATAAAGCGCAAAAGCTTGGGGCCCAAGTTGTGATAATAATCTTCATTGATATAAATATAAGATTTCACCTTTACTCCTTTTCCCTCTTTTCTTAAAAACTTTTTAGCCAACTCCATTCCCTTTATAACTTCTTGGGTTTTATATTTTAAAATATATCCGTCTTTTTTTACTCCCGGCTCTCCCTCGGAGGCGTTGCAAATTATGTATTTTTGCTTGCTCGGAGCTTTTTTTACCATTTCCCATTTAAGAGCGGTGGGAAAACAGGCGCCGCCCCGGCCAACCAAATTAGCTTTCTTGATTTTAGCTAAAATATCCATTTTATCTTGATTTTAAATTTTACAAATTAAATTAATTTTTTCTTACGCAAATAATCGGCCATGTCAGCCATACGATTGCTGTATCCCCACTCATTGTCATACCAGGCGATTACTTTAAGCAAATTTTTATCCACTACCTTTGTTAAAGGCAGATCCACAATAGAACTGGCCGGATTACCA
>Ga0102938_10001742_pt1 | contig 16445 bp, 15 predicted proteins | sample SalPonR2_B_D2_MG_FD_84516 | JGI IMG/M metagenome (GOLD analysis project Ga0102938, IMG submission 84516) | Salt pond soil microbial communities from South San Francisco under conditions of wetland restoration - Salt Pond MetaG R2_B_D2_MG | ecosystem: Environmental > Aquatic > Marine >...
ATCCAGGCCTCCAGGCGCAGATACCCGCTGATCTCGGTGGGCTCTTCAAACGGCTCGCTATGGAAGATCAGTCCGTCGCCGTCGACGTGCATGACCTCGCCCTGGTCGATGATGTAGTCGTCGGAAACGCGCCGCTCGGCCTTGCTCGTGTCCAGCGGGTCGTAGACGTATTGCGAATATCCCGAGCCGGTATCCGGTGTCGTAGCGAGCACGCCGGAGTGAAATACGTCGTGGCGCGGGCGATCGGCGCCCAGCTGCAGCACCATCTTCTTGTCGCTCACTCCATCCAGAGAAGGTGCCGATTTCCATTCGTTGGCGCCGGCGACGAAATACGTCACTCGATCCCTGATGAATTCGGGACGCTCGCCATCGGCCATGGTCCAGCGATACCAGTCCCTGTCCAGCGCGAACGCATCGAACATCATCTCGTCGCCAAATTCATGACCTCCGAATTCCTGGCGCGGGAACCGTGTCCCGCCGTGATCCCATGGCCCGAGGATGAGAAAGTGATCGGCCTTTGCAGTTTCACTGCCGTGCTTCATGTGATCGTGGTAGTACTGCATCGCACCCGGTTGGTCGCCGTCGTAATAGCCCGTGATGGTCAGTATCGGTAGATCCAGTCGCCGCATCTGTTCCGGCGACGGCACGCGTGCAGCCCAGTGGTCGTCCAGGTACGGGCGAGCGACCCAGCGTTGAAAGGTCTCGCTCGGATTGCCCACGAGTTCGTCGAGATTCTCGAACGCCATGCCGGAGGTGTGGTACTCGAGAAACTTGCGGTTCCAGAACTCGTCGTCGCCGAAGATCCGGCCCTGCGGCGTAACGCCGCTGGTCAGCGTCAGCCAGCGAATCGTGTACGGGTACTGGACGTTGTAGTTCATCGGAAAATCGACGCCGTGGTACGGCGAGGCGATCGGCACGATGGTCGCCAGGTTTTCCGGAAAATAGCGCGCCGTGGCCCACTGGTTGTAGCCCCCGTAGGATCCGCCGCGCATCGCCACCTTGCCGTCGGACCACGGCTGTTCGGCCACCCACCGGACGACATCGTGTCCGTCCTTGCCGTCTTCCAGGTCCAGCGGGCGAAATTCACCCCCGCTGTTGCCCCGCCCGCGGGTATCCACGACCAGGAAGGCAAATCCGTGGCGCGCGAAGTACTGCGCGTCGGGATGATATCTGTCGCTGATATAGGGCGTGATCGTGACAATGGTCGACAGTGCTTCGCCCGCGTCGTCGGACCACGACTTCGGCCGGTACAGCGTGCCGTTGAGCCGCGTGCCGTCGGCCATCGGAATCTTCACGCCCCAGGTGAAATCGACGTCGATCGGCTGGCGGCCAGGGTCGTCGGACCCATCTTGTGCAAAACACGGTCCGGCAAGGACAACGAAAAGCAGCACGGAAAAAGGGAGTCGCGAAATCATTGCGGAATCTCTCGGAACCAGCGCCGAGAATAACAACATGCGGCGTGCCGAGTAACGCACCGTTTCCACTTGGGCGAGGAAAGCCGGAACGGAACCCCGGCCCTTGAACGCGCTTCAGCGCGATGAGCCGGTCAAGTCGATGCGACCGGACTCCGTGATCCGGATATCCCGCGAAAAACCGACCGGATCGAGCCTGGCTGTGAACTCGTAATCGAAGGTCTGTCGCGGGCTCTGCGTCAGACTGCTGATCAACCGGATGCCGCCCAGGACGTTCACCGCGGCATCGAGCGTGACCGCGCCCTGCCCGTAACCTTCGATAACCGGCAGCGCGTTGCTGACGCCGTCGAGCAGCGGCTGGCCGTCCAGCCGGATCGAGTAGGCAATGCCCTGCAGGCGAAGTGGCTCGGGGTTCGGATTCAGTACCAGCAGCCCGATTTCGAAAGCCGGCAGCCCGTTGCCCGCACCCGGCACGGCGCGAAACGACTGGACGCTGACGGTAGGCGGTTCACGGCCCGTGCCGAAAGCCGCACAGCCGGCGATCACCGTCAACAGGCCGGCGAGCAGCGCAAACCTGAGCGCAATAGCCGTAATTGGGGCGGACGTCGTTGCAGGATTCGAATTCATGGTGAGCTCCCGGGCGTTCCGTTCATGAGATCGCGGCCAGTATAGGCGAGGATTCGAACGGCCCGGACTTCGCGATCGGCTCGCGGGTGCCGCCTGCGTCGGACGAGCGCATGGACGCGCTGGCATTCGAGAACCTGTCGATGCTGCGCGAAGGCGAAGTCCCTGAGGCTTCGGACCAGGTGATCTTCAACGGCGAGATTCACGATGCCGCCGACCTGCCGCGCCCCGCCCTCCGAATGCTTGCCCGCGCGCTGAGGTTCTTTCACTTTGCCTGACACAGGAGAATTCAGATCGGCAATCAGGCGGGGCCCCCGGTCGGGGCCCGCTTTCTGTTTACCAATGCAAATACCATCGCGGCGCAGGCTTCGACTCGATGCTCGTCCTCAGGCGGTTCCCCTGGCCCGATATTCCTGCGGGCTCATGCCCCGAACGCGCTTGAACGCCGTACTGAACGAAAACGGGCTCGAATAACCGATTTTCTCGGCCACGCTGGCGACGGTTTCGTCCGGCTGGCACAGGAGATCGGCGGCGCGCGCCATGCGCCACTTCTTGAGAAACGTCATGGGCGGTTCGCCGACCAGGTCGTGAAAGCGCTTGGCAAACGCGGCCCTGGACGCGCCGACGCTCGCGGCAAGCACGTCCAGCGTCCAGGGGTGGGCCGGATCTTCGTGCATCGCCTTCAACGCACGATCGACCACCCGGTCACCCTGGTGTCGCCACCATTCCGGGCTGGCCGCGTCGTGACGGCCGAACCAGGCCTTGAGTACCGCAGTCAGGAGCAAATCGAGCAGCCGATCGAGCACCGCGGCCTGGCCGGGCTCGTCCTTGACCACTTCCTCCAGCAGCAGCGGCACCAGCGGTGATTCCCACTCGTCGCGAGACACTCCCAGTACCGGCGGCAACACCCGCAGCAGTCGGTCGCTGATGTCACTGAGGTGCTCGTACGCACCGACCAGGAACACCGAATCGCCGTGCGGATCGTTGCCCCAGGTACGGACGCCGTGCGTCATTTCGTCGAGCAGTGAATTGCCTTCGAGGTCGCAACACCGCTGCCCGGGATGGATGACTACCTTCGGCTCGGTCTCCGGCGAATCCGAGACGTTGTAGTGATCCGGAGCGCGGGTCACCGCGATGTCCCCCGGCCCCAGGCGAACCGCCTCGCCGCCGTCGGGCACCACCCAGGCTTCTCCGGCGATGCCCGCCAGCAGCGTAACCGGCGATTCGGCCGTAATTCGCAGCGACCAGGGTGCGGTCATCACGGTACGCAGCGTGAAGGCGCCGCGCGCGCGGGGTGCATCGAGAAGGCCGCCCAGGGAGTCCATGCTTTGATTCTAGACGAACGCGAATGAATGCGAGCCGATCCGGAATGGGCTTGAAGGCGTCTCTCGCCTAGCATGGCTGTCGACAGTTCAGTGACTTGAAATCGACAAGCCCAACCGAGAGGAGCGCAACATGGACACCGCGAATGCAATCGCTACAAATCAGGAATCCCCAGTACTCGTGCTGGGCGCCACCGGAAAGACAGGCCGCCGCGTCGTGCGGCGTCTGACCTCGCACAGCATTCCGGTGCGCGCCGTTTCCCGGTCCTCGTCGCCGGCTTTCGACTGGAATCAGTCCGAGACATGGGACCGCGTGCTCGAGGGGGTATCGGCGGTCTATATCAACTATGCGCCCGATCTCGCCATCCCCGGCGCGGTCCAGGCCATCCATGGATTCGTCGAAAAGGCGGTCGACGCCGGCGCACAGCGCCTTGTGCTGTTGTCCGGCCGGGGTGAGGAAGAAGCCCGGGCCTGCGAACGCGTGGTGCAGGCGGCCAGCATCGAATGGACGATCGTGCGCGCCAGCTGGTTCAACCAGAACTTCAGCGAAGGCGCGTTCCGGCACATGGTGCTCGACGGCACGATCGCCGTGCCGGCCGCCGACGTGCCCGAACCCTTCGTCGACGTAGACGACATTGCCGACGTTGTCGCCGCAGCGCTGACCGACAACGCGCATGCGTTCGATACCTACGACGTTACCGGGCCCGAATTGCTGACCTTCGCCGAACTGGCCGACCGACTGTCACACGCGCTGGATCGCGAAATCGGGTTTCTACCTGTAAAACGCCGGGATTTCGCCGGAGTCCTCGAAATGGCGGGCACGCCGCCCGACTACGTCTGGTTGCTGGACTACCTGTTCGGCACGGTGCTGGACGGCCGCAACGCCTATCTCGGCGACGGCGTGCAGCGCGCGTTGGGGCGCCGGCCGACCGACTTCGCCACGTTCGCCACGCGAGCCGCTGCCGGAAACGCGTGGACCGTGCTGAAGGGAACGGCGGCATGACGGCGCTCGCAGCCGAGAGCATGGACCGCGTGCTTGTCCTGGCACTGATGGGTTCGGCAATCATGGCCGGCGTGTTCTTCACCTTCTCGAATTTCGTCATGCCGGCCCTGGCCCGGCTCGAGTGGCGGGCCGGGATGGCTGCGATGAAATCGATAAACGTCACGGTTCTGAACCGGGTCTTCCTCGGCATGTTCATCGGCACCGCGGTGCTTTCAGCCATCGTCGCCCTCGATGCGGGTCTTCGGTATCGGGGCGCCGCCTCCTGGCTGACCATTTTCGGCGCGCTGTGCTACGTCGTCGGCACCTTCCTGGTCACGGGACTCGGCAACGTACCGCTGAACGATCGGCTGGCCGCACTGGATCCGGACGATCCCGGCGCGCAGGCATTCTGGCACCACTATCTGCAGCGCTGGACATCCCTGAACGGCCTCAGGGCAGTGGCGTCGGCATGTGCCATGACGCTGTTTCTCGCCGCCCTGCTCTCCAGCGCGATCGACCCCGATCAGATTCGATAAGCAAGCTTCACGCCAACCGAGCCCGGCGCTGGACACGACTACCGCGGAATGAGCCTGGCCGCTGCCGACTTGCTGTTCGGTTCCGGCCACGACTGAAGCCGTTACAAAGCTGCTGCGAGGCTGTCCGCCGGGATCGGCATCCAGCCGGATAGCTCGAATGACTTCTGGCGCATGCGCCGGCCACGATTCTCGCGTTAGGGTCGGAGACTGGATTTCCCCGAGCGGAGCATGAACATGAATCTCGCCACACGATGGACTGCAGTGTTGATTGCAGGTCTTCTCGCACTCCCGGCAACGGCATTGCGCGCAGAGTCAGTCGCCTACCTGGACGAACTGCCGCCGCTGCTTGATCGCGACGTTTTCTTCGGCGACCCGGAGATCACCGCCAGCCAGGTATCGCCGGACGGCAGGTTCATGACATTTCAACGGCCTTACAAGGACGTCATGAACGTCTGGATCAAGCCGCTGGACGCGCCGTTCGACGACGCCCGTCCGCTGACCACCGGCGACCGGCCTGTGCCCGGCCATTTCTGGAGCATGGATTCGAAGTACGTGCTCTACGTCCAGGACAAGGGCGGCAACGAGAACTTTCATATCTATGCGGTCGACCCGTCGCAGGAAGCCGACGCGGCGACCGGCGTTCCCCCGGCGCGCGATCTGACACCCATGGAGGATGTGCGCGCCCAGATCTACTCGCTGCCCGACGCCACACCCGGCGCGATCATCGTCGGGATCAACGACCGCGACCCGGCGCTGCACGACGTCTATCGTCTCGACATTTCCAGCGGCCAGATGGAACTGCTGATCGAGAACACCTTCAATGTGGCCGGCTGGGTCGCAGACCACGGCGGCGAGATTCGGCTGGCGGTGCGCCAGACCGCCGACGGCGGCACCGAGACCATCGACGTGGACGACGGCGCGCTCGGTGAGACGCTTTACGAATGCAGCTGGCGCGAGACCTGCGGGCCGATGCGGTTCCACGCCGACAACCAGCGCGTCTGGTTCCAGAGCAACAAGGGTGAAGACGTCGACCTGACCGGCCTGTACCTGATGGATGCCGAGTCCGGCGAGATCGAATTCGTCGAGCGCGATCCCGAAGGCGAGGCCGATTTCGGCGGGGCCCTGTTCGCCAACGCCGACAACCGGCTTCTGGGCACCAGCTACACGGGCGCCCGGACCCGGATTTATCCGCGCGACGAGGCCACCGAGAAGGCGCTGGCCTACCTGCGCGAAAACCTGCCCGACGGCGAGTTCAACTTCGCGCCCCAGACCCGCGACGACCGACTCGTCAAGGTAACCGTATTCCGCGACGTCGATCCGGGCACCGTCTACCTGTTCGACTGGGAAGACTACTCGGTCGAAAAGCTCTACGAGACCCGTCCGGACCTGCCCTCCGAACATCTTGCCGGCATGCAGCCGATCACCTACACGGCCCGCGACGGTCGCGAGATTCCGGCCTACCTGACCACGCCCGAGGGCGCGGACGAAAAAGGCCTGGCACTGATTGCGCTGATCCACGGCGGGCCGTGGGCGCGCGATTCCTGGGGGTACTCGTCCATCGTGCAATTCCTGGCCAACCGCGGATACGCGGTGCTGCAGCCGAATTTCCGCGGCTCCACCGGCTACGGCAAGGAATTCCTCAACGCCGGCAACAACGAGTGGGGCGAGGCCATGCAGGACGACATCACCGATGGCGTCAAACACCTGGTCGGCCAGGGCATCGTCGACGCCGAGCGTGTCTGCATCATGGGCGGCAGCTACGGCGGATATGCCACGCTGGCCGGGATGACGTTTACCCCTGACCTTTACAACTGCGGCGTCGACATCGTCGGTCCGTCCAACCTGATCACCCTGCTCAACTCCATTCCGCCGTACTGGGGCCCGATCCGCAAGATTTTCACGCTGCGCATGGGCGATTCCGAAACGCCCGAAGGCAAGGCACAGCTCGAGCGCCAGTCGCCGCTGTTCCACGTCGACAACATCGCGGCGCCGCTGTTGGTGATCCAGGGCGCCAACGACCCGCGCGTCAAGCAGGCCGAATCCGACCAGATCGTGGTCGCGATGCGCGAGAAGAACCTGCCGGTGGAATACATCGTCGCGCCCGACGAAGGCCACGGCTTCCGCGGCGTGGAAAACCGCATGGCGATGTTCGCGCGCATAGAGGCGTTTCTTGCCGAACACAACGGCGGACGCTACCAGGAAGACATGGCAGAGGACATCGCCGCGCGTCTGGACGAAATCACCGTCGACGTGGCATCGGTCGAAGAACCGAAACGCGCTACCGGGCTCGACGCCGCCAGGATGGCTCCCCTGCCGCCAAGCGATGTCGACAGGGTGCGCACGGGCCGCGCCGAATACAAGGCCACGCTCAGGATGTCCGGCCAGGAAATGGCGCTGTCGAGCACGCGCGAAATCAGTCTGCGCGATACCGAGGACGGCAAGGTACTCGATATCGTTTCATCCAGCGAAGGCCCCATGGGCTCGGCGACCGATCATTACGAGGTCGACGCCGGTTCGATGCTGCCGCTGAGCCGCGAAGTGAAGCAGGGCCCGGCTGTCGTCGAGGTCGAATACTCGTCCGACTCGGTCAGCGGCAGCATCATGGCCGGCCAGGAGATTCCGATCTCGGTCGAACTCGATGCCCCCGCGTTCGGCGCCGACGGCGCGCTGGAAGCCGCGATTCTCGGGCTCGACCTGGACACCGACTACCGCACGACGCTGAGGGCCATCGAAATCGGCATGCAGAACCGGGTGAGAATTCACGCGGTTCGCGTCGAGGGCGCCGAAACCGTGACCGTTCCGGCCGGCGAGTTCGAGACGTGGAAAGTCGTGGTTGAACCCATCGACGACGAGGGCGGCGGTCAGACGCTGTGGGTCACCCGCGAAACACCGCGCGTGATGGTACAGGCCGAAACCACGCTGCCGCCGCAAATGGGCGGCGCCACCGTCAACGCTCAACTCGAAACACTCGACTGAGCCGAGCGAAAAGCGTCTCCCGGGCCGCCCCGTCGCGGGGCGGCCCCACACCATCGAAAACGGCCCACCGCGGAATCTCAACGCCGGGCGCGCTCCCAGTTGACGATGCCGCCGGCCAGCAGGATCTCGACCTGGCGCGGCGACAAGGCGTGCTCGAATTCGAGGCGACCTTGTTCGTCATCATCCCCGCCGGCGACGCGGGCGTCTATTCGGCTTCCGGACTTCAGGGCCTTGTGCAGGCCGGTGAATTTCAGCTTCATGTCGCGTTTGAGCGCGTCATAGTCCTTCTTGCGCGAGAAGGTCAGCGGCAGCACGCCGAAATTGACCAGGTTCTGCCAGTGAATGCGGGCGAAACTCTTGGCCACCACCGCGCGCAAGCCCAGCAGTCTCGGCGCGACCGCAGCGTGCTCCCGAGACGAACCCTGACCGTAGTTGGCGCCGCCGATCACCGCATGATTGCCTTCACGTTGCGCTCTTGCGGCAAATTCGCTGTCGATTGCCTCGAATACGTGCTTGCTCATCTCTGGGATGTTGGAGCGGAACGGCAGTACGTCGGCGCCGGCGCGCATGATCTCGTCGGTGGAAACGTCGTCGCCCACCTTGAGCAGGATCGGAACCGTCAGCTGGTTGGGAAATTCGTCGAACTCCGGAAGCGTAACGATATTCGGCCCCTTGATCAGCTTGATCTTGCCCGCCTTCCGCGGGCCCGGCGGTTTCTGGATCATGTCCTTGTTGACGACCGGATCCCCGGGTTCACGAACGCGCGGATATTTCATGCCCAGGCGCCTCGGATCGGTGATCTTGCCGCGGATCGCGCTGGCGGTCGCCGTCTCCGGCGAACACAGGAACACCGAATCCTCGTCGGTGCCGGAGCGGCCGGGAAAGTTGCGCGGCGTGGTCCGAAGCGAATTGCGGCCGGTCGCCGGCGCCTGGCCCATGCCGATGCAGCCGTTGCAGCCGGCCTGGTGCAGGCGCGCGCCGGCACTTAAGAGCCGAATCAGGTGGCCGTCGCGGGTCAGCGTTTCCAGCGTCGAACGCGAGGTCGGGTTGACGTCGAAGGAAACCTCCGCGTGCACCCTCGTGTCGGCGAGCATCCTCGCCGGCACGGCGAAATCGCGGTACCCGGGATTGGCCGACGAGCCGATATAGGCCTGGTAGATCGGTTCGCCGGCGACCTCGGAGACCGGTACGACGTTCCCGGGCGAACTCGGCCTGGCGATCAGCGGCTTGAGCTTCGACAGGTCTATCCCGTCTTCCACGTCGTAGCCGCAATTGCGGTCGGCGCGCAGTTCGGCGTACTCGTTACCGCGTTTCTCGCTGGTCATGTAGCGCCGCACCGCCGCATCGGCCGGAAATACCGTGGTCGTTGCGCCGAGCTCGGCGCCCATGTTGGCGATTACGTGGCGGTCCATGGCCGATAGGTTTCTGAGCCCCGGCCCGTGGTACTCGATGATCCTGCCGACCCCCCCGTCGACGCCGTGACGTCTCAGCATCTCGAGGATGACGTCCTTGGCCGAGACCCAGTCCGGCAGCTTGCCAGTCAGTTCGATGCCCCATATTGCCGGCATTCGCGTCCAGTAGGGTTCGCCGGCCATTGCCATGGCGACCTCGATTCCGCCGGCGCCCATGGCCAGCATGCCCATCGAGCCGGCAGCCGGCGTGTGACTGTCGGCGCCCAGCAGCGACTTGCCGGGCTTGCCGAAGCGCTGCATGTGCACCGCATGCGAAATTCCGTTCCCGGGCGGAGAAAACCAGATGCCGAAGCGCTCGCAGGCGCTTTTCAGGAACAGATGATCGTCGGGGTTTTTATAGTCTTCCTGGATAAGGTTGTGATCGACATACTGGGCCGACAGTTCTGTCTTGACCCGGTCGAGCTTCATCGCCTCGAGCTCCAGCATCACCAGCGTGCCGGTTGCGTCCTGGGTCAGCGTCTGATCGATCTTCAGCCCGATTTCCTCACCGGGGTTCATGTCGCCCTCGACGAGGTGCGACTCGATGAGCTTCTGTGCCACATTCAGTGCCATGGACAACACCTCCGGGTCGAGTTTGGAACCTGAATCGCTGGCTCCGCCGCGTGGAAGAATCAGCGTTCCTATATTCGTACTGTATCAAATGCCCCCGGCCGGCTTCAGGACGGCCCGATACAACGCGTCAGAAAACGGTCCAGTCCTTCGACATAGATTTCGCGCGACCGGAGGAAGCCGGTGTTGTGCCCGCCGAAAATTTCAAGCAGGTCGGCGTGGTCGCCGGCCGCCTGCGCCACCTGTCGGCCGTGCCGGAACGGCACGATTTCGTCGTCCCGGCTGTGAATGACGAGGGTTGGCACATCAACATCCGAGACGTACTCGCGCGTATTCATCTGCAGGTGCATCAACTGCCTGATCGGAAGCCACCAGTAGAGTTCAGCGGCCCGGTCCGGCACCGAGGTGAACGCCGATTCGAGTACCAGGCAGGCCGGCGGGCGCTTTTGCGCAAGCCGCGCCGAAACCGCCGCACCCATGGACCTGCCGAACACCACCAGTTCTTCAGGCGCCAGGCCTTCCTCACGGATCATCCACTCGAGCGCGGCTTCGGCGTCGCGGTAAACGCCCGCCTCGCCAGGCTTGCCGGTGCTGCGGCCGTATCCGCGATAGTCATAGACCAGCACGTTCAACCGGAGCTGATGGAAGATCTCAAGGCTGTCCAGTCGATGCGAGATGTTGCCGGCATTGCCGTGACTGAACAACAGGCTGGCTCGCGCCGACCGGTGTGGTATCCACCAACCGTGAAGGCGCTCGCCGTCGCTGGTTTCTATCTCGACGTTCTCGAATTCCAGCCCCAGCCGGTCGGGCGTGGCGTCCAGCGAACGCCCGCCGAAATTCGGTTGAAACAGCAGCCGCGCCTGGGCCAGGTAGGCCACCAGCATCAGACATCCGTAAACAACGGCCAGCATTGCAATTCCGCGCAATAGCGTGCTCATCAGCGGCTTTCAAAGCGACCCCAGGCCGGGCATCGCCGATCCCCGGGGGCATGCCCGCCAGCTCCCGGCAATGAAAGTACGGTCATCGCTGGAGCAGCTCTCCGGAAGAATCCGGCGGCGGAGGTGCCTCCTTGGACATCTCCGGGGCCTCGATTCTCTCAACCGTTTCGTTGAGAAGGTGGACCCGGTACGCCTCGCCGTCGATCCGATACACCCAGACATCGGTGTGCATCTGCGAGGCCCCCTCGTCGGGTTGGCCGCAAGCGTCGAGCAATGCCTGCTTTGTGTCACCCTCTACGACCAACTCGGTGCCGCAACGCAGCGCGGCCGATGCCGGCTGGGTGTTCACTGCAAGCCCGACAAACAGCGCCAGGCCCAGCCCGGTCTTGATTCGCGTTGGCATGCTTTTGCTCCATTCGGGATTCATCCATGTCTTATCACCCCACCCGATCGATTGCAAGTCAGCGCCATTATCATGGGGCAGACCGCGTTATAGTTTCGCAATGCGACGGTGCTGCGCAGCGCACGACAGTGTTGCGCAGTGCAATCGATCAGGCAGTCGAAAGCAGCCGCATGCCTTTGCAACGCGACACTCCAGGCAGGCCTGAACACGGACGCCGACCGCGCCCGCTCGGCCCTGCGAGGCGAACACGTGATCCGTCGAAAACATGATTCGCTGCGCCAGGACCGTCAGTCAGATTCCCGCAAAGGAGAAACGTCATGAAACTCGAAGGTTCCTGTCATTGCGGCGGGGTACGATTCAGCTGCGAATCGCGCGCCCCGTATCCATTCAACTATTGCTACTGCAGCATCTGCAGAAAAAGCGGCGGCAACGGTTCAGCCTGCAACATACATGCAGACGCTGCAAGCCTGGAGGTCGAAGGCGAGGAAAACATAACGGTCTACCGCGCCTGGCTCGACCACCCGAAGCGCAGCGAACGCAGCAGCGGCGAACGCCGCTTCTGTTCCCGTTGCGGCAGTCCGCTATGGGTCTGGGACCCCGACTGGCCCGAACTGATGCATCCGTTTGCATCGGTCATTGATACGCCGTTGCCGGTGCCGCCAGAGCGCCATCACATCCTGCTGGATTCGAAGCCGGACTGGGTGCCGGTTCCCGACGACGGGCACGACCGGCATTTTACCGGCGGACCGGACGAATCGCTGATGGAATGGCATGAAAGGCACGGACTGGTTCGCGACTGAAGCGCCGGGCAATGGAAGCCGTATTCAACGGACGCGAAGTTGTTGCATATCTCGCGGGCGGCTGCGTGGCCGGCCCGCGTTTGACACTCGCCGCCTATGAAGACAGAATTGGAGTCACATCAAAGCGGAGGATCTGTATGACCATCCACTTTCAACTGGCACCCTTGCTGGCATTGATTGCCGGCATCGTCATTCTCCTGGCGCCGAAACTGATGCGCTTCGTCATTGCCGCCTACCTGATCATCTTCGGCCTCATCGGCCTTTTCAATATCCAGGTCTGACGCCGCTACCCTATCTTCAGACTCTGACGCCCGAGCCGACTGTTGACCCCGGCCCGGGCTTCTTGCAGCCTGGTTCCGACCGTTCAATCGCTGTAGTCAAGAGATAGCGTCAATCTTTTGCAGGAACGATGCGCATCACGAGGCCGTTGGGTTCGTCGGTGACCAGGTAAAGAAAGCCATCCGGGCCCTGGACCACGTCGCGCACCCGATGGCCGATGTCCAGCCATTCCTCCGCAGCAACGCGTCCGTCCTCGAGCACCAGTCGCGAAACGCGTGCGGTGCGAAGCCCGCCGACGAACAGGTCGTTCTGCCACTCGGGGAACGCGTCGCCGGTATAGAAGGTCATGCCCGACGGTGCGATGACCGGATCCCAGTAGTAGACCGGCTGCTCCATGCCCTCCTGCGAGGTCTTGCCTTCATAGACCGCGCCGCCGCGGTACTCGATGCCGTAGGAAATGGTCGGCCAGCCGTAGTTCTTGCCGGCTTCGGGCTGGTTGAGTTCATCACCGCCGCGGGGGCCGTGCTCGATAGTCCAGAGTTCGCCGGTCTCGGGGTGGACGTCGGCCGCCTGGATGTTACGGTGGCCGTACGACCAGATCTCCGGTGCGTTGTCTTCGTGGCCGGCGAACGGGTTGTCGTCGGGAACCGAACCGTCGGTGCGGATGCGCGCGACCGTCCCGATCAGGTTGGTCGGATCCTGGGCATTCTTGCGTACCGGGTCGCCCTGCCGGTCACCCAGAGTCACCCAGATCGTGTTCTTGTCCTGGAACACGATGCGCGAGCCGTAATGACCGGTCGATTCCACGCTCGGGTACTGGCTGAAGATCACCGTCACGTCCTCGAGCGCGTCGGCATCGTCGCTCAGGCGCGCTCGCGCGACAGCCGTGTTGGTAGTGCCGTCTTCGTGCGGCTCGGAAAAGCTCAAAAAGATCATTCGGCTGGACTCGAAATCCGGCGCGAGGGCCACATCCAGCAAGCCGCCCTGTTTGCGGTTGTCGACTTCCGGAACCCCGTCGATCGGCGTCGAGATCTCACCGTCGGCACCTACGAGGCGCAGGCGCCCGGGACGTTCAGTCACGAGCATGCCGCCATCGGGCAGAAAATCGAGGGCCCAGGGGTGCTCCAGCCCTTCGGCCACGGTCTCGACCTGCCACGAATCGGATTCGGCCGGCATCGGGGCACGGGTCTGCTGTTCGAAGGCCGGTGCGTAATCGGACTCCGGCGACCGGTCCTCCTCCGGCGACCGGGCGTTCGGTTCGGCCGACCCGGCTGGCCCATCGGTCGTCGAGCGCTCGGACGCGGCGCTCACGGGCTGGGCAGCCAAATCCGGCGCCGGCGCCTCATTCGAACCGGCATTGGAATCAGATTCCGGCGCACTCGGGTTCTGCCCGGCATTGCAGGCGGTCAAAAACAGAATGGAAAAAATAAGCAGTAAATTGCGCATGGGAACGACCTCGCAGTTCGAATAGGGATGCGCCCGGATTCGCAGATATGAACCCGGCGTAAATCAAAGCTTATCTTAACGCGGATGAATTTAACCTCAGTCAACCGCAATCAACCGCGTGCGAGTACACGGCGGGCCGAGTCGGGGTATCTTCAGATCATTCCTTTTCCACCCATCAACACGCCACGCCATGTTCCGGATCATCGTTCTCGCTGCCCTCCTCTCTCCTGCGCTGCATGCGGCCCCAATCAGCGTGACCGTCGACGATCTTCCGCTGCAGGCAATGCGCGATCGAGGTACGCCCGAGATCGAGGCGATCAACCGCTCATTGCTCCGTGCGCTGAAATATCACCGGATCGAGGCCGACGCGTTCGTCAACGCGTCGAAGCCGGAGGCTGACGGCCGCCTTCACGTCAACCGTCTCAACGCCGATTGGTTCGATGCGCTCGCAACACGGCTGAAGCGCGATGGACATCACTTCGTTTCACTCGAAAAGGCGCTGCGAGATCCGGCCTACGCCAGCAAGAACCAATGGACCGGCGCCGGCGGGATCAGCTGGCTGCACCGCTGGGCGTTGGCCCGCGGCATGCCGCCGCAATTCTATGCGGGAGAACCGAGAACCCCGGAATAGGTGCTGGAGGCGGCCGGCATGGAAGCCGAATAACCCGGCAACAAGCCGGAGAACGTTCTCAGCACTGCTGTTCCTGGCGCACTTCGTAGATTTTGGAACTATCATCCCAACGCGAAAGAAGCGCTCTGGCACTGTCCGGTACGTAGGCGCGAGACGAATCATCACCGCTAAGGGCCCGGGCGGCATCCATCGACTCGAACGACATGATGGTTACGAACGCGACCTCGTTTTGGTCATCTCTGCGCAGAAGCGAAATACCCCGGTAGCCGGGGATGTTCTTCTCACGGATGCCGGGAAAAATTTCACCCTCCAGCAATGCCTCGTATGCATCCGCGTTTTCGGGCGACGTCCAGCCGTGCCAGATTCGTTTGATCATCGGTTTCGCGCTTTTCGATCCAGTCTGCATGGTACCAACCTGCTTGCGGGTAGAGAGGCTCTCCTCCCACGGCAAACCGGGTCGCCGAGTTCTTTGCACGGGGGCTGCCGGCAACGGCGAACCCGAGCCTATCCCCGGCAAAGATGCCGGGGAAGGCCAGGTCCTGGACCACCGCGTGGAGCTCGCCAAACAACGTGCATATCATTCGCGCATTGCATCGTTCGCCCGCCAACTGTCGGCGCAGATCACCAGTGCGATACCAGATTCCGTCTTACCGACCGGAACCGCGGCTGCCGACAAATTCCGGATAGGCCTCGAGCCCGCATTCGGACAGGTCGACGCCCTCGTACTCTTCTTCCTCGGTGACCCGGATGCCGAATACCGCCTTGATTACCGCCCAAACCACCAAAGAGGCGACGAAAGTCCAGGCCAGGATTGTCCCAAGGCCAGCAAGCTGCGCGAGCAGCGTGGCGTCCTCGTTGGAAAGCACGACCGCCAACAGCCCCCACATGCCGACCACGCCGTGTACCGAAATCGCGCCTACCGGGTCGTCTATTCTCAGTTTGTCCAGCCCGATGATCGAGAAAACAACCAGTACGCCACCGATTGCACCGACTATCGTCGCCAGCACGGGGCTCGGCGCAAGCGGTTCAGCCGTGATCGCGACCAGACCGGCCAGCGCGCCGTTCAGCGCCATGGTCAGGTCGGATTTTCCAAACATCAGTCGAGCCGTGATAAGTGCGGCTACCACCCCGCCGGCAGCGGCCATATTGGTGTTGACGAACACCAGCGCCACGGCATTGGCTTCACCGATATCGGACAGCTTGAGTTCCGAACCGCCATTGAAGCCGAACCAGCCCAGCCAGAGAATGAAGGTACCCAGCGTGGCGAGCGGCATGTTGGCGCCGGGAATCGCATTGATCTGACCGTTCGCGCCGTACTTGCCCTTTCGGGCGCCAAGCAGCAAGACGCCCGCTAGAGCCGCCGCACCGCCGCAAAGATGCACCACGCCAGAACCGGCGAAGTCGTTGAAGCCCATGGTGTCGAGAAATCCGCCGCCCCACTTCCAGTAGCCCTGCATCGGATAGATGAAGCCAGTCATGGCGACAGCGAAAAGCAGGAAGGCCCAAAGCTTCATGCGCTCCGCTACCGCGCCGGAAACGATTGACATTGCGGTGGCCACGAACACGACCTGAAAGAAGAAGTCCGACATGTTCGAGTAATAGACGTCCCCGCCGGATGCCATGACCTCTTCGACGCTGTTCTCTGCGCCCAGGAGGAAGCTTATGCCCGGCCAGATGCTGTTGACCCCCTCGCCCGGATACATGATGTTGTATCCGACCAACATGTACATGATGCAGGCGATCGCATAAAGCGCAACATTCTTGGTCAGTATCTCGGCGGTGTTCTTTGCTCTTACGAGACCTGCCTCGAGCATCGAAAAACCGGCCGCCATCCACATGACCAGCGCGCCGGAGATCAGGAAATAAAATGTATCCAGCGCGTAGGCGAGATGAATTGATTGTTCCACTGTAATCCTCCAGATTTGATTGGGTTCTTGGCCCAGGCAGCCGCTTAGAGCGCTTCGGGACCGGTCTCGCCGGTCCGGATCCGAATCGCTTCTTCGAGCGGATAGATGAAGATCTTGCCGTCGCCGATCTTGCCGCTGCTGGCCGTGGTCTTGATCGTCTCGACTGCG
>Ga0102938_10001743_pt1 | contig 16436 bp, 10 predicted proteins | sample SalPonR2_B_D2_MG_FD_84516 | JGI IMG/M metagenome (GOLD analysis project Ga0102938, IMG submission 84516) | Salt pond soil microbial communities from South San Francisco under conditions of wetland restoration - Salt Pond MetaG R2_B_D2_MG | ecosystem: Environmental > Aquatic > Marine >...
CGATCTACGAGTTGCATGCAGGCTCCTGGCGCCACCGCGACGGGCGCCCCCTGAGCTATCGCGAACTGGCTGAAGCGCTCGTGCCCTACCTGCAGGACATCGGCTTCAGCCACGTCGAGTTCATGCCCCTTGCAGAGCACCCTTTCGCTGCCTCCTGGGGCTACCAGCCCACCGGCCTGTTCGCCGCCAGCAGTCGCTTCGGTTCGCCTGACGATTTCCGCCACCTCGTGGACTGCCTTCACGCAGCCGGGATCGGCGTGATCATGGACTGGGTGCCGGGGCATTTTCCGGCGGATCCACACGGCCTCGGCCGGTTCGACGGCACGGCACTCTACGAACACGAAGATCCGCGCCGTGGCTGGCACCCTGACTGGAACACCCACATCTACGATTTCGGCAAGTCCTGGGTGCGGGATTTCCTGGTTTCGAGCGCGCTGCGCTGGATCGAGGACTTTCACGTCGACGGTCTGCGTGTGGACGCGGTGGCCTCGATGCTCTACCTCGACTATTCGCGACAGCCCGGCGAATGGCTGCCTAATCGTTTCGGCGGCAACCAGAACCTCGAGGCCATCGATTTCCTCAAGCGCTTCAACGAGACGGTCCACGCGGAGCATCCGGGGGTCATGACGATCGCAGAGGAATCGACCGCCTGGCCCGGGGTCTCCCGACCGACCTACGACGGCGGCCTGGGTTTCGGCTTCAAGTGGAACATGGGCTGGATGCACGACACGCTCGGCTACATGGCACGCGACCCGGTGCACCGCCGCTTCCATCATGGCGAACTGACGTTCGGCTTCATCTACGCGTGGGACGAGAATTTTGTCCTGCCGCTCTCCCATGACGAGGTGGTCCACGGCAAGGGCTCGTTACTCGGCAAGATGCCGGGGGACGAGTGGCAACGGTTCGCCAACCTGCGCCTATACCTAGCCTTCATGTACGCCCATCCCGGCAAGAAGCTTTTGTTCATGGGAGCCGAACTCGCCCAGGGCTGGGAATGGAATCACGATACCGAACTGGACTGGGGACTGCTCGATCAGCCCGACCATCGTGGCGTGCACGACCTTTTACGGGATTTGAACACGCAGTATCGGGCGACCCCGGCCATGTGGGAGGCCGACTACACGCCGGATGGCTTCGAGTGGATCGATTACAGCGATGCCGACCACGGCGTGCTTGCATTCCTGCGGCACGATGCGCGCCGCGACACACACCTGCTTTGCGTGCTCAATTTCACCCCGGTCGTGCACCATGACTATCGGCTCGGCGTGCCCCACCGCGGCGGCTACCGTGAGATCCTCAATACCGATGCCGGACTGTACGGGGGCAGCAACGTCGGCAACCAGGGCGCGGTCCAAACCAGCACGCAGCCCAGCCACGGGCGCAGCGCCTCAGTGGTCCTGACCCTGCCGCCGCTCGCCGCGATCTGGCTGACACCGGAGCGCGAGTGAGCGGCGCGGCCATGGCCGTCGGACGCCCCACGCCGCTCGGTGCGCGCTGGACCGGGGACGGGGTGAATTTCGCCGTCTTCTCGGCCCATGCGGAATCTATCGAGCTATGCCTCTTCGATCCGGCCGGGGCGCAGGAACTGGCGAGGATCGCGCTTCCGGGTCGTACCGGGGATATCTGGCATGGCTTCCTGCCTGGCGCCGGCCCGGGACTCGTTTATGCCTACCGCGCCCATGGCCGGTATGCGCCCCGCCAGGGCCATCGTTTCAACAAGCACAAGCTGCTGCTCGATCCCTACGCCCGGGCGCTCGTCGGCCAGTTGCGCTATGGGGACGAAATCTACGGTTTCAGTCGCGGCGGCACCAAGTCCTGGCGCCAGGACCTCAGCGACAGCGCCAGCAGCGTAGCCAAGGCCGTGGTAGTCGATACGCATGCTTTCGACTGGCGCGGCGACCGCCCGCCACGCACACCCATGGATCGCACGGTCGTCTACGAACTCCACCCGAAGGGCTTCACCCGCCTGCATCCGGACGTACCGGCTCACCTGCGGGGCACCTATCTCGGCCTCGCGCAGCCCGCAGTGCTGGATTACCTTGTGAACCTGGGCATCACCGCGGTCGAACTGATGCCAGCACAACAGTTCATCTCCGAACCCTGGCTGCACGAGCGCGGGCTGCAGAACTACTGGGGCTACAACACCCTGGCATTCTTCGCACCCCATGCCGGCTACGCCCTCGCAGACCCATTGCGGGAGTTCCGCGAGATGGTGCGCGCATTGCATGGCGCGGGCCTGGAAGTGATCCTCGACGTCGTGTTCAATCACACGGCGGAGGGGGGCGATGGTGGGCCGACGCTGTCCATGCGCGGCCTCGACAATCTCAGCTACTACCGCCTCGCGCCCGACGATCTGCGCCGGAACATCAACTGGACCGGTTGCGGCAACACGCTCAACCTGGATCATCCGGAAGTGCTGCGGCTGGTGCTGGATTGTCTGCGCTACTGGGCCGCCGAAATGCACGTCGACGGTTTCCGCTTCGATCTCGCCACGACCCTCGGCCGCGAAGGGCAGGACTTCCACCGCGACGGACGATTCTTCACCGCCATCCACCAGGACCCGGTGCTCAGCAACGTCAAACTGATTGCCGAACCGTGGGACCTCGGGCCAGATGGCTACCGGCTGGGCGATTTCCCGCGGGACTGGTCGGAGTGGAACGATCGCTTCCGTAACACGACGCGCGAATACTGGCGCGGCGACGCCGGGGTCGTGCCGCAGCTGGCGGAGAGGCTGGCGGGCTCCAGCGACCTGTTCGCCGCCGCCGGTCGCGGGCCACCGGAGAGTGTCAATTACGTCGCCTGCCACGACGGCTTTACCCTGCACGACACGGTGAGTTACCGCCACAAGCACAACCAGGCCAATGGCGAGGACAATCGCGATGGGGACGACCATGCGGTGTCCTGGAACAGCGGCGCCGAGGGCCATACGGCCGATGCGGAAATCCTGCGGCGCCGGGCGCGACAGCAGCGCAACCTGCTCGCGACCCTGCTGCTTTCGCAGGGCGTCCCGATGTTGCAGGCCGGCGACGAATTCGCCCGTACGCAGCGCGGCAACAACAACGCCTATTGCCAGGACAACGAGGTGTCCTGGGTCGACTGGCGCCTCCGGGACAGTCATCAGCCGCTGGTGACCTTCGTCGCGCAGCTGCTCAGGATCCGCGCCGAGAACGCCGTGTTCCGCCGCCAGAGCTTTCTTGCGGGCGTGCGCCACGAAGCAGGGCGCTTCAAGGATGTCTCCTGGCTGAAATCCGACGGCAGCGAGATCGCCGCCGGCGACTGGCGCGACCCCGGTCTCCGGGCGTTCGCGATGTTGCTGGACAGCACGGGCCTGCCTCCCAGCCAGCAGCAACCGGATATTGGCGACAGCTTTCTCGTGCTGTTCAATGCCGGGGCCGATGCGATCGAATTCACCTTGCCGGCGCCGATCGCCAGCGAGGCCTGGGAGGTGACGCTCGACACGAGCGAAGATGAACTGGCGGTTCCCGCCGCCGGCTATCGCCAGGGGCACATCTATCGGCTCGCGAGCCAGTCACTCGCATTGCTGGCCGATCATGGCTGATCGGGCGGCGCTTCTCGAGAGACTGCGGATGCTGCGCGGCATCGGTCGCGCATTCACGGATTTCCGCGGCCACACGCGCCCCCTATCGGACGAGTCGCTCTGCGGCTTGCTCGGCGCTTTCGGGCATGATGCTGGCGACACGGATTCATTGGAACGGGATATCGAATTCCTCGAGGCGCGGGACTGGATTCGCGTCCTCCCGCCCGTGACAGTACTGTCGGCCGGAGCGCCCGTGCCGTTCACGGTGCTCGCCCCCTTGCTGCCGTCGATCCGATGGTGGATCAAGGCGGAAGATGGTGCTGTGCTCGAGGGCGAGATCGACCCGGCCGACCTGCCGTTAGTCGAGGATCGTCATTTGCGCGGCCTGTCGTATCGCCGCCTCGCACTCGACGTGCCCGCGTTGCCTCCCGGTTATCACGATTTGCGCCTGTCGAAGGCCGACGGCAGCGCGCTGGGCTCGACCCGCCTGGTGATCACTCCGGGCCAGTGCCACGTGCCGCAGGCCATCCGCGAGGGCAACCGTGTCTGGGGTCCGGCCCTCCAGCTGTACACCTTGCGCTCTTCCCGGAACTGGGGGATCGGCGACTTCACCGATCTTGCCGGCTTCGCCACCGCGAGCGCTGCGCTGGGTGCCGATGTACTCGGGCTGAACCCCCTGCACGCGCTGTTTCCCGCACAGCCTGAAGTGTGCGGCCCATACAGCCCCTCGAGCCGTTACTTCCTGAACGTGATTTACATCGATCCTGAAGCCATACCGGAATTCTCCGCCAGCCATGCAGCGCAGCGCCTCGTGGCGACCCCCGAGTTCCAGGCCCGGCTCGCTGCATTACGGGACGTCGCTTGGGTGGACTATGCCGGCGTCACGGCCTGCAAGCTCGAAGTCCTGCGTCAAATCTACCGGGATTTCGTCCTGCAGTCCGATCCAGGACGTCGGCAGGAGTTCATTCAGTTTAAGAAGAAACATGGACATTTGATTGAAAAATATAGCTTGTTCCATGCTCTTCAGGATCACTTTGTTGCGGCAGGCACGATGGGCGGCTGGCCGGCCTGGCCGGCGGCCTACCATGACCCCGAGAGCCTCGCGGCGACAGCGTTCGCCTCCGCCGAGGCCGATGAAGTCGAATTCCACGCGTGGCTGCAATGGATCGCAGCCAGCCAGCTCGAGGGCGCGGCGCATGCGGCCCGCGCGGCCGGCATGCGGCTTGGCCTGTATTTCGACCTGGCCGTCGGACCGAACGCGGGCGGGGCGGAAACCTGGGGTCACTCCGACCTGTACGCCCACGGCGCCACCATCGGTGCGCCCCCCGATCCTCTGGCGCTGCAAGGGCAGGACTGGGGTATTCCGCCCTTCGATCCCGATACCCTGCGCGAGCAGGCCTACGCGCCTTTTATTCGGCTCTTGCGCGCGAACATGGTGCGGGACGGCGTATTGCGCATCGACCACGTGATGATGTTGTTCCGCCTCTGGTGGGTGCCGAAGGATGCATCGTCCGCGCAGGGCGGATACATCCACTACCGGCTGGATGAGCTCATCGGCCTGGTGGCGCTGGAGAGCACTCGCCAGCGCTGCCTCGTGATCGGCGAGGACCTTGGCACGGTGCCACCCGAAGTGCGTGCTGCGATGGCGGCTACGGGCGTGTTCAGCTACCGGGTGCTGCCGTTCGAACGCGAAGGAGACGGGCGCTTCCGTCGGCCCGTGGACTATCCGGGCGCCGCGCTGGTGGCCATCGCCACACACGACCTGCCGCCGCTGGCGAGTTTCTGGTCTGGCAGCGACATCGACCTGCGCGAGCGGCTCGGACTGGTTCCGGAGCCGGACCAGGCGACCGAGGAACGCCGTGCACGCGAGACGACGCGGGCGAGGCTGGCGGAGGCACTCCGGCACGAGGGCATAGAACCTGTCGGCGACCCGCCTCTGGCCGAATTGCAGCGCTATCTGGGCGCCACACCCTCCGGCGTCCTCATGCTTCAGCCCGAGGACTGGCTGGGGATGGAGTCCCCGGTCAATGTGCCCGGGACCCACCTGGAATATCCGAACTGGCGCCGGAAGCTCGTGGCAGACTGGCCGGAATTCATGGCCCGGGATACCGTGCGCCAACTGGCTGCCGGCGTTGGCCGGGCACGCGCGCGCAAGGAGATTTAACTGGCACTTCGGCCCACCGACCTGCTGACGAGAGATGTCCTCGCGGCGCTCGATGCGGGCGCCACCATCGTGACGGCGACCCGCCGGCTGGCGCGTACACTCCAGCTGGAAGTCGCTCGCAATCGCAGCGGCGCCAGCTGGACGACACCGGAAATAATGCCCTGGTCCGCCTGGATCGAAGCGCGCTTTGCAAGCTTGCGGGACTTCGGGGAACTGGACGATCCGCGCCCGTGCCTGGACGAATGGCAGGCCGCCACGCTCTGGGAAGAGGTGTTCTCCGCAGATCCTGTCGCCGACACGCTGCTGATGCCTGGCGGCGCCGTGGAGAGCTTTCGCGAAGCGTGGGCGTTGGCCCTCGAGTGGCGGCTGTCATGGTCGGAGCTCGCCGCCCGCGGCAGCGAGGACTGCCAGGTCTTCCTGCGGATAGCCCGGGCCTATCGGCAGCGGCTGGATGCGCTGGGCGTCATCGATCGTGCGCAATTGACCGATGTGCTGGCCGGTTCCCTCGACACGCATGGTCCCGCCGTCCTTTTGGCAGGATTCGATACCTTATCGCCGGCGCAACAGCGGCTGATGGAGGCACTGGGGCCGCGAGCCCGCTCGCTCGCGCTGCCAGGCCCCGGATCGACCGCTACAGTAACGTCCTTCGCCGACAGCCGGACCGAACTTGCAGCCGCCGCAGCCTGGGCGCGCACCCGCCTCGATACTGATCCGGAAGTGCGCCTTGGCATTGTCGTGCCCGATCTCGACGCCCAGGCTCCCGCGCTCGAATACCTGCTGGATCAGGCGCTGGTTCCGCGCCGGTTGTGGCCGGGGCAGACTGAGCTGTCCCGACCGTGGAATCTTTCCCTCGGCCAGCCGCTCGTGGACCTCCCCGTGGTGGCCGCCGCATTCCTCGCCTTCGAACTGCGCGGCGACGCGATGGATTCGACCGATGTGAGCCGCTTGCTCCGCTCGCCGTTCATTGCCGGGGCAAGCAGCGAGGCCGCACAGCGGGCCCGGCTCGAAACGTGGCTGCGCCAGCATGGCGGCGATCGCGTCAGTCCGGCCATGCTGCTCACCTGGCTGCGGGGCGCGAATGGCGCACCGGCCTGCCCGCAGCTTGCGGCGCGCATGGCCGCTTGTCTCGAAGGTTTGCGCGCGGGGCGCGATCGCCAGCGCCCGTCGCACTGGTGCAAAGTGTTGACCCGCGCACTGGAGGCCTTGGGCTGGCCGGGCGACGGGCCGGTGGACAGCAGCACCTGGCAGACCGTGCAGGCGTGGGTCGAATTGCTGCACGTGTTCTCCCGCCTGGACGCCGTGGCCACGCCCGCGACGCTGCCCGAGGCGCTGGGACGGTTGCGACGCATTGGCGCACAACAACGATTCCAGCCGGAGACGCCTGAAGTGCCGGTCCAGGTCCTGGGTTTGCTCGAGACGGCCGGACTGGCCTTCGACGGGCTCTGGGTGACCGGCTTGCACGACGGTGTCCTGCCCGCGCCGCTGCGCCCGCATCCCATGTTGCCGGCAGCGCTGCAACGCGAGCGGGGCATGCCGCGCGCTTGCCCACAACGCGAACTCGAACTGGCTGACCAGCTCGTCACGCGGCTCGCCGGGGCTGCGCCCGAGGTGCGGTTCAGCTATCCGAGATCACGGCAGGACGAACCGTTGCGGGCCAGCCCCATGATCGCCGGGCTCGCCGCAGCGCCCGACACTGACGTCTTTGCCGTCACCGACATCGCCGCCGCGACATTTCTTGCGCGGCGACAGGAACAACTCGTCGATGCGCGCGCCCCGGGAGTGCGCGGTGCTGTGCGCGGCGGCAGCGCACTGCTGGCCGACCAGTCCGCCTGCCCATTCAGGGCTTTTGCCAAGCATCGGCTCGACGCGCCGCCCATGGAGACGCCCACCACGGGCGTGGATCCGTCGCGCCGCGGATCTTTCATCCATCTCGCGCTCAGCCTGCTGTGGGGCGAATTGCGCGACCGGGCGGGCCTCGCGATGCTGGACGCAGCGGATCGTGCTCGCCTGCTGGAATTGGCCCTGCGACGCGCCGCCGCCGACACGCTCACCGACGTGCCACCTGCGCTGGTCCAGATCGAGGTGCAGGATGCAGCAATCCGCATCGGCCAGCTGCTCGACATCGAGCTGACGCGTCCGGATTTCAGCGTGGAACACCGCGAGCGACGCCTCGACATCGAGCTCGGCGCGTTGCGGCTCAGCGGCCGGGCGGATCGGATCGACCGCGTCGCAGAGGGTGTGGTCGTGTTCGACTACAAGACTGGAGCTGCCACGGCCGCGAGCTGGCGCGGGGAACGACCGGCCGAACCGCAGATGCCGTTGTATGCCATGGCCTGGCGAAGGGAGCTGGCTGGTCTCGCCTACGCCTCGCTGAAGCCGGGCGCCGTCGGCCTGTCTGGCGTCGTGCGCTCTGCCGACGTCCTCGGCGGCGCATTGCCGAACAGCAAGCCTCCCGATGACTGGGACGACGAACTCGACAACTGGCAAGGTGTGCTGGAGAACCTCGCACAAGGCTTCGCCGAAGGGGACGCACGGGTAGCCCCCGTGGATCCGCGGCCGCAGGGGGGTACCTGCGAATGGTGCCACCTTGCCACGCTCTGCCGGCGCGATGAATTGCTGCGCATCGGCGCACTGGGGAGTGACGGCGCCGCGGACGCGAGTCGCGACAGCGAAACGCGCGAAGACGAGGGGGCGGGGCATGACTGAGCGCGTCCCCGTCGATCAACCGGCCCGCGATACGGCACTGGACCCGGGCCGCAGTTTCATCGTGCAGGCGCCTGCCGGCTCCGGCAAGACGGAACTGCTGACGCAGCGCTTCCTCCGCCTCCTGGCAGTGGCGGAGCGGCCGGAGGAGATCATCGCCATCACGTTCACCCGCAAGGCGGCGGGCGAGATGCGGCAGCGCATCCTCGATGCGCTTGCACTCGGCGGAACACCGGACGCTCCGGAGGAAGCTCATCGCCGCAACACGTGGCGGCTCGCCCGGGCGGCCCTGGCCAACGACCGGGACCGCGGCTGGCAGCTGCTGGAGAACCCCCGCCGGCTGCGGGTCGAAACCATCGATGCGCTGAATGCGTGGCTCGCGCGGCAGTTGCCTTTGGCCTCGAGGCTCGGTGCCCCGCCGGTGATCGCAGATGATACGGCACCCGTATACAGGGAGGCGGCGCGCAACACTTTGCTGGCGGCCACTGGCCGTGACGGAGACGCCGCGCATGCGCGGGCCCTGCTGGCGCACATGGGCGGACGCTTTTCGCAGGCAGAGGACTTGCTGGTCGGTCTGTTGCGCGCCCGGGATCACTGGCTGCACAAGATCATGGGGCGCCGGGGCGCAGACGCGATGGAACTGCGTCGCACGCTCGAGCTCGCACTGGAGCACTTCGTCGAGGACGAACTGCGCAGGGCCAGAGAAGATCTGCCGTCGGAAATGCTGGAGGAACTGGCCGGACTGGCCGCCGGGGCGGCTGCCCGCTCCCCGCATATCGCATTCCTGGAACCGTGGACGGGAAGCAGCGGCTTTCCGGAACCGGTGGCAGCCGAACTGCCGCGCTGGCGGGCGCTTGCCAAGCTGCTGCTGACGCAGAAGGGCTGGCGCAAAACCGTCACCAAGACCACCGGCTTCCCCCCCGGCGCCAAGACAGACAAGGCGCGACTGGTGGCCCTGCTGGAGGTTCTCGAAGCCGGCACCGATCCAGACGGCATGAGACGGGTACTGAAACTGCCGGTGCCTGCCTACGACGAGACGCGATGGGAAATTCTCGAGCATCTGATCGCGTTGCTGCCGATTGCCGCCGCCCGCCTGGATCTTGCGTTTGCCGCCCGCGGCGAGAGCGATTACGTCGGCATCGCCCGCGCGGCGCTGGATGCCCTCGGCGGCGAGACGCCCACAGACCTCGCACTGGCCCTGGATTGCCGCATCAGCCACTTGCTCGTGGACGAGTTTCAGGACACCTCGCAAGCACAGGTCGAGTTGCTGGAACGCCTGACGGCCGGCTGGAGCCCGGGAGACGGACGTACCTTGTTCTGCGTGGGCGACCCGATGCAATCGATCTACCGTTTCCGCGAGGCCGATGTGAGCCGTTTCCTGAAAGCCAGGAAACACGGCATCGGGGATCTCCCGCTGGAACCATTGCAGCTGCAGGTCAATTTCCGCAGCCAGGCAAGGCTGGTGGACTGGGTCTCGAGCCGTTTCCCGAGCATCTTTCCTGCGCGCGAAGATCTTTCGCTGGGCGCGGTGCCGTTCGAGCCCTCGGTTCCCTGGCACCCGGCGCTGCCGGGGGTGCCGGTGAACTGCATGGCTGCGGCCCCCGGCGACCGCCGCGACGAGGCAGGCCTCGTCGCGGACCTCGTCGCCGATCTCCGCCGCAGGGAACCGGATGCGAGCATCGCCATACTGGTCCGGAGCCGGAACCACCTGAGTGACATCACACCGGCTCTCAAAAACGCCGGCGTGCCGGTGCAGGCGATCGAAATCGAGCGCCTCGCTCGGGTTCCCGCGATTCGCGACCTGGAGGCCCTGGCGCGTGCCCTGTGCCATCGTGCCGATCGCGCGGCCTGGCTCGCCGTGTTGCGCGCACCATGGTGCGGCATAGAACTCGCCGACCTGTTGGCCGTTGCCGGCAGCCGCGATGAGGATATCTGGGCGCGAGCGAATGACCCCGATGTGGCGGCGCTGCTCAGCGCAGATGCCCGAGGCCGCGTTGCACGTGTCGTCGCGGCGCTCGCACCGGCACTCGAGGAACGGGGACGCCGGCCGTTGCGACAGGTGGTCGAGGGCGCGTGGCTGGCGCTCGGCGGCCCGGCCACCCTTGAACGCGATTCCGAACTCGCCGACGCACAGAGCTTTCTGGAATTCCTCGACCGCCGCGCCCGGCATGGCGACCTCGACGACCCGCCGTCTCTCAATGACCTGCTCGCCGAACTCTATGCCGCCCCGGAATCCGCTGCGGCCGAAGCCGTGCAGTTGCTCACCATTCACAAGGCGAAGGGGCTGGAATTCGACCATGTCGTGCTGCCGGCGCTCGATCGGCCGAGCGGCCGCAATGAAAAACGGCTGCTGCGCTGGCTGGAGCAGGTCCGGGAGGAGGGTACCGACCTGATCCTGGCCCCGGTCGAACGATTCGGTGAGGACAAAGACGACCTGCATGATGCGTTGCGAGCGCTCGATGCACGGCGTGAATTGCTGGAGCTCGACCGCGTGCTCTACGTTGCAGCGACCCGCGCACGTTCCCGACTGCACCTGGTCGCAGGGATCGGGGCCGATCATGCAGACACTGGCGCGGCGCCGAAACCACGCAGCGGCACCTTGTTGTCGCGCTTGTGGTCGCAGCTCGGTGAAGCTTTTTGCGCTGCCCGCGACGCGCGCGACACGAAAATGACCGAAGTCCGGCTATCGCCCCCGGCGATGCTGCGCCGGCTTGCGGCCGACTGGCAGCCCCCAGCTTTGCCTGAAGCAGCGCACTGGCGTGGCCTGGAGGTTGAACCGCCATCCCGGGGGGAACTCCTGGAGTACGACTGGGCGGGACGTCAGGCGCGCGCGGTGGGCATCGCTGTGCACCGTCTGCTGCAGGTCATTTCTCGCGAGGGCCCCGAGGCCTGGGATATCGATCGTCTTCGAGGTGCGCAACCCCGACTCAGCGCCATGCTGCGCGAAGCCGGTCTCGGCGAGCCGGAACTGGCGGGCGCCCTGGATCAATCACTCGAGGCCCTGGAAAAAACACTCGCGGACCCGCGCGGCCGTTGGCTGCTCGATGCCGGGCTGCAACAGGCGGCGAGCGAGCGGCGCATATCGGGCCACCTCGATGGCCGGATCTTCAGCGGCATCGTGGATCGCTGCTTCATCGACGCCGCAGGCGTGCTGTGGATCGTGGATTACAAGGCGGGGCGACATACCGGCGGAGCGCTGGAGGCTTTTCTCGATCGGGAGCAGGAACGGTACAGGCCCCAGCTGGAGCGTTATGCTCGCCTGCTGGCGGCCGACCATCCGGGGGCCGTCAGACTGGGCCTCTATTTCCCGCAACACAGCGGGTGGCGCGAATGGCCCGCCCCGCAATGAACCGGTGTCTCAGGGCTCGCTCGACAGGACGAGCCGGCGACGACCCTCGCCAAGATCCTCGCCGACGAACACCAGCCCCCGGACCAGTTCCGGAGGCGGGTTCTCACCCGGCGCGAGCTCGGCACTGAAACGCCACTGCCCGCGAGCCGGCAGCTCCACCTGCCCGTCAACCGCCAGCGGTCCCCCGGTGGAAACGATCTCTGCTGCGGGCGATCCGGGCTCGTCCGGGAAGATGAAACTGAAGGGACCCAGCGGCATGATGACGCCCGGCAGTTCGAGCTGGGCGACCGCGGCCCGACCGGCGATCTCGGTCGGCCAGCCGTTGTCGATCATGAGACGCTGCAACGAAACCCTCAACTGTCCCGCGACGCCGCTCGGCAGGAGTGCCGGCGCCAGCGTGGCCAGGTCGAGTGCGGCCTCGAGATCGGTGATCCGCTGCCGCTTGCCGTCCGGAAAAAGTGCGACGCGCGCTTCGGCAAACCCATCGGGCTGACGCAACTCGAAATCCCAGGTCGGGCGGAGGGCCAGCAGTCCGCCGAGCCGCGCATCCCAGGACAAGGTACCGAGTGCTTGACCGGCAACAGCCAGATCCGCGGCACGGCCTTGCCAGATCGTTCCGCTGACGCCCCACGCACGGATCTCGGGCGGGGCGAACCAGCCAAGAGCGACCCGCGCGGGAAAACTGGCCACCGCGCCCACCAGCAGGGCGAGGAGTCCCGCGGCGACGAGCACCGGACGGCGCGCGGCGAAGCTCATTGCGGCCTCTGCCGGAGCACGAGACCGGCGTTGACGCGGCCGGCGGCGGCGGTGCGATCGAAAGTGGCTGATTCGATGGCCAGCCCGGCGGACGTGTCGATTGCTTCCAGCCAGCGCGCCACGGATTCGAACGGTGCATTTTCCAGGCGGACGCGAATACCGTCCTCGCCCACGGGTTGATTGCGTGTCAGCGCATCGCCGAGTCCGGCGGCACGCGCGCTCCGGTCCACGATCACCACGAGCGACTGTCCGGACAGATCGGGACCGGCCAACGGCGCATCCGCACGCCCGGCGAGTTCCACGGCGGCCCGGCGCAGGAAGGCGAGGGTGTCGCGCTTGGTATCGAGACGTTGCTCGATGGCCGCCGAAGCGCCATAGAGCGGACTGATCAACAGGCCCCACACCAGCATGATCACCACCAGCACGCCGCCGATCGAGACAAACATCCGCTCGCGGGACTCCAGGCCAAGGAACCACTCCTTCATGCCCCTTCTCCCGTCAGCTGGATACGCCCCTCGACGCCCTCGGCGCCCTGATCGGCCTGCTGGATGGTCGCGGTGAAACGGCCATCCCGGCCCACGGCTTGGCGGATCGCCTCCAGTGAGTCGACGCTGGGAGCCTGCAGCCTGAGGTCGAGCGTCCCGCCGCGGTAGCTGATCGCTTCGAGCGTGACGCCTTGCGCGGCGCCGAGTGCGCCACCCAGCGTCTCGAGCGCGATAAGGAAATTCTCGTTCGCCGCGCTGCCGGCACCGGGAAGACCGGCGAGCCGCCTTTCCACCTGGAAGCGTGGATCCTCCATGCGCGTGCCGGGCAGCGCCTGCTGAAAAGCTGCCGCGATGGCCTCGTCGAGTTGCGCTTCCTGTTGCTGGAGGCGATACAGCGTCAGCGCCTCCTGCCCCAGCAGCAGGGCAAGCAGTCCCGCGAACAGCACTGCGGCCGCCCGCCACGGTTTCCACAAGCGATCGAGTTGCGTACGCGGCGCAAATTCACCCTGCAGCAAATTGATCGGCTTGCCGTTGATCACGCCTGCGGCAAGATGTGGCAGGATGCCGTCCGGCAGCATCCGGACTTCCAGGCTCGTGACATCGGCGCGCAATGCTTCGAGGCGTTCGCCGTACTGCTGGCGGGCTTCGGACGTCAGGTAAACTGCAAGATGCCGCGGTTGCTCCGGCTGGCCGGGAAACTCCGGGCCATAACGCAACGCCTCATCGATCGAGTCGATTTCCAGCACGACCGGCAGGCCGGCGCCGCTGCGGGCCACGCAATGCCGCGTATCCAGCAGCCAGTTGAGGTGATTCGGCGCAGCCGGGCACCCCTCTGCCTCCGAACACACTAGTTGCGGCTCCAGCCCGGCGTCCGCGAGCACTTCCAGCCATGACTCGAGCTGCTCGCGATCGACCGCTGCCGCCGAAATACTGCCGTCGGCATTCGCGCCGCCGGCGGCGAAATGCAGCGCCTCGATATCCTCCGCAATCTGCTCCTCGAGTGCGAATGGCAGTGCGCGGAGAACCTTTGACGCGCCGCGGACAGGCAAGGAGACGCTGGTCAGGAGCACGTCCACGGCGGGCACGAGCACGATGAGGCGCCGACCGGCTGCTGCCTCCCGGGCCGCTTCGACGGGTCCGGTCGCGGGCGCACCGACCCGCCGGCCCTGTTCGTCGCAAACGATCCAGGTGCCCGTGCCGTGATCGGCAGGGTCGAGTCTCAGGACAAGGGCTTCGGTCATGGATTTCGCGGGTTTACTCGTCTGCGAAGCTGCGGATCACGGTGGCTACCGATCCGGACCCGTCGCGATGGAGCAGACTGTACATGGTGAATCGCTGGGTGCCAATATCGACGCGGATCGACAGGCGGAACCAATTGCTGGCGACGCCCAGCGAGGCGCGGGCCTCTTCGGGGATCAGAGCGCCCAGCTGCTCGATGCTGTCCCAGCCGTCCTGCGGGCGGTCGAAAACGATGCGTTCCGCCTCGCCAAAGCCGAGGTTTTCCGCGGCGGTGAGCAACACGGGAGGCTGCGCCGTATTGATGTTGATCACGGTGCCGCGTGGCAGCGCCGCGACGTAGGGACGCAGCTGATCATAGCCCTCGCGGCCCAGTTCCGGGTAGACGAGCATGATTTCGGACACGCTCGTGATCGGCCGGTTCGCCGTGCGAAAGGGCGGCTGGCGTGACAGGTATGCCGAATCCTCGGCGCCGTCGGGAAAGTTCGGTTCGAGATCGCGATCGATCCAGTCGGCCATCCGGTCCGCGAGGCGGACATCGAGTTCCAGCGCGACCAGGAGCCGGCGAAAGCTTTCGATCGCTGCCGGATCGCTTTCACCCTCGGCATTGATCAGGTTGTTCAGGTTGAAGCGCCCGTTGAGATCCTCGATGCGACCCTGAATCTGTCCGCCTTCGATCGGCAGCGGCATGATCTGCGTGGCCCAGGGTTCCCCCGGATGATCGAAAGCGTTGTCCTCGACGTCGTCACGCAGGATTTTCTTCGCCCAGGCCTCTGCGCCGAGGCTGTACATCAGGCCCTGGTCCACCGCCAGGCGCCCGAAGGCGCGGCGCTGGTCGAGGAACAGCTCCCAGGTCAGCGAGGCCGCGATGGCGGTCGCCAGCGCGACGACGAGAATCGCCGTGATCAGCGCAGTGCCGCGTTGTTTTCGCCTCCCGCCCATGTCAGCGCGCCACCTCGATGACGCGGCGGATCTCGCCCCAGTCCTCTAGGTCGAGGACGAACTCGACGGCGATCGGCATCAGGCGCGGATTACTGGTGGCCAGCCCGGGCGGCCACTCGTCCGACCAGCCCTCGCTGCGCAGGAAGCGGAAGCGTATCTCGCGCACGCCGTCGAGCAGTTCGCGCTCCACCGGCTCCTCGCCCAGGGTGTGGTCTGGGACGAACCAGTGCAGGCGCAACAAGCGGTCCTCTTCGACGTCGTAGGCGACGCGCTGCACGGCCGCCCGCGGCTGGCCGAGGGGGTTGCTCCAGCCGCCCCGCGTGAATTCCAGCGGATGCCGGTTGCGCGCATCGGCAAGCAGAGCGCTGCGACTGCTGTCGCCGAGTTCCTCGCGCACGGGCCGGGGATTGAGCTGGTAGAGATCGCGAGTGATCTGCTGCATGGCGAACTGGATCTCGCGAAAGCGGTCGGCGTTGGCCTTGGCGATGACCTGTTGGGCGAGCACGGCCTGCAGGCCACCGTAAGCCATCACGCCGATCACCGCGAAGATGCCCACGGCGATCAGCACCTCCAGCAGAGTGAACCCCCGAACGCGTCTCATTCCTCGTCCTCGCCGGGCAGCGGCACGTCGTCGGACTCCCTGTCATCCGGCGGCTCATTTTCTTCCGGCGCATCCTCGCCATCTTCGCCATCTTCCCCGATATTCCCGCCCGCTGCGCCGCCCCACCAGTCGACCTGCGATGCCGGACCGGCGATGCTGCGTGAGACGAAGCCGGTCATGATCGTGATCACGTCCTCGGGAAACTCCTCGTAGGCGACCTCCATGTCGATCCTTCGCAGGTCGGTGACCCCGGTTTCGGAGACATTCGCTTCCCAGCGCCACTCGCGCCCCGCGAACTCGACGATCTCGTCGAAACGGCCGACGTCCGGAAACTCGCCGGATACGCGAATCTCGCTGATCGCGTTCATGGCGATCCAGTCGGCGAGGGCGCGCTCGCGCAGCATCGAGGTCGAATGCGCCATGTGGATGATGCCGTTGAACGCAGCGATCAGGCCGATGGAGACGATGGCGAGGGCCACCATGACTTCCAGCAGCGTGAAGCCGCCCGGACGCCTGTTCAAAGATCGTCCTCCGGCGGCAGCAGCTCCAGTTCGCCGTGCATGAGGCCACGCAGCGTCCATGCGTCGCGCACCGAGCCGGTGACCAGGAACAATTCAAACGGCGTGAATTCACCGCTCGAGAACACGGCGACATGCGGCACG
>Ga0102938_10001744_pt1 | contig 16436 bp, 14 predicted proteins | sample SalPonR2_B_D2_MG_FD_84516 | JGI IMG/M metagenome (GOLD analysis project Ga0102938, IMG submission 84516) | Salt pond soil microbial communities from South San Francisco under conditions of wetland restoration - Salt Pond MetaG R2_B_D2_MG | ecosystem: Environmental > Aquatic > Marine >...
ATAACACAGCATGGGGCAGCGCCCCATGTAGAGAAATGATGTTGATGTAAAACCATCGGCCCGGATTTGATGAAGGGTATCATACATCTTCCGATGGTTGTTCCGGAAGCCTAATCAACGCCGAGATTGTAAAATGGTTTCGATGGTCATCCCTCGAATTAGTAAGATGCGTTGGTTAAACTAATTGCCTCGGGATATGAATGATCCATTGTCATATTCCCGGGGCTGACGCCCCGGGCTATTCAGATTTGACCCTTACAGGGTCATTTAGTATTGAACCCTCTTATATTTTTCCAAATTAATCTTCGGTTACAATTCATGAAAGGATCAAAAACAAAAAAGGCATGACTCATCACTGAAATCATGCCTGTATATCGGATATTATTGTAAGCCAAATGGCTTTTCGAAGATTAATCCATAGAAGCCGGATTGTTTTTAGCTATCTCCTGGTACATCAGGTATTCTTCGGGCGTCACGTCAGCAAACAGATAGTTGAGCGGATCAATTGCCTCGCCGTTAAAGTGCACTTCATAATGAAGGTGGGGCCCGTTTGTCAGGCCGGTATTACCGGAATATGCAACGATGTCTCCCCGCTTTACCTGAGTACCCACGCGGACACCATCGGCGTATCCTGAGAGATGGGCATAGCGTGTTTCAAAGCCAAACCCATGGTCAATCACCAACAGGTTACCATAATTGCCATTGCGTGATGCATATTTTACAACTCCGTCGCCGGTTGCAAAAAGATGAGTGCCGATATCAGCTCTGAAGTCGATTCCATCGTGCATTCTCTTATACTTGAAAACCGGATGAACACGCATGCCAAATCCACTTAGAAGAATTCCCTCAAGCGGCCGGATAGCCGGGATATGTCTCAGGCGTTCCTGGTTACTATTATAGAAGTTCTGAATTTCAGCGAACGACATTTTCTGCACGTTTATACGCCGTTCAAGATTATCTATGCGGGAGGCTGTCCATTTCAGGATTTCAGCCGCGTCTTCACTATAGAGTTCAAATTCTGAATAGATGTCGGCACCACCAATGCCAGGCTCGCGTTTCTCTTCGGGGATGGGCTCCATCCCAAGCACAGAGCGGTACATTTTACTGTCCATGTCAGCGATGCCGTCGAGCTGCTCTTCAAGCGTTATAATAGATGTTTTGGTGTTCTGAAGCTGCGAAGTAAGTACTTGGTTTTCAGCTTTCAGCGCAAGTTCAGCCGGAGTTCCCACGTTTTGAGAGAGAGCTGCCAGGCCAATGCATGCGAAAACCACACTGCTTACAAGCCAAATTGAAAAAGTGTGCAGGTACCGTTCGCTCTTCCCGTAATCAACAGGAACAAACTTACACTGCTCGTCGTCGTAGATAAATTGTTTATGGGTAGACATTGTAAAATTATTCTCTTTTTAGCCAACCTTTAAATTAAGACTACTGTTCTCCTATCTACAAGAGTAGTTTGGAGCCTATTTGTTACTCTAAATCTCCTTCAAAATATTCAACCGCTCTTTCAGGCATCTCAGGGCTGAATTTTTTCTTGGCTATATGTGAGTGAATTTTGTTTTGGAACTCTTCTGCGGCATCATAGCCATAGTGTTTAAGCAGGTAGTTCATTGCAATCACCTCCGCGATAACGGTAATATTTTTACCCGGTGTGATCGGGAGTTTAATTAATGGAATAGACGTATCCAGAATGTCGATTGTCTCGTTGTCCAGGCCTGTTCGTTCCACATCGGCAGTTTCTTCCCAAAGAGAAAGTTCAAGAATAACCTCAAGCCGTTTTTGATAGCGAATGGACCGGATACCAAACATCGACATGACGTTGACGATCCCGAGTCCGCGAATCTCCATAAAATGTTTGTTCATTTCGGTTGCGGAGGCGATGAGAATGTTGCTCTTTTTAGTAAGCATTACAAGATCATCGGAGACCAGCCGGTGACCGCGTTCAACAAGGTCGAGTGCGACCTCGCTTTTTCCGATCCCGGACTTTCCTGAAATAAGAATGCCGATACCATATACATCCACCATCGTGCCATGAGCCATGGTCTGAACTGCAAAATAGTCCTGTAAAAAATCCCGCAGCAACATCATAAACTTTGTAGAGTTTGCCGATGTATAGGCTACGGGAATTTCATGCGTTCGAGCAATTTCCAGAAGATCAGTACCAAGTTTGTTCCCTGCCGTACAAATGATAACAGGAATATCAAATTCTGTAAGTTTGCGAAACGAGTCGGAGCGATCTTTATCTGAAAGATGCTCAAGATACTGCGTTTCTGTATTACCGATAACCTGAACTTTCCGGTGAGTGAATAGTTCCAAGTATCCTGCAAGTGCCAAACCCGGCCGGTGGAGATCAGCTCCCGTTACAAAACGCTGATCTGCAATCTCTTTCCCCTCAACAAGCTGAATGTCAATTCTAAGTTTGGAATTCAGCCGGCTGATGAGGGTATCAACAGAGATTTTCTCTTTACCGGGGATAGGTTTTTGATTTTGTAAAGGCATGGCTGGCCGGTTATTACTGTCGGTCGAAGTGTTTGGCTTTATATTTTCTGATTTGTCTAACAGCCGTATCCACAGCTGTGTTTATTGCCTGCTCGTAGGAGGGAGCCTCTTCGGAGATATTCAGTAATTTCTTGGGTACTTTCACATTGAGTTCAGCTATATAAGGATTTTCATCATCTTGTCCGGGTTTCAATATTATATCACATACAATAATTTTATCCAGGAACTGATCTAATTTTTGAACAGCATCAATACTGTACTGCTTTAGATCCGGACTTGCATCAAAATGTCGTGCTGTGAAAGTGGTTTTCATAAAGTACTCCTGTGGGTTATAGTTCTGCCCTTGGATGGGCTTGGTTATAAACGTTTTTCAGATGTTCAACGCTGGTATGCGTATAGATCTGGGTTGAAGATAAATTCGTATGTCCTAATAATTCTTTAATAACACGAATGTCGGCACCTGCGTCAAGCAGCTGTGTTGCAAAACTGTGCCTTAAAACATGCGGGCTTTTTTGTGATACCTCACTGGTTTTTTCAATAAAATTTTTAACGAGTCTCTGAATGAATCTCGGATAGACTCTCTGGCCGCCGGGTGCAATAAACAGAGCGCGCCTGGCATCTGAATCTGTTCTGTCACCGTATAACTCAGACCTTGAAGTCAAATGCCGTTTTATTGATTCAAGAGCCTGTTTACCTAATGGGACAATTCGTTGTTTATTGCCTTTTCCCTGTATAAGTACCTGATTTTGTTTAAGGTTAAGATCTTTCAGGCTGAGTTGAACAAGTTCGCTCAACCGAATTCCTGTACCAAAAAAAAGTTCAAGAATGGCCCGGTTTTGATGATCTTCAGGGTCATCACCATCTGCAATCTCCATCATGCGGTTAATCCCCTCTGAGCTGACTGTCTTTGGGAGCCGGGTTTCCTTTTTAGGTACTAGCAAAAGGTGTGCCGGATTCTTTTCGATGTACCCCCTTTTGAAGGAATATTTGAAAAATGACCGGAGGGACGCAACTTTTCGTGCAATTGTATTTCGTGCAAATCCTTTATCTGAGAGTTCGCCGAGCCAAAGGCGAATATCCAGCCGGCTAATGGAATTAATGTCCGGCTCTGCGGCATTTAAATGGTCTGATGTTTTCAGAAAGCTGATGAACTGCGAAATATCCGTCTTATACGATATTCGGGTATGCTCGGAACTGTTACGTTCGACCCTGAGGTATCGCAAGAATTTTTCGACAATCTGTTCCATTTCAAAACGTTAGGCTATTTTAATAAAGATACCAACTTATAAAGAATCAAACGTAATTAAAGTATGATTTTCGATTATACTTCCCGGCCTTTCCAGAAGACCTTCCGATTCATTATATAGTCGGTAACTGAATAGATACCAAGCCTTTGATACCATAACACGGCTAACGGATGCATAAATCCATAAATTGGATTCCATCGAAACCAAATGGCAAGTATGAACCTGTGCAAAAGAATGAGCGTGATGGATGCAGCAGATACAAAAAGCAGGGCTGGGCTGCCGAGGTAGATGGCGTATGGAAATACAATAAATGGCAGCACAAATACGACCAGGTGAATCAGCCCCATGAATGTGAAAAGTGGAATAGAACGGTCGAATCCGGCAAAAAAGTTCTTTCTTAAACCGTTGAATATTTCTTCCTCAGATCTGTACATTCGGCAGCTGATAGTATCAATACCGGTGAACATCCGGAGGGTGTGGCCATTTTCTTTCGCCAGTTTTGACAGAGCAACATCTTCTACAACTTCATCTTTTACAGCTTTGTGGCCCCCAATTGATTGATAGGCTTCACGCGTAAACCCGATGCACTGTCCGCAGGCGGCGGCAAATCTTGTGGCAAACTGCTTACTCAGGAATGACGGAAGCCAGCGGGGTGATCGGTAAACATAAACCGCCGGCAGTAAAGTGACAAGGGCATAGTAGATCAGCGGAACAACCGTTTTTTCCCAGAAACTTCCAAGCTCCTGTTCGGGCCAAACCGTTATCATATCGAGATTGCGGCCGTTAAATGCATTAACTGTCTGTTGCACCATTTGCGGCCGGAGGGCAGTGTCAGCATCAAGAAACAGCAAGTAGTGCCCGTTTGCCCGGTTTGCCAGCTGATGGCAGGCCCAGGGTTTTCCAAGCCACCCGTCAGGTTTTTCGGATGGGGGAACGACGGTAACTGTATCTGGATTTTTATGGTTGAATTTCTCAATAATAGCTGGCGTATCGTCGGTTGAGAAATCATCCAGCACAAGTAGTTCAATAGCCGGGTAAGTTTGAGCCAGAATGGTTGAAAGCAGTCGCTCCAAATTGTCCTCTTCATTCCGGGCGGGTACGCAAATGGAGACGAGAGGTTTAGAATCCGGTGATGACGTTTCAGCAGAAAGTGATGTAAATCCGACTCTGTTTCTTAACAGAATGACCGATGTAAACAGCAGGAAAAGTAATGAGAACGATGTGAGCCAGAAAAGAGTGATAGGATCAATCAATCGACAGCCTGATTATGTGATTATGCTTTTAATTATTGTAATTTGTTCACGCGCAACGATTTTGTAACAAGTAGCATTCAACATCTAATATGCAGATATTTTCTAATCCGGACAGGGATATTTCCACCCAAAAACCTGAACCCGGAAGTTATGAGTGGTGGTATTTTGATGCAATATCTGATGACAATCAATACAGCCTTGTTGTCATTTTTTATGAAGGCAATCCTTTTTCACGGCGATATATCGATGCAATTGAACAGCGTAAAAACGATCGTGCATCCGCTTATCCTGCTATCAGTATATCTGTTTACAAAGAGAGCAGCCCAATCTTCTATTCCTTTGAAGAGGTAGATCCAAAGCTATCTGATTTTTCGGACATTACGCCCGGCGGTCACGTAAAGGAGAACTCTTTCAAAAGGGTACCATCGGGCGAAGAAAATCTTGTTTATGAACTTCAGCTGAATCAGACTCTGCCAAATAGCGACACTCTACGGGGCAAACTTACATTCAGCAGTTCAGGGCGCGGGCCGTTTTCTGCTGAACCGGCTGATGATCCCGGCAACAATCCAGCACCACATCAGTGGAATCTCATTCAGTCTTCTGCTGATGTGAGCGGCACGTTTACCGTAAAAGGATTACAGAACGAATCCGTTAGTTTTAAAGGTAAAGGGTACCACGATCATAACACAGGAATGGAGCCTATGAAAGAGAGCTTTCAGGACTGGTACTGGGGACGCTTCCATTTTGGAGGGGGCACGCTTATTTACTACATGATGAACCAGGAGAGCGGCCGGAAAGACTGTGCGTGGCTGATAAATTCAGATAACAAAGTTACGCAGCTTAAAGGAGCGTTCAGGCTTTCCGATATGGGGCTTAATGTGTTTGGGCTGAAGTCAGCCAGGAAGATTGAGCTTGATGCCGGCAACAGCAGTTTTATGATTCAGCAGCAGTCTATGCTGGATGATGGCCCGTTTTATCAGCGGTTCGCCAGCCGGCTGATGCTGAACCTGGATGGTGAGCTGCATCAGGCAAACGGCATCAGTGAGTATATCTGCCCGGAACGGATATACATGAAGCTGTTCCGCCCCCTTGTAAATATGCGGATAAAATACCCGGGCAAAAGCCACTGGGTGCAAAAGAGTCCGAGACTTTATCGCTGGACGTGGTAAAGTATCAGTATAAACATGGTATTTCTAATGACTCAAGGCCGTTTAGGATTCCTGACGTTGAAAGGGTCTTAAGTTCGGTACGGCTTTCACTGATAAGAAATGCCATGTTTTGTTAGTCTCGGATCAGTAATCAAGTCCCGGCTGTGTAATCTCATAATTTTGCTCCTCTTTCGCCTGCTCAACCATGAGCTTCACATCGTCTAAAAGCTGCCGGGCATTATATACAATCCCGTCTTTGATGGTGTATTTAATGCCTCCGGCTCGTTCCACCTCGTTGTTTTCGTTTACGCGTATTGCGCCCGTTCCGTAGAGAACCTTCAGATTCATTTGCGGATTCTCATCAACAATAACCAGATCCGCCAGCTTTCCGACTTCAATCGTGCCCAGTTCATTGTCTACTCCCAGTACTTCAGCTGCCTTGAGGGAGGCTGACTGAAAGATTTCAAGCGGATGAAATCCGGCTTCTCTCATAAGTTCCATCTCCTGGATATAAGCAAAGCCATAGAGCTTGTAGATATACCCGGCATCCGAGCCCAATGTCACACGTCCGCCCCGGTTTTTATATTCGTTGATGAACTGCATCCAGAGGCGGTAGTTTTCCTTCCAGTTTACTTCCTGCTCAGTTCCCCAGTTGAACCAGTAGGATCCGTGGGCCCGCCGGTCGGGCTTGTAGAATTCCCAAAGCGAGGGAAGTGTGTACCTCTCGTGCCACTCTGCACGCCGCTGAGCCATCAGGTCGCGGCTTGCCTCGTAAATAGTAAAGGTAGGGTTGATTTCGAAATCGTACGCCAGCAGGCTGTCCATCAGCGAGTTCCAACGGTCACTGCCGGGACCTGCAGCCTGCTTCCATAATCTGCCAGCCTCTTCAAACCGGTGCTGCTCGTCGCTGTAGTTATAGTCCAGCGGGTAGTTCTGGATCACGCGGTCTGTAAACAGCGCTTCGGGAAGACCATACCAGTGGGTCATCCCTTTAAGGCCCATTTCGGCTGTTTTGGCTACATTGGCGTACACCACACCTGTTTGGGCGTGATGGGCCATCGATCCCACCCCCAGTTTACCGGCTTCATCAAGAGCAGCCTCGTAGATAGCCGGCTGCGCACCGAAAAACTTAATACCGTCGGCTCCGCGCTCATGAATCATCCGTACCCACTCCCGGGCCTGTTCCGGTGTTTGTATGGGTGATTCGGCTCCCGACCCAAATCCCACATAGGGAAATATTCGCGGCGCCGTGATACTGTTATCACGACTTCGCTCAGCATGACGCAGTGTCCAGTCGAGGCCGTTAAACGACCCCGGTTCGCGAATAGATGTGATACCGTGAGCGAGCCACAGTTTGTAAACATACTCGGGTGTCGTTCCCTGTGCGCTGCCGCCGGTGTGGGCGTGCATATCAAAAAAGCCGGGCAGAATGAACATTCCTTCGGCATCTATGACCTGCGTTTGATCATTCGCCTGAGGCCGCCTGTTTTCGTTAATCGGAACGCCGGGGTAGCCTACATTCTGAATGAGTGCAATCCTGTTATTTTCGATTACAATATCGACCGGGCCAAGAGCAGGCGAGCCGGTTCCGTCAATCATAGTGCCGCCGCGAATAATCAGTCTTTCATATGGCCCGTCGCCTTCTGTACGGTCGGGCGCGTTTTGCATTTGCGCAAACAGGGGGGAGGAACTGAGTATAAAAACTGAAATCAGCAACAGTGGTAAAAAGTGCACTTTTTTCATTCCGGAAAGAGAGTATGGGTTTAATATTCACCTGATTATATCACTTCAAATGGGGTGAAAAAAAGAAATCTCAAAAATAATTTAATTTTTTTGTAACAAAAGACGACTGAGATTCTCTTTATAGTACAGCATCAGCTAATCTATCTCTAACGATTAGTTTAGTCACTCCTATGCTGAACCTAAAGCAGAAAGCCCGGAACTGATACTTCCGGGCTTTATTTTTTTATCTCTTCAGTGAAAAATACGCTACCGAAATAAATACGATTCCCACGCCTGCAGTAAAGAGAAGAGTACCGTTAATTCCGAACCACAGATACATCAGCCCCAGGACAACGGGAGCAATGGTTTGAGATGCACGTATGACTACCCAGTTTACTGCAAGGAATGCAGCCCTGAATTCGGAGGGAACCTCACTGGTAAGCAGGTTTAAAAGACTGGGAATATTGATGCCCTGGGCTACACCGAATATCGAAATCGGAAGGGCCATCAGCCAGATATTTTCAATAAGTGGGAAAACCAGGAAAATGAGCGTGTAGAGAAATGCTGCCGTCAGAATGAGCTGCTGCTCCGAAAACCGCTGGGTAAGAGACCCCAGCCTTGATGATGTGTAGGCTGTGATAAGCGATGATCCCGAAAGCATAAGGCCGATGACTGTAGATGTGACACCGAAATCTTCATCAAGCAGTATAGGCAGATACGTAATATACCCGCCATAAAGGATCAGAAACGTAAGAAACACGCAGCTGAAAAGGCCGATGACCTTTGTTGTAAATATCCGGTCCTTTATTTTTTGGAAATACTCGTTCAGGTTCAAATTTAGTGATATGGGAACCGGGTCGAGAAAAAAAGTTGCGTAGATAGCTACAGGGATAGCAATGATACTCAGGAAGAACGGATAATTCCAGGCTATGGAGGCGAGGATGCCTCCTATAGCAGGGTAAATGGCGGTGCCTACACTCAGAACGCTGCCATTATACCCCATGGCGGTAGCGCGGCGGTTGCCTTCAAACAGGTCGCCAATCAGTGTAACGTTCAGCACGCCAAGAGCGGCACTCCCCGCACCCTGGAAAAAACGCAGCCAGAGCAGCTCGGAGTAAGAGGTAGTAAATGCACACATAAACCCGGCAATTCCGTAGAGAAAAAGGGAAGGAATAAGGATTCGTTTTCGGCCAAAGCGGTCGGCCAGAACTCCCAGGAATGGAGTGAGCAGGATTCCCGGCAGGGCAAACACTGTAATTAAGTATCCGATCTGATCAGTGGATACATCTAAAGCCCTGGAAATGACGGGAAGGGCAGGGGCTATGCTCGAAACCCCCATCACAGCACTGAGGGTGATGCCGAATATGATATGGAGATTTTTATCCCGAAGTACCGGTGTTTCCTGGTTACTTGCTTCCAAAAAGTTGTTTTATGTTGTGAATTAGATAGCCGGAGCTATGATAGAGAGTGTAAGATAAAGAACCAAGCAGGAATATCGTTCCGATATGTATCAGAAGTAGATTCTGTAGAGAAGACTGACGCTGAGCCCCGGTTCAGGAAAGACCTCTTTAATCCGGGATAGATGATTACGATAGGTGGTATTCAGAAGATTTTTGCCTGATAGTGTAATGGTGTGCAGCAGCTGGGAGCTGTCGATTCTATATTGCAGTGAGGCGTTCAGCAGCGTATAGCCATCGGTTTCAGTTTCAAACTCTGCAAGACGGGTTTGTTCGTCGGCCAACACGGCGCGGGTAGTGGCGGTAAAATTGCCCTGGTTATACTTAAGAAACAGAGATCCTTTCAGTGGTGGAATCATCGGCAGGGGACGTGAGTTTCCTGTAAAGCCGGTAACCTGTTGCTCATCCTCGCTTACGCTTCGCTCAGCCCTGGTAAAAGAAAGATTTCCGCCGGCGTTAAGCCGGGGATGCAGCTGAAGGTTCGCTGATAGTTCAAACCCGTAAAACTCAGCTTCAGCTCCGATATACTGAAAATTGTTCAGTGAAGGATCAGAAATACTCTGTTCGCCGGTATCCCGTGGAAACAGGTAGTTTTGAAATTTGTTCCTGTACCCGGCAAGTTCAGCATTAAGACGTGAAGAACGATACCGCAAGAATAGCTCTGTTCCGAGTCCGCGTTCTGGATCGAGCTGCGGATTGCCAATTTCAAAACTGTATGCGGCAAGGTGGGGACCCTCAGAATAGAGCTCCTCAAGAGTGGGTGCACGGAACGAGTGCATGATTGTGGTTCCTGCAAACAGCTTATCTGTAATACCGTAAATCAGTGAGGCTGATGATGCCAGTCCAAGGAACGACCGAGTCTCAATCTCTCCAATTCTGGCTGATACCCTTTCTTCTTCGGGTTGCGCCTGAACAGCCTCGAACCGTGCACCAACTTCGTAATGAAGATCGCCGGCATCCCCTTCCTGTATTACATAAGCTGCTGCACTATAGAAATCGGAATCCGGTGTTTGTGCACCCCTGACAGCATAGTCCTGCATTTCACCCCAAATACCCATCGAGCCTTCGTCGAATATACTCCAGCCATTAGTGTTTGATTTGATTGATACATTGGTGGTAAGCTTACCAAACTCCGTACCTAAATTTCCATTTGATTCCAGTTCCACGTGGTTATAGTTAACGAAGGAGTACCGAGCCTCGATGGTTCTGAAAAATGGATGATCCAGTATACGCTCGCCACGAATATCTGCCTGATATTTACGCATTTCAATATCAACGCCATTTGGGTGGCCGCCATTTGGATCGGGTGGAATCCCGTAATCGGACAGATATGTTGAAAATGAACCTCCAATATATCCATTACCGCCGACACGACTCAGGCCTATCGTGTTATGTGTATTCCTGAGGTAGGAGTTTTCGATGGATGCATTCGGTGTTGAAAAATCCTGTCCGGTTCTGCCGTTTAAATCAAGCGTGGCGGCCCAGTTGTTCCATGGAACTATCATATCAACAGCGGCTGATGCCTCAGAATTTACAGATTTGCCATTGAGTGAGGCTGACCCGGTGAACTGATTGGGTACGGTATTCGGTATTTGATTTTTAACAACGTTGATCACTCCGCCGATGGCATTTGCACCGTAGGCAAGTGCTGCGGGACCTCTTGCAATTTCAATCTCTTCTGCTCCCATCGGATCGATGCTCACCCCGTGATCGGCCGACTGAGCTGATACATCGCCGGTCCGTTCACCGTCGCGAAGGATAAGAACCCGTTCATCGCCCAGGCCCCGAATAACCGGTCTGCCCGGAGCAGGACCGGAAGAGCGTTCACTGAACCCGGCCTGATTTGTGAGCGTTTCAGAGAGAGTTGTACCCAGGTTTCGGCGCAGTTCCTCTCCAATAATTTTGGTTGATGCGTGTTCCAGGCGCGCGCCGCCGGTTTGTTCCTGAGTGCCCGTAATAGTTACTTCATCACCACTTATATTTTGTGGCTGCATTTGAATCAGAAGCGGGTCGGTTTCAGGGCCTGTATATTCAATCTCTCGTGTGAAGGTGGTGTAGCCAATCCTGTGAACGGATATTACATACGAACCTTCAGGAACATTTTGAAAGCGGAATGATCCGTTACGATCGGCAGTGGTTGTACGGTTTATCTCTTCAAGGTGTACATAAGCAAACGAAACAGGCTCATTAGTAGAGGCGTCCCGAATCTCACCGCGCAGCTGTGCAAATAGCAGTGATGGTATTGACAGAAAAAGTAAAAATAAAGAAAAGCTTGAGATAAGTTTATGCATAAAAAAAACGGGCCGCCGATCAAAGCGGTCCCGTTATTTAGAGAGTTAATTTACAGTGATTGTAATGTCGGGAGATTCATATGCAGAAATACCATGTTCGTCATCATGGTCATGGTCGTCACCTGAATCATCGTGCCCGCCATGCTCTTTAATCAGCTCAAAATGCATGGTTGACTGCCCCTGGGCTACACCGGAAAGTGTGAATGCAAATGGATTTGTTGCAGATCTTTCGATAGTAACAAATTCAGCCCCGGATTCAATATGCCATTCAAGCTCATATTCTGAGGTGGTATCAATTTCATTGCCCTCATCATCAAAAAACACAGCAGTGAGTTCTTCGGTGGTTTCGCCGGCATTAAGATCCACAGATCCGGTTATAGCACCTGTATCATCAACAGAAATAACTGCATTACCTGAACCATCACGGACTTCCATTCCGCTTACCGCCTGTTCAACATGTACTTCAAAAGCTGAAGATGTAAAGTCGGAGTGGTCATTGTGGAATAATTGGAACTGAACATCGCTCTCACCGGCGCTTAAACCCACCAGATGGAATTCCCAGGCGCCATCCTCCTCATGTTGCTCAACTTCAACTACAGTTTCATTGTCAACGATCCAGTTAAGAGAGTATCCCTCGTTTGTGTCTGGCACGAAACGATCACCATCTTCTGCAATCCAACGTACCGTAATAAGATTTGTCTCTTCACCAACTTCAAGTTCAAGGTGATCGCCATCTGCATATGTGACCTCACCATTTTCCTGAACAGCAACCTCAACTCCATTTAATATAAGGGCTACTCCGAAGGGGGTAGAGTGTTCATCATCTTCATCTGAAGAGGTGGGATTATCGCAGGATGTAAGAGAAATAAGAGTGAATGCGGCAAGTAGTGCTAATACAGTTTTGTTATACAAAGTCTTCATAATAATAGGATAATAAATTTTTGTTGTTCAACAATCATATACACCAACAGCTGTCTGAAGCCGGGCGCGCTGACATTAGGAAAAATTCTGGTAAAAATACTGCCGGAGATTATCCGAGAACAACAAAGGGGGGACCACGCTTATTATGACTGTCTACCCGTGGAGACGTGACTGCTGGCAGCGTTTTAAATTCAACGCTTTCCCAGAGTAAAGTTACGGGACTTGATTTGCTATCATCTGAAAAAGAAACCTTGAAATGAGAAGCACATATGATACATTCATTCGTGTCCTTGGTAACATGTATCTCAATACCATTATCAACTGTCAAGTCGACAAAGTGGTTGTGTGCAAGAGACAAAAACATCCCGAGGGCAACCCACGCTGTAATGATCAGTGGTATGTATCGATTATTTCTTTTCAAGTGGAGTCTTATCTGATTTGATCACAAATATACTTTGCATACGCACAACTATACAAACAAAAAAATGTAAATAGCGTTCGCAATTTTAAATTCTTGCTTAATGTGACCATCATGTAACGATTCTGTTATAAAAAAGATTGTGAAATTTGCGAAGTTGATTTAAATAACTGAGAATTAAAGTATCTGACCATGGAAATGTTTGAACAAGCCTACGTATGGTTCATGAGCCTGGGTGAAGAATATGGTGTAAATCCGGTTATTTTTGGCGGGATTTACGTGGGAGCAATCCCCTTTTTTACACTATCGGTCGCCTGGCTTGTAAGGAATTACCGCAAAGGAGTATCAATTGTAATGCCGGTGCTGAGTGCATCCTTTTTCTTTATATCAGCCTACCTTTATCTCATGATTGCAGGTGAAAATGTGCCATGGTGGATCTATGCTGTGGTAGCAGCCATGCTGGTGTATGGGGCCTGGTCGACGTACAAAAAAGTAAAAGTTCAAATTAAAGAAGAAGACGTGGAGCTGACAAATGGCAAAATATGATTACGATGCACTGGTAATCGGGGGTGGGGCTGCCGGCCTGACAACAGCAGGTATAGCCGCAAATTTTGGAGCAAAAACAGTAATGATAGAGAAAGATCGTCTTGGGGGCGACTGCACCTGGACCGGCTGTGTGCCTAGTAAAACGTTGTTGAAAGCAGCCTCAGTGATGCATCAAGCGAAAAAGGCGGAAAAGTTCGGTCTGACGCCCGGCGCTGTAGAATTAGACCCGGTATCTGTAATGAAACATGTTGACCGTGTAAGGCGTGAGGTGTATGAAGAAGCAGATGACCCTGTAATTTTTGAAGACATGGGCATAGATGTGGTGCAGGGAGAGGCTGGTTTTGTAGATGAACATACTGTTAAAATTACCGACAGCAATGGATTACAGCGGGAGATATCGGGTAAATACATATTTATTTGTGCCGGAGCCAGCGCATTCGTGCCTCCGGTTAATGGCATCGATACTGTTGATTATCTGACCAACGAATCACTTTTTGAAATTGATGATCTGCCGGAAGAGCTTATTATCGTGGGCGGCGGTCCCATAGGATCTGAAATGTCGCAGGCATTTGTGAGGCTTGGCACAAAGGTCGATGTGGTTGATATGGCACCCGGCATTTTGAGAAATGATGATCCCGAGCTCTCATCAATCCTGAAAGAAACCCTTGAAAGCGAGGGTGTGACCTATCATCTTGAATCGTCGCTGAAAAAAGTGTCGGATTCGGGTAGCAGCATTACCGTATCGATTGATCAGAATGGCGACATAAAAGAACTTACAGCGGATAAAATACTGATGGCAACCGGCCGCCGCGCCAACATTGATTCGCTTCAGCTAAAAGCTGCGGGCATAGAAACATACCGTGGCGGGATTTCGGTTAATGACAAATGCCAGACCAATAAAAAGCATATATACGCAATTGGCGACGTAACGGGCCGCTACCAGTTTACCCACATGTGTGAGCATATGGCAAAGGTGGCAACCTCAAATGCACTGATTAAAGTACCAATGAAAATTGACAAAAAGCATGTGCCGTGGGTTACATATACTGATCCTGAACTTGGACACGTGGGCGCAACTGAACAGCAGCTTAAAGATTCTGGCGAGTCATTTGAGGTATACAGGTTCCCGTTTTCAAAAATTGACCGCGCAATTACGGATGGCAATACAACCGGGCTTATCAAGGTCTGTGCTAAAAAGTGGAGCGGAAAGATTCTGGGGGCTTCTATTCTTGGAGCTCATGCAGGCGAGATGATCTCACAATACGCTCTCGCCATGCGAAACGGAGTCTCTTTACGCGAGTTCGCCGACACAATTCACCCATATCCAAGCTATGGTCTGGGCGCACGCCGGGCGGCAGATCAGTGGTATATTCGCAATCAATCAGAAACCATGGTTAAATGGATTAAACGGCTATTCGGATACAGGGGAGAGATTCCGGATTACAGTGATCCGGATCGAATCATTTAGCAGTGATTCTTTTGTATGGAGGTGTTGGAGACAATTCCGGAACAATTATGTTAATATCCGGTAGCGGACTTGTAAGGGTTTAATTTTTACGTGATATTCAATGATCAGTCAAAACCCATCAGTTCTCTCCAAAAAATAACTGCATTATATGTACACAGGACTTCAACACCTTCATTCTTACTTTGCCTACTTGCTTTTAGCCGTTCTCGTATTTTCCCTTGTCTATGCGGTAATCATGTTTGTAAGAAAACGGCCATTTACAGAAAAAGTGAGAAAAGTGGCCCTTGTTGGCTTTATAGCAACGCACCTGCAGCTGTTGATAGGTCTAGTGCTCTATGTGGTATCGCCGGTTGGCCTTTCTAATTTCAGCAGTGAGGCGATGGGAGACAGCATGTCGCGGCTCTATATTCTGGAACACCCGCTTACAATGATCATCGGTATCATTCTGATTTCCATTGGCTACATTAAAGCGAAAAAACCCGGTGACGATGTCCGTCGCTACAGAAATATCATTCTCTTTTATGCGCTTGGGCTTGCTTTAATTCTGCTTAGAATTCCCTGGCAGGTATGGCCGTCGTAGAAGAGGCAGAAGTCGCATGAGAAATTAGAAACTGTAATAAACTGTAGGTTGAGTACAATTCCTGCACTTAACTCAATTTCCGCGAAATCTCAAAAATCGGCCTCAATTATCTTTAAACTATCTGTAGTGCTACATCCATAACTTTTTTTACCGGATACACGTCCTGTTTTGCCTTTCGTTCTAATCTGCCTGTGGATGGCATTTTCTGCCCCCACAGGCACCAAAAGTAATTATACCAGGAGACTCAGATAATGCTGCACCAGAGGTGCGATATGTCCGTGGCCTACTGTCACTTCGCAGCGGTGGCTATGGCTTACCTAGTCATATGCCGCACCTACGGTGCTATTTTTTAATGAGGCACTCTTATACCCCAAGGAAATGCTGCGCATTCCCCTGGGGCTACGGAAATTCCGTCCCCAAGCGGGGCTGGTTTCGCCCCTGAAAAGCTTAAAACCATTCATTTGTTCTAAGGCTACTGTTTTAAATAAAACCTTTTGTAGCCACTATGTCGTCATTTCGGGGAACTTGAGTTTACAGTCTTCTTTCTCGCATGAAAGACAGGCGTTTACATAATCATTGTAATTTAATATCGGGCGGTAATGATCTGATCAGTTTTCAGGATCAAATATTTCACGTAGTATACGAACTGCAATCTCCTGTTTCGGCCCCTTAAAGTCTTTTTTCGACTTTTTATTGATCAGCGTGATGTTGTTTGTATCAGCCTGAAAGCCGGACTCTTTTCCCGAAACCGAATTTGCGCAAATCCAGTCCAGGTTCTTTTTTTTCAGCTTGATGCCGGCATTTTTCTCAAGATCTTCTGTTTCCATGGCAAACCCGATCAGGCATTGATCCTCTCTTTTATGATCCCCCAGCCACTGCAGGATATCGG
>Ga0102938_10001745_pt1 | contig 16430 bp, 17 predicted proteins | sample SalPonR2_B_D2_MG_FD_84516 | JGI IMG/M metagenome (GOLD analysis project Ga0102938, IMG submission 84516) | Salt pond soil microbial communities from South San Francisco under conditions of wetland restoration - Salt Pond MetaG R2_B_D2_MG | ecosystem: Environmental > Aquatic > Marine >...
CATCGCCTCACTGTTGCCGCCATCCGTGCCTGGACAACGGACCTGCCGCTGGCCCATTTCAATCGCGAGAGAACGGGTGCCCGGTCCCGGAACGATGGTAAGAGTGGTCTGCAAGGACGCCAGAAAGCCGAGTGCTGCAGCCTGGCGGACGCCTTCCTTCGAAGTCAGGATCAGACCGTCCATTGCCGGCAAGCTTGAAAAATTCCGGCGGACCTGCGCCGGATCGGCCGGACCCCGCAGTCGAACCAGCGGCAGATGCAGCGCCACCGGACCCAGTGCAGCCACCTTGTCGGCCAGGGACTGACCCTCGATCCCGGTGCGTGTCACGAGAACATGCAATCGTTCCAACAGTTCAGACCTCTGCGGCGGCTCGTGTCGCTGACGACCAGAAACGAGAAAACCCGCCGAAGGAGGCGGGTTTTCTCAGCTGTAAGATCCGGGCGTCTGATGCAGCCTCTCGAAGTGCTGGGGGCTTGCGTGTTGGCGTTGGCAGTAGGGGGACGCACCTCAACAGACTGAACCGTGGATGACGCCCGGAAAACGAATCGTTCGGTCCCCTTCGCCTTGTTCTAGTGACCTGAACTCTCGCACAGATCGAGCGCCATGTCCAGTAGAAATTCAAGAAATTTTCAGGCATCCCTCACAGCGCCGACAGGATTTGCCTGGCGCCGCCCCTGACCAGCTCGCCGGCAATTCGGCGCCCCAGCGCTTCGGCTCCCTCGACCGGGGCAGAGCCCTCGGCGTCGATGCATTCCCGACCATCGGGACTGCACAGACGTGCTCTCAGAGACACTTGATCGTCATTGATCCGAGCGTGGGCAGCCAGCGGCATTCTGCAGTCACCACCCAGTTCGGCCACCACGGCCCGCTCGGCACGCACCTGGGTGTGGGTATCGGAACAATCCAGCGGTTCCAGCAGGCCTTGAATCGCGCGATCGTTGGCGCGCGACTGCACCACGATGACACCCTGCCCCGGTGCCGGAATGAACGCCGGTGGCAGCAACGGATGGATATGATCGAGCTTCATGTCCAGGCGCTCGAGCCCGGCCGCGGCCAGAATCACCGCATCGACTTCGCCGCTGAGCATCTTGTCGAGTCGCGTCTGCACATTGCCTCGAATCGGCACCACCCGAAGCTGCGGCCAGGCCCGCAACAGCTGTGCCTGACGGCGCAGGCTCGAAGTCCCGACCGTTGCGCCGGCCGGCATGTTCTCCGGCGCGCAGCCATCGCGCGTCAGCCACCAGTCAGCCCAGTTGGCCCGGGCAAGCACGATGCTGAGTGCAAGTCCGTCAGGTCCTTCGGCCGGGACATCCTTGAGCGAATGAACAGCGATATCCGCTCTGGACTGCAGAAGCGCAACCTCGAGTTCCTTGAGAAACAAGCCCTTGCCGCCGATTTCGGCCAGCGACCGATCGAGCACTTCGTCACCTCTCGTACTCAGTGGCACCAGCTCTGTCTGCAGGTCCGGATGGTGTGCCCGAAGCTGTTCGGCAACGTGCTCGCTCTGCCACAGCGCAAGCGCCGACTGTCGGGTTGCAATTCGTATTCGTTTCATGATTTCCCCATCAGTGCCCGCCGCACTGCCGGCAGATTACGCCGGCTGACTTCCGGGCAGATATCGACATCGTCGATCTCGACCCGTTCGGATCCCTGAGCGTCACGATAGAGCGATCTGAGATGCGACGTCGAGACCAGCGCATTGCGATGGATACGGAGGAACCGGCCCTCGAAGCGAGATTCGAGCTGGACCAGTGAGTTCTCCACCAGCGCAACCCCCCCCACCGAGTGGACGCTGACGTATTTGTCCTCGGCGATCAGAGCTCGAATCTCACCGATCGGAATCCGGGTAATCCGATCAGCCAGTCGTGCCACCAGCATCGGCTCGACCCCCGGTCTGCGGGCCCGGGCCCCATCCAGGGCCGCCCGAAGCCGCTCCAGACGAACGGGTTTGACCAGATAGTCAGCCGCGCGGACGTCGAATGCCTCAACCGCATAATTCTCGAAGGCCGTCACGAACACGACCTCGGGTGGATCTTTCAGTGACCTGATCTGCCGCGCCAGCTCGAGACCATCGGGTCCGGGCATCTCGACATCGAGCAGAACCAGGTCGGGCTGCTGATTCGAACAGAGCTGAAGTAGATCGCTGCCGTCCTCACACTGCCCGATCAGTTCAGCCTCCTCGCAGCTCTCGAGCAAGCGAGCCAGGCGATCGCGCGCGGGCGCTTCGTCGTCGACCAGCACGACCCGGAGCCGCGAGTTCACGTCCAGCGCTGCTCCAACCATCGATCGACGGCCTGGATTTCTTCCGGCGAAACCGAGTGCGGCATCGGGTAGTCATGCCAGTCGACGCGATATCCGGCCGCAGTGAGACGCCCGGCCGCCGCCTGCCCCAGAGCCATCGGAACGACCGGATCCTGACGTCCATGGCCCATGAAGATCGGAACCTCCCTTGAGGTCTGCGATGACCAGGTCTCGAGGCGATCGGCCTGCAACAGATAGCAGGACAGCGCAATCACTCCGGCCAGCGGCGATCGTTGTGTCAGCCCGGCCCGCAGCGCAATGGCACCGCCCTGGGAAAATCCGGCCAGAACGATTCGATCGACTGAGAAGCCATCCTCGATCTGACGCTGGATCAGGCGATTCACGGCATCGACCGAGGCCAGGATCCCCGCTTCGTCCTGATCGCGGTCGATCGACACGCCGAGAATGTCGTACCAGGCCCGCATGGCCATGCCGCCATTGACGGTGACCGGGCGCACGGGCGCATGCGGAAAAACGAACCGGACCGGACGCGACCGGGCGGCAGTCAGGTGCGGTACAATCGGGACGAAATCATGCCCGTCGGCACCCAGCCCGTGAAGCCAGATGATGGCATGATCGGGTTGAGGCCCGGTCTCCTGAACGACGCTTTCCAGCGCCTGCTTATCGGATTCAGTCATGCGCTTGATTCTACCCGGACTCGCCTTGCTTCTGCTGAGCGCCTGCGGACTCAAGGACGATCTGTACCTGCCGGATGACGCACCCCGGCAATCTGCCACCGAGATCAACGACGCAGAGAGCGACGCGTTGGATCGCGAGCAAGTCGACGATGATGCTTCGAACGCCTGAACCCGAACTGATGGATGCCCCGGCGCAGGCCCGGGCCTATGCCGAAGCCGATTTCAGCGAATCCAATCAGGCCTTTGTCGATCGCTTTGTGGCACTGGCCGAAAGAAACCGTCGGGAGCCCGGCTGCGCGCTGGATCTCGGGTGCGGCCCCGGTGACATCTGCATTCGCCTTGCACGCGCTTTGCCCGATTGGCAGATCGTGGGCCTCGACGCCGGCCCGAATATGCTCGAACTGGCGCGAGCAGCAGTCGAGAGCGTGGCCCTGACCGACCGGATCGACCTGGTCCACGATCAGTTGCCCTGCCGGCTTCCGCCGCATGAGTTCACGGCAATCGTCTCGAACAGTCTGCTTCACCATCTGCCGGATCCGATGTCGCTGTGGACCACCATTGCCGAGCAGGCACCCGCAGGCTGCCTGATCCAGATCATGGATCTGCACCGTCCCGATAGCGAGGCTCGGGCCCGAGCGCTTGTTGAAACCCATGCCGCCGATGCGCCGCAGGTTCTGGCGAGCGATTTCTACAACAGCCTGCTGGCGGCCTACACCGCGAGCGAAGTGGCCGTCCAGCTCGAACGCTGTGGACTCGGTCAGCTCGAAATCAGTCTGCCCTCGGATCGGCACTGGCTGGTCCGGGGTGTTATGGGTGCCGGCCGGAGCGAGAGACTCGCAAGTCTGCCGGGGGTAGAGGTCCTGCAATGATCGAGTTCAGTAAATACGAAGCCCTGGCCAATGATTTCGTGATTGTCGACGCCCGTCATACAGGCTTCGACCCCTCAGCCGACCAGGTACGCCAGCTGGGTCACCGACGCCTCGGCATCGGCTTCGATCAGCTTCTGATCCTCCGCCACAGTGATCATGCGGCGGTTCAGATCGACATCCACAATCACGACGGCAGCCCGGCCGAACAATGCGGCAACGGCATGCGCGCAGTCGCGCTGTATCTGCAACTTCATGGAGAAATGACCGACACCGCGGAGCTGGAGACCCGTGCCGGACCGGTCGAAGTCTTGTTCGAAGATGCCGACCGGATCAGCGCCACCCTGCCGCCACCCGCCAGTCCCATGGGCACCGGCCAGCGATGGCGGGAGCATCGTCACGGCAGCGATTTGGAGCTGAATTACATCGACCTCGGCAATCCCCATCTGGTGATCGAGCTGGCCGAGCCGGCGACAAGCGCGCTGCTGGTCGATATCGGCCAGGAATTCAGCCATTACCCGGCGCTCCCGCACGGTGCCAACGTCAGTCTTGCACACGTGTCGGACCCCCAGCACATCAGCCTTTCGGTCTATGAACGCGGGGCCGGTCCGACGCCGGCCTGCGGCAGCGGGGCCTGCGCGACGGCGGTCAGCATGATGCGCCGGAAGCGAGTCGGGCCCACGGTCCAGGTGGATCAGCCGGGAGGGCGGCTTGTGATAGATTGGCGGGGTGAGGGTCGGGGCATCACGATGACCGGCCCTGCCCGGCGGGTCTTTGCCGGGACCATCCACCTCGACACCTTGCGCTCCCTACCAGGATAGAACCAACGGACATGTTGACAACGAACGATGTTCTGAGCTGGCTGGCTGATCACCCCGACCTTCTGATCGACCATCCCGAGCTGCTCGACCAACTCAATCTGCCGCACGACGCTGGAACGACCTCGCTCATCGAGCGCCAGGTCGATCGTTTGCGCACGAGCCATCGCGCCCTGGAGCAGCGGCTGGCAACCCTGACCAGCATTGCCAGCGAGAACGAACAGCTCATCCGCCGCCTGCATGCGCTGAGCCTGAGCCTGATGGCCGAGGAAGCTATCGATGAATGTCTTCGGACACTGATCGATCGACTCAAGATCGAATTCCAGGCGGATGCCGTCCGGCTGCATCTCGGCCTGTCCATCGCTGACGCCGAGGACCTGGATTCAGTGGTCCTGCATCGGGAGTGGAGCGAGCCCCTGCTGCAGCTCAAGGAACGCGCCGAAATCCGCTGCGGGCGTTTGACTCGAGACAAGCTTGAAGCACTTTTCGGAGCGCACGAGGCTGACTCGGTGAAATCGCTGGCTGTGGTTCCACTGGCCACTGTCGGCCTGCTGGCGATCGGTTCGCACAATGCGGAGCGCTTCCATCCGGGCATGGGCACCTTGTTTCTCGAACTCCTGGCGGAAACGCTGATCACCCGGCTGTCCGAATCCATCGCGCTCCAGCGCAAACGTGCCTGAGCAAGCTGGATTTCTCGCCGCAGCGATTGATGATTTTCTCGCCCATGCCCGTGATGAGCTGGGCTTGAGCGAGGCCAGTCTGGATGCCTACGGACGCGATCTGGCGCAGTTTCTTGCCTGGTCGGACGGCGAGAAGATCGATGATCCGAGTGAACTGACTTCGGCGCACCTGAGGTCGTTCGCTGCCTCACGGCACCGCAAGGGACTCAATCCGAGGAGTATCCAGCGTCAGTTGTCCGCACTGCGCCGCCTCTTCCGGTTTCTACGCAGGGAAGGACGGATCGACGGCGATCCGGTGGAAGGTGTCAGGGCCCCCCGGGTCAAGCGCAGACTGCCGCGACCGCTGGACGTGGACCAGGTGGTCGCACTGCTGTCGATTCCCGATGAAGGCGATCTGGCCACCCGCGACCGCGCGATGCTCGAGTTGTTCTACACCTCCGGCCTGCGCGTCAGCGAACTGGCCCAATTGACCTGGGACCGCCTCGATCCGGGCGAGGCGCTGGTCCGGGTCCTTGGCAAGGGCCGCAAGGAACGGCTCGTGCCGGTTGGTCAGCCGGCACTGCAGGCACTCGATGCGTGGCGGCGGGTGCAAGCTGCCCTGCCCGGCGCTGATGAGAGGAGAATCTTCACCAGCCTGAAGGGCCGGGCGCTGGGCGTTCGAGCCATCCAGAAGCGCGTGGCCTACTGGTCGGAACGGCAGGGCCTGGATCAGCGGGTCCATCCGCATCAACTGCGCCACTCCTTTGCATCGCATATCCTTGAATCTTCCGGGGATCTTCGTGCCGTTCAGGAACTCCTCGGGCACGCCAACCTGACCACGACCCAGATCTATACCCACCTCGATTTCCAGCATCTTGCCCGGGTCTACGACGAAACCCATCCGCGGGCAAGGAAACGCAACAAGGACTGATCACGCCGCACGCTACACCGGACCAGCATTGCAGATTGCTCTGGCTGCTCAAGCAGCTGCCCTTTTTCAGGCCGCCCGTCGTCCCCATGTAGGCAGTTCACGCAGCTTTGGAATTCGCATGGAACAGTACCGCGGCACGACGATCGTCTCGGTCAGGCGCGGCAATCAGGTAGTGATTGCCGGCGACGGACAGGTGACGCTCGGCAATACGATCATGAAGGCCAACGCCCGCAAGGTTCGACGCCTCTACAAGAACCGCGTACTGGCCGGCTTTGCCGGGGCCACCGCCGATGCCTTCACCCTGTTCGAACGCTTCGAAGCCAAGCTCGAGATGCATTCGGGTCACCTGACCCGAGCCGCCGTGGAACTGGCCAAGGACTGGCGCACCGATCGCCTGCTCCGGAGGCTCGAGGCCCTGCTTGCCGTTGCCGATAGGGAAGCCTCGCTGATCATCACCGGCAACGGTGATGTCATCGAACCGGAGGATGACCTGATCGCGATCGGCTCCGGCGGTCCCTTCGCGCAATCCGCCGCCAAAGCGATGCTGAGGCATACCGAGCTGGATGCAGAGACCATCTGCCGAGAAGCCCTGACCGTCGCAGGCGAGATCTGCATCTACACCAACAGCAATTTCACCATCGAAACCCTGAGTTCGGAATAACGCCATGTCCCAGATGACCCCCCGCGAAATCGTCCAGGAGCTGGACCGCCACATCATCGGCCAGAACGAGGCCAAACGCGCGGTGGCCATCGCCCTGCGCAATCGCTGGCGACGGATGCAGGTCGATGATGCGCTGCGCGCTGAAATCACTCCAAAGAACATTCTGATGATCGGTCCGACCGGGGTCGGCAAGACCGAGATCGCTCGTCGCCTGGCCGCCCTGGCCCGAGCGCCTTTCGTCAAGATCGAAGCGACCAAGTTCACTGAAGTAGGCTATGTCGGCAAGGACGTCGAGTCGATCGTGCGTGACCTGGTCGAGACGTCCTACAAGATGGCCCGCGAGGATGCGATCGCAAAGGTGCGTTCGCGCGCAGAGGATGCGGCGATCGAACGGGTGGTCGATATCATGCTGCCGCGCCGCGAGAGCGCAGGCTTCGCCAACGCCCCGAGCGAACCGGAACAACAGCAGTCCGAAACACGGCGCAAGATTTTCAACAAGCTGGTCAACGGCGAGTTCAACGAGCGGGAAATCGAGATCGATGTTTCCCTGAACGTCGGCGTGGAAATCATGTCGCCGCCAGGTATGGAAGAAATGACCAACCAGCTCCAGCAGATGTTCTCCAATCTGTCGGGCGCCAAGAAGCAGAAGCGCAAGATGAAGGTCAAGGACGCGATCCCGCTGCTCATCGAGGAAGAAGCCGCTCGCCTGATCAATGACGAAGAGATCAAGCAGATCGCCCTGAAGAATGCAGAGAACAATGGCATCGTCTTTCTTGACGAGATCGACAAGGTGGCCCGGCGCGCCGACAGCGGCAGCGCCGGAGAGGTTTCTCGTGAGGGGGTCCAGCGCGATCTGCTGCCGCTGGTCGAGGGCTGCACCGTCAACACCCGCTACGGCACGATCAGCACCGACCATGTGCTGTTCATCGCCTCGGGTGCGTTTCACGTGGCCAAGCCCTCCGACCTGGTGCCTGAGCTCCAGGGCCGTTTGCCGATTCGGGTCGAACTCCGGGCCCTGTCGAGTGATGATTTCAAGCGCATTCTGACCGAGCCGGATGCCGCCCTGACGCGCCAGTATCAGGCCCTGCTCGAAACCGAGGGCGTGCAACTGGCCTTCACCGACGACGCCATCACCCGCCTGGCCGAGATTGCTTTCTCGGTCAACGAATCGACCGAAAATATCGGGGCTCGACGCTTGCACACGGTGATGGAACACCTGCTCGAGGAGATCTCCTACACTGCGCCTGACCGATCCGGTGACACGCTCGAGATCGATGCCGCTTACGTCGATGAGCATCTCGGCGAGCTGGCCGGAAATGAGGATCTCAGTCGTTATATCTTGTAGCTGAGGCTCACCAGATCTTGCGCCGAATCGGTATAGACTCCGCTTCCGCGCAAACAGACTGCAAGCAAATTCAGGGACATCCGGTCGGATACGCATGATGACAGAATCGAACGCAACCGCCATCCGGCTGGAGAACGTCTCCCTGGCGCTGGGCGGACGCCCGATTCTCGAGGACCTCAGCCTCGAGATTCCCGCCGCGCAGGTCACCGCAGTGATGGGACCAAGCGGCGCTGGCAAGACCACTGTGATGCGCCTGATCACCGGTCAACTCAAGCCCGACAAGGGGTCTGTCTGGCTGGGCGAAACGCGAGTCGACACCTTGAAGCCCAGACAACTCAATAGGTTGCGCAAGAATATTGGCGTGCTACTTCAGAATGGCGCGCTGTTCACCGACCTCACCGTTTTCGACAATGTTGCCCTGCCGCTGCGCGAGCACAGCGGCCTGCCCGAGGCGTTGATTCGACGCATCGTGCTGCTCAAGCTGCAGACTGTCGGACTGCGTGGCGCGGCTGAACTCTACCCCAGAGAACTGTCCGGCGGCATGAATCGGCGCGTCGCCATGGCACGTGCGATGGCACTGGATCCCGATCTGATGCTATACGACGAGCCCTTTGCCGGGCTGGATCCGATTTCCCTCGGCGTGTCCCTGCGCTTGATTCGCGACGTCAATCAGGCGCTGGGCACGACCAGCGTTGTCATCACTCACGATGTCGGCGAAGTCGCCAAGCTTGCCGATCTGGTCTGCATCATCGCCGATCGCAAGCTGGTCGCTTCCGGCTCTCCCCGCGAGCTGGATCAGAGCGACCACCCCCTGGTCCGACAGTTCGTCGACGGGCTCCCGGACGGCCCCGTGCCTTTCCACTATCCAGCGCCTCCCTTAGCGACCGACATGCAGACCGGCCGGGAGCATGCCCAGTGAATCCGAGCGACCGACCCAGCGGATGGACCGCACCTTTACGTGAACTCGGGCGGGCAGGACTGTTCCTGCTGACCGCCCTGAAACATATGAAATTCTCCCGGCTTCAGCTGGGCGAAACGCTTCGTCAGATCTACTTTGCCGGCGTGCGCTCACTGGTCATCATCGTCACCGGCGGCTTTTTCGTCGGTCTGGTCCTGACCCTGCAGACCTATGACACCCTGACCCGATTCGGGGCCGCCGATGCCGCCAGCACAGTGCTGGCGCTGTCGCTGTTTCGCGAACTGGGGCCGGTACTGACCACCCTGCTGTTTGCCGGCCGCGCCGGCACTTCGATCACCGCCGAAATCGGTTTGATGCGCGCCACCGAACAGCTCGATGCCATGGATCTGATGGCGATCGATCCGATGGAGCGGATCGTCCAGCCCAGGCTGATCGCCGGCATCATCGCGGTCCCGGCGCTGACCCTGATATTCAACCTCTGCGCCATCCTTGGTGGGGTCGTATTTGCCGTCTTCATGATGGGCAACGACCCCATCACCTTCTGGAGCGGCATGCAGTCGACCGTCGAGCTCTGGCGTGACTTCGGACACGGCATGCTGAAAGCCGTTGCCTTCGGTGTGCTGGCCGGCTGGCTAGCGGTTTACTACGGCTGGACAGCGCGGCCCACCGGCGAAGGCGTTGCCCTGGCAACGACTCAGACTGTCATCGCTACCGCAATCTCGGTCCTCATGCTGGACTTTGTCCTGTCGGCCTTCATGCTGTAATGGCGGCGCACGATCGAATCGAAATGGAATTCCCTGGAACGACACCATGAAAAGCTCACATCAAATCGAATTGACGGCCGGCCTGTTCCTGCTGCTGGCGATCGGCGCTCTGGTCTTTCTCGCAGTTCAGGCGACGGATCGGGGGGTGACTTCCGGCGGCAGCTACGAACTCAACGCCTACTTCACCAACGTCGGTAGCCTGAAGCCTCGTGCCAAGGTCGCCCTCGGCGGTGTCACGATCGGACAGGTCGAGTCGATCACCCTCGACAAGGACAGCTTCGAGGCGCGGGTCGTCATGCAGATATCCAACAATTTCAATGACCTGCCGGACGATTCTTCTGCCTCCATCTTGACATCGGGGATCCTGGGCGACCAGTTCATCGGCATCGAACCCGGAGGATCTCCGGAACCACTGCAGGCGGGCGACCGTCTACTACTTACCAATTCGGCGCTTCAGCTCGAGCAGTTGATCAGCCGCTACCTGTTCAACACCGAAGGAGAGGAATGAGATGTCGAAAGCCCTGACGGCGCTGTTTGCTTTATGGATGACTGGCACCGCGCTGGCCCAAAGCGATCCGGTCGAGATGATTCAAAACACCACCGAAGAGCTGTTTTCACTCATTGAATTGCATCGGAGCGACTATCCGGACGACCGCGAACGTCTTTATGCCGGTCTGAAAACCATCATCGGCAACCGCAGTGATTCAGTCTACTCGGCGCGACTGGTGCTGGGGCGCCATGGTCGAGGCCTGGAGACTGAACAGGTTCAGGCCTTCGCCGATGCGCTGGCCGACCTATTGATGCGACGATTCGGCGGAGGGCTGCTCGACTTCGAAAGCCGCGATCAGATCGAAGTCCTGCCGCTGGCCGGGGACAACAGCGATCGGATGACTCGCGTCCGGACCCGAATCACGCTCGGCAACGGCGAGCGCGCACCGGTCGACTACATGGTTCGCAAACGCGACGGGAAATGGTTGATATTCGACGTGATCGTCGAAGGAATCTCCTATGTGTCGACCTTCCGCAACCAGTTTGCCGGGGAAATTCGCCAGCGTGGCTTCGACGCCACCCTCGAGCGCCTGCGGCGCGGCGAGATCGAGCTGACGGTCGAAGGCAGCTGACGAGATGTCCAACCAACAGGCTTTTGACCTCGAGGGCGATCTGGACGCCGCTGACGTTGCCAGCATCTATCGGCACACCCGGCCTGCCTGTCGCGCCGGCCAGATGCCGAGGAAGATCGACCTGAGTCGCCTCGGACAGACCGACTCCAGCGCCCTGGCCCTCCTGCTGGAGTGGCAATCCCAGGCCCATGCGCACGACATCGAAGTCGAATTTAAATCGCCGCCGAAAAGTCTGCGTGTTCTGGCCAGTCTGAGCCAGGCCTCCGAGCTGCTAGGCTGGGAGACGGGCACCAGTGCCAGCGCCCCGGGAGAAATCGAATGAACAGACTGATCACTTTGGCGATGGCCCTTCTGCTGGCCGGATGCGCCACGACTGCGCCCTCGCCGGAGCAACGAATTCCGGCCGATCCCTGGGAGCCGTTCAATCGCTCCATGTACGAGTTCAATCGCGGTGTCGACAAGGCAGTACTCCGGCCGGTGGCGCGCGGCTATGACGCGGTCACCCCGAAACCGGTCCGAACCGGGGTTGGGAACTTCTTTCGTAATCTCGGTTCACCGGTCATCATGATCAACCTTCTGCTGCAGGGGCGAGGCCAGGACCTCGAGCAGGAATTCCAGCGCTTTTTTGTCAACACCGTCTACGGCGTGGGCGGGATCTTCGACCTGGCCGATCGGGCCGAGATCGAAGACAACGAGACCGATTTTGGACAGACTCTGCACAGCTGGGGCTGGCAGGAGTCGCGCTTTCTGATGCTTCCCCTGCTCGGCCCGTCAACCCTTCGTGACGGGGTCGGAATCGCCGTTGATTCGACCAAGGACAACGTCTGGCAGCGTGGCCTCGAGAGCGGGCGCTGGGGACTACAGGTCCTGAGAATCGTCGACGTTCGCGCCGGCCTTCTCCCGCTCGAGCCCGAGCTTGCACGCGCCTTTGATGAATACGCACTGATTCGCGACGGCTATCTGCAGCGTCGGCGCTTCTTTCTCGACGGTGAGCAAGCCCAGGCCCCGGACTACGAATCCTTCCTCGATGAGGGCGAATGGGATGACGAAAGCCTCTGAACGGCCGCTGGTGTTCTCCTTCGCACTAGGTGTGAAGTCTCAGAAGGTTATTCTCGAATTGGAATGAGGCGCTTGGCGGCGAGGGGGGTGTCGGGTCGGGCGAGCGGGCCGGAACGCGGATCAAGCGCCAAAGTCGAACGCATCCTGAACAAGAGAACCATCGCTGTCCTGAGGTCTGACAGGGTTCCACGCCCACCGAAGGAAATCGCGGGCAGCCAGCGCCCGTTGACGGAAATGATCAACCGGGTCGATCGTTCTGGCCCGCTCGCCCGGCCCGGCACCCACCGATGCTCGATGCCAGCTAAGTCACCGATCGATTTTCTGGCAGGAAGAGAGGGCAACCTACTGAGAGATCACACCTAAACCAGATCACCGCGACCGAAATACCAACCCTGACCGATGCGGCAGCCGAAGGCGCGGACGCTCTCCAGCTCCTCCGAGGTCTGGATGCCCTCGGCGGTGACCGAGATTCCCAGTTCGTTGGCCAGGGTCACCATGGCCTTGACGATCGCTGCGTTCTTCGGGTTGCTGCCGACCTGGTCAACGAACATCCGATCGATCTTCAGGCCCTGAATCGGCAGATTGCCCAGATAGGCAAGTGAGGAATAGCCCGTTCCGAAGTCATCGATGACGACGCGAATCCCCTGGTCCCTGAGAGCCTGCAGCTGGGACTGGTGCTTGTGCGGATACTGAAGAAACGCCCGCTCGGTAATCTCGACCTCGATGCGCTCCGGCGAGAGCCTACAGGCCTCGGCCATTCGGCACAGACGTCGTGCAAACTGCGGATCACGAAGCTGCATGGGTGCGACATTGATGGCGAGCACACCCGGCAGGGACTGCTCGACCACCGCCTGCATTGCTCGCGCATAGACCTGCTCTCCCAGCTGCGCAACCATGCCGCGGGTCTCGGCCAGCATGATGAACTGCTCAGGATCGATCCAGCCATCGTCTCTGTGATGCCAACGGGCCAGTGCCTCGTGACCCACGACCTCACGGGTGGTCAGGTCCACGATGGGCTGAAGTGCAACCTGAATTTCCTTGCGATCGACCGCGGTTCTGAGTTCGGTCTCGAGGTAACGCCGCGCCATTGCCGCCGCAGTCAGATCAGGCGTGTAGAGCTCCCAGCCACCCGGTTTTTCGATCTTGGCGTGATGGAGCGCGGCATCGGAGTGCCGAAACAGGTCTTCTGCCGTTTCACCGTCGCCGGGAAACAGACTGATGCCGATCGTGGCGGTGACCCGCACTTCATGACTCTTCATCGACAGGGAAGCGTCCATCGCCGCGCACAGCGCGGCGGCCATGCGGCAGGCAATGGCCTCGACTTCGGGCGCCTGCATGATGACCAGAAACTCGTCCCCGCCCAGGCGGCCGATTCGCCCCTGTTCTTTCAGGATCCCCTGTAGACGTTCGGCCACTTCAACCAGCATTCGGTCGCCGGCACCATGTCCCCAGATATCGTTGATTTCCTTGAAGTTGTCCAGGTCCACATAGAGCAGTGCGAGCTCCTGACCCAGCAGCGAGGCATCTGAAATCTGTTCTTCGAGCAACAGCTGAAGCTGGCTGCGATTGGGCAGCCCGGTCAGGGGATCGAAATAGGCCAGCCGACTCAGATCGTCTTCCATCCGCCGGCGCGCGGTGATCAATCGGGCAAAACCGTGCCAGACGATGGCACCGTCGGCCTGCCGCTCCGGGCTGGACTCGACTTCGATCCACTCGGCGTGCTCGAGATCGCCGCCGCTGGGGATGATTCTGAACTGCTCCTGGAAAGGCGTCAGATGGCGGCCGCTGAGTTCGACCGCTCGATTGATACGCTCCTGATCCTCGGCGGCAATATGCTCGAACAGAGCGCGCGCGTCGGACTGGACATCTTCATGGTGGACGCCCAGCACCTCGAAGATCTTGGCGCTGGCAAAGGGCATGCTGAAATAGCCCGTATCATGATCCAGGCGCAGCTGATAGATCACCCCGGGAACATTCGCGGCGAGGTGCCGCATCTGCTCGGCCTGTCGTGCATGATCGCGTTGGACGTCCTTCAGTTTGGTAATGTCGACGCCGGTTCCGGCGATCATCCTCTCGCCTTCGACCAGCACGCGTCGCCCGTAATAGCTGTAATCCCTGGCCTCGCCGGACTTCGTGATCATCGGTGCCTCGAGCGAACCCTGACCAGCGTCGAAGACCCGCCTCATGGCCGCAATGACGCCGTCATGGTGCGAGGCCTTGAACAGCGAGGTCGGTCGCATTGACTCGATTTCTTCATGGCTGTAGCCGGTGACCTTCTCCAGCGCCTGATTCCAACGCCGAAAACGGAAACCGGAATCGATCAGAAAAAAGACACCAGGGATCGTATCCAGCAAGGCAATGAACAGCTCGGAGTCCCAGCTCGCGGAAACCGATACGTCGCCATGCCCATCCTGCTTTTCATGATCAATCAACCGGCTACTCAATGCTTTATCCCTCGGCCCCTTGGCTCCGTGCACTGGCGCACTGGATCGGCACCAGTCTCGCCTGTCTGACATGTCCCTCAGCGTATCATGGCAGGCCGTGTCCAGACCCGCCATCACGACCCCACGGCAGCCTGAAGTCGCCCTCCAGGAAACCTCCGCAGCCAAAGGGATTCACCTCGCCTGACCAAGTCCGGACCTGTCGACCCACCTTCACGGTCCGTTTCAGTGTTGCAAGCCATGCTCAGTCCCGCTAGTCTTACATCTATCTCTTGATCGCGATACAAGGATATTTGCAATCAATCTTGAACTGATCAGTCGACACTGCGGGCTGCTGGGCGATCCGACCCGGCTCAGGCTGCTGGCATTGCTTGAATGCGAGGAACTCACGGTCGCCGAGCTTGCGCAGGTTACTCGCCTGGCGCAGCCACGAGTATCGACACATCTGGCCAGGCTGCGCGAAGCGGGCCTGGTGGTCGATCGGCGCGAAGGCGTATCGGTCTATTACCGGATCCAGTCAGGGGCCGAGAACGCCGGCCCGATGCGCCTTTGGAAAGAGCTGGCAAAGCAGCTCGACGATGCTCTCATCCTCGCAGACAAGGAACACCTCGAGGAGGCGATGAATCAACGTGCCAGCGGCAGTAACTGGCCGGATGCGGTGGCCGGCGACATGGAGAGGCACTATTCACCCGGACGGACCTGGGAAGCCACGGCGCGTGCCCTGGTTCATCTGATCCAGCCCGGTCGCGTCCTCGATGTGGCATCGGGTGACGGTGTCATGGCCGAGCTGCTGGCAACTCGGGCCGAATCGATCGACTGCATCGATCTGTCCGAGCGCGTCGTCGAGGCGGGTCGTAGGCGTATCGAGCCGCTCGAACACGCACGCTTTCACCGGGGTGATATGCATTCGCTGCCCTTCGATGACTGCAGATTCGACACGATCCTGCTGCTGCATGCCTTGACCTACAGCGATCAACCCGATCTGGCCTTCGCCGAGGCGCAGCGCGTCCTGAGCCCCGGCGGACGACTGCTCGGGGCGACGCTTGCCAGGCACCGCTATCGCAGTGAAGTGCAGGCCTACGGGCATCTCAACTGTGGCTTCAGCACCACCCAGATCAGGACGCTGATCGAGCAATCCGGACTGCGCCCTGTCTTTTGCGCTGAAACCTCGATCGAACGACGCACCCCCAACTTCAAGATTCTCACTTTTCTGGCAGAAAAACCATGACGTCACTTCCCTGGTTCGACCCCGAACGCACGAAGAAGCTGCTGCACAGCCTCAGCGACCGAATTCTGATTCTCGACGGTGCCATGGGCACCATGATCCAGAACGCCGGTCTTGAGGAAGCCGATTTCCGCAGCGAACGCTTCCAGTCCCACAATCACGACCTCAAGGGCAACAACGACCTGCTCGTTCTGACCCGCCCCGATCTGATTGCCGATATCCATCAACAGTTCCTGGAGGCCGGCTGCGATCTGATCGAAACGAACACGTTCAACGCCAACCGAATCAGCCAGGCTGACTACGGGCTCGAAGCGCTGTCTGCCGAGATCAATCGGGAGGCTGCGCGAATCGCGACCGAGGTGGCTCGGGACATCGAACAGCAGGACCCGGAACGGCCGCGATTCGTCGTCGGCGTACTGGGACCGACCAACCGGACCGCATCGATTTCACCGGATGTTTCCAGCCCGGGCTATCGCAACATCGATTTCGGTCAACTGGTCGAGGCCTACCTCGAAGCCACGCTGGGCCTAATCGAGGGCGGAGTCGATATCATCATGATCGAGACTGTCTTCGACACCCTCAACGCCAAAGCGGCCATCTTTGCCGTCCAGGAGGCGTTCCAGAAGAACGGCCATCGCTGGCCACTGATGATTTCCGGCACGATCACCGACGCCAGCGGTCG
>Ga0102938_10001746_pt1 | contig 16429 bp, 16 predicted proteins | sample SalPonR2_B_D2_MG_FD_84516 | JGI IMG/M metagenome (GOLD analysis project Ga0102938, IMG submission 84516) | Salt pond soil microbial communities from South San Francisco under conditions of wetland restoration - Salt Pond MetaG R2_B_D2_MG | ecosystem: Environmental > Aquatic > Marine >...
AATCAGCGATTTGAGCGATTGAAACTCGGCGAGCAAGACTCGGGCGTATTCGGGCGGAATCGCGGGTTCGTCCTGTCGATGGACGTCAGGGCGGACGACCTGCGGATCGATCGGCGCATCGACGACCGGCGTGTCTTCGACCGGTTTATTCTCGGCGGGCGTGTCCCCAACCGGCGTTGCCAGGAGGTTCGGGTTCGACGTCTCGCCGGAGTTCGAATGGGATTGTCCAGCGGCTCGGCGCGAACGGCGTGAATGTCGGTTCCTTGATTTGCGGGACATGGGATGCCTGAGAGAGAAGAGTTTTGTCAAAGCTGACAACACGGTGCGACGCGAACATCTCACTCCCTATCCTTACGTCAAAAAACCTCGATCGTCAAAAACGACACGACAGAATCAAGGGGACGGCGCGTCGGTATTCGCCGACTCTTTCTCGGTCTCGCGGGATGATTCGAGCCGGTGACGATCTGGTGATCCGTTTGCTATCATCCGGTAAAAGGTTGCAGCAGAAGATCGATGGCTAAAAAGAAATCCAAACGCGTCGCCGATGACGCCGATTCTGCCGCGGAATCGGACGGATCCTTTGCGTTCGAAGGGGCGATGGAGCGGATCGAGAGGATCGTGCAGTCGCTGGAAAGCGGCAAATTGGACTTGGGCGATGCGTTGAAACAGTACGAATCGGCCGTCGGTGAACTGAAGCGTTGCCATCGTTTTTTGGAATCGGCCGAACGCCAAGTCCGCGTGCTGGCCGGCGTCGACGAAGACGGAAATCCGATCACCGAGACGCTCGAGGACGTCGATTCGGACGACTTGCAGGTGAAACAGGCCGGTCGCAGTCGGCGACGCGGCGGCGGACGGCCCGGTGCGGCGAAGGAATCTGACGATGATGACGATTTCCCGGGGCTTTTTTAGCACTTTGCCATGTATTTCGCGGTCGGTGAAGCTCGGCAGCCTGTGGCCGGTAGCCGCTTTCCTATAATCTTCACGAAAATTCGGACGCTTCGGTCGGTCGGGCGCGTTTTTATGGCACGAAGCTCTCGGATCCGCCTGGCACCTGGCATGACCCGCTGTGACTGAAGAATCAATTTCCACTTCCACTGACCCGGCGATCCGGAACGTCTCCTCGCCGGACGATCCGACCGGTTTGGCCGATCTGGGGTCCGTCATCGAAACGGCCTTGCAGAGGGGCATTGGCGACCAGGCGGTGACAGGCCCCGGGTGTCCGGCCCGCTTGGCCGAGGCGATGCGATACGCGCTTCTGGCACCGGGGAAACGGCTGCGCCCCGGTTTGGTGCTGATGGCGGGGGAAGCCTGCGGCGTCGACCCCCTTTCGCCGGCGGCCGAAACGCTTTACCCGGCCGTCGCCGCGGTGGAAATGGTCCACGCTTATTCGTTGATCCACGACGACCTGCCGGCCATGGACGATGACGACCTGCGGCGTGGCCGGCCGACGGTGCATTTGCAATTCGACGAAGCGACGGCGATCCTGACGGGCGACGCTTTACTCGCGGCGGCTTTCCGATGCCTTTGCCGCGGCTCCGCTTCGGGCGATCAGGTCGCGCGGGCGGTGGACTGTTTGTCCCGTGCGGCCGGCGCGACCCGCCTTGTCGGCGGGCAAGCGGATGACTTGGCCGCCGAAAACGAATCTTCATCGATCCGAGAGGCCGTCGCCGGCGATCCGGACCAGGCGCTGGTCGTCTTGGAATCGATCCATCGTCGCAAAACGGGGGCCCTGATTCAGGCGTCCCTGTCTTTGGGTGCGATATTTTCCCAGAACGCCGCTGCCGGACCGACACAAGCGAATCAGCGGGCCGAAGTCGCCTTGTCCGATTACGCTGAAGACCTCGGTTTGGCTTTCCAGGTCGTCGACGATCTGCTCGATTTCACCTCGGATGCTTCGCGACTCGGAAAACGGACCGGGAAAGACGCCGAGCGGGGCAAATTGACTTACCCGGGACTGTTGGGCGTCGAAGCGTCGCGGCGTCGTGCGGCCGAACTGGTCGAATCGGCGACGGCTCATGCGGAGTTGCTCGGGCCGGGGGCATGGCGGTTGATCAAGATGGCGAGGTACGTGTTGGAGCGAACACATTGACTAACAGCGTGAAGAAATCTGGCGAGCGGGCGGACGACCAAACCGGCGGCGCGGCGCGGCATCCATTGTTGGCGGGGTTGGAGGATTCGCGTCCACTGCGCGACTTTTCCGACGGCAAATTGGCCGAGGTCGCGACCGAAATCCGGGACGTGCTTTGCAATTTGCTGGCCAGTCGTACCGCTCACTTCGCATCGAACCTGGGCGTCGTCGAGCTTTGCTTGGCCTTGCACGCCGAGTTCGATTTTCCCGTCGACCGGCTGATCTGGGACACCGGGCACCAGATTTATCCGCACAAGCTGATCACCGGGCGGTATCGCGATTTCGCGTCGATACGCACCGCCGGCGGTTTGATGGGTTATCCCAATCCGCAAGAAAGCGATTACGACTTGTTCATGACCGGCCATGCGGGCAGCAGTGTCAGTACCGCCGTCGGACTTCGCAGCGGCGATCAGGTGCAGGGACACGGGCACAGGAAAACCGTCGCCGTGATCGGTGACGGAGCTTTCCCCAGCGGCATCGTCTTCGAAGCGATGAACAATGCCGGCGAACTGGGCGACGACCTGACGATCGTTTTGAACGACAACAAGATGTCGATTTGTCCGCGAACCGGCGCGGTGGCCAAGTACTTGGACCGTTTACGGGGCAATCCGTTTTACAGCGGACTGAAACAAGAAGTCACGCGGCTTTTGGATCACGTTCCGATGTTCGGTGATCCCGCCGAGCGTCTGCTGGCACAAATGAAGGAAGGCGTCAAAGCCGGTTTGCTGGGCGGAATGTTGTTCGAGGAATTGGACATCCGCTACGTCGGGCCGATCGACGGACACGACATTTCGCTGCTGCGAAAATACTTGGCGATGGTGCGGGAGATGTCCGGTCCGGTCTTGCTGCACGTCGTGACCGAAAAGGGTCACGGCTACAAACCGGCCGCCGAGGATCCGGTTTACTTCCACACGCCGCCGGCCTTTAAAGACACGACCGACGGATTGGTCACATTGCCCAGTTCCGGTTTGCCGCCTTACACCGTGCACGCTCGGGATGCGATCCGGCGGGCGATGGAAAACGATCCCAAGGTGACGGTGATGACCGCGGCGATGTGCCAAGGCAACAAGCTGGAACCGGTTCGTCAGCAATTCCCGGATCGATTCTTTGACGTCGGGATCTGTGAATCCCACGCGGTCGCTTTCGCGGCGGGCCAAGCCAAGACCGGTTTGAAGCCCATCGTCGACATCTACAGCACGTTCTTGCAGCGGAGCTATGACCAAATTTTTCAGGAGGTCACTCTGCAAGACTTGCCCGTCGTCTTCATGATGGATCGCGCCGGCCTGACCGGCCCCGACGGCCCGACCCATCACGGCGTGTACGACATCGGTTACCTGCGTGTCTTTCCGAACTTGACGCTGATGGCGCCCGGATACGCGGCCGAGTTGGAACTGATGTTGCAAGCGGCCCTGGAACATCCGCATCCCAGTGGCATCCGTTATCCCAAGGCCTCCGCGCCGCAACTGAACCGCTTGCCCCGACCCATCGAAATCGGAAAAAGCGAAACGATCCGCGAAGGCAGCCACGGAACGATCGTCGCCTACGGGGCGATGTTGGAGTACGCGCTGGCGGCCGTCGAAATGCTCGGCGACGACCTGGACGTCGGCGTGGTCAACGCCAGGTTCGTCAAACCGATCGATGACGCGATGATCGGCCGCGTGACCACGCCGGGACGGTTTGTGGTCACCTTGGAAGAAGGCACCGGCATCGGCGGGTTCGGATCCGCCTTCTTGGAATCGGCCGCCAAGCAGCGTCTGGACACGCGGCGGATTCACATCTCGGCTTTGCCCGATCAGTTCGTTCCGCACGGGGACCGCGACGACTTGTTGGCCGAGAGTGGCCTTTCGCCCGAAGGCATCGCTCGGACGTGTCGACAAGCCGCGGCGGAGATCGAACCGTCCGAAACGGCGCCGCTGGGCATCGGATCGACCACGGCGGCGAAATGATTTCCGGCTATGTTGGCGGCTGTCTGTGAAATCATCCTTTTTGCCCGGAAACGCCGTCTCATGACTGATACCGCCGCCGACGAGTGGATGTCCGGTGGTTCGTCGCGACCCAAGGTGGTCATCCTGGGCGCCCCGGACCGTGATCGTGTGCGATACGAACTGGAGCGTCTCCGGCCGATCATCGCCGAACGTGCCGACATCGTCGCCGAGGACCTGACGTTCGAATACGACTTTCGCGACACCGACCACGACTTGGTGATCGTCCTCGGCGGTGACGGTTCGATCCTGCAATCGGCAAGGCAGATGGGCAATCACCAGATTCCCGTTTTGGGCGTCAACTGTGGTCGTCTCGGTTTCCTGGCGGCGTTATCGCCGGATGACTTCCTCAACGCGTGGCCGGAAGTCTGCTGCGGCGGGTTTCAAGTCATCGACCACTTGATGTTGAGCGTCTCGTTGCTGCGCGGCGGCAAAACGTTCAGCCAACAGTTGTCGCTGAACGAAGCCGCGATTCTCGGCGGTCCGCCCTTTCGGATTTTGGACATCGATTTTTGGGCCGACGGTCACTTGGCGACACGCTATCGATGCGACGGCTTGATCGTCGCCACCCCGGTCGGATCGACGGCGCACAACTTGTCGGCCGGTGGTCCGATCTTGCGGCGGCATTTGCAAGCGATCGTGATCAGTCCGATCAGTCCGCACACGTTGACCTATCGTCCGCTCGTCGAATCGGCCGACACGGTGATGGAACTGTCGGTGACCGAACCCCACGCCTCGACATCGGTGGTGGTCGACGGCCGGCCGATGGAACGCTTGCTGCCGGGGGATCGGGTCCGCATCGAGAAAGCCGACACGTCGTTCAAGATGATCTCGGTCCCGGGCCAAAACGACCACCGCACGCTCCGCGACAAACTGGGCTGGGGCGGCAGTGTCCCCGCCGATCGCATTTGACCGGCGGACACGGTCAGCGTTTGGGCCGACCGGCACCGGGCAAATCAAGGCGAGTCGCTCGGTTCGACGGTCAGCCTGATCGGTTCAAAGGGGACATGGCGGATCGCCGCGCCGCCGTTGTAAAACCGAATGCCGTCGAGGCTTCTTCCGTCGATACGTTGGTGCGTGTGCCCGAAAACGATCCGCCGGATGCCGCGGGTGTCTTGTTCGTTTTGTCGCCGCATCCAACGTAGCAACCGGCGGCAGGTTCGATCGACCGGATGGACGATCTTGGCGGCGGCCCAGTGCAGGCGAAAGCTGATCGCCGCGTCGTAGGCACGGTTCTGCAAGTGACCTGCCGGACGCTTTCGGCTCCAGGTGTTTCGGTACCGTCGAAAAGATTCCACGCTGCCCTGTTTCTCGATCACGTCACCGTGAACGAACAAGGTGTCGCCGATCCGCATCGCATCGGCGTCGACGACGAAGTTCGGTTGCTCGGCCGACCATTCGTTTAAACGCTGCACGAACGGCGGATGGGCGTCGTGGTTTCCCCGCAGGAACACGAACGACTTGTCGGGAAAACGCGTACACCAGGAACCCAGCCAACGGGTCGACTCGTCGATGGATCGCTGCGGAGACTCCAGACGGCTCCAGCGAAAATCGAAAAGGTCGCCTCCCCAAATGCAGGTGTCGGCCCACTCGACGGCACCGTCGATGGCGCCGCGATGCTCCTCGACGACGCACCGCGAGCTGAACAAATGCAGATCGGAAATGAATGCGATTCGACGCGGGGCGGGCAAGGATTGCGTGTCGGGATGGGTCGTCCAATGATCGATCATGCAGACCGCTCGGGTCGTAGGGCTGGGGTGAACGCCAAAGCCGACCGGCCGGGCCGACCGAGCGGGCGCATCTTCGGGAACCACGTTAAAATCGACACGCCGGCAATTCGCAAAACACCTTCACCTTCGTAGTGCGATCTCGGGCTTCCACGTTACAGGAATTGGCGATGGCCGCAGCGCCACAGAACGAAACAATCGAAGAAGCCAGATTGCGTCGCAAGAAACGCGATTTGCGAAAGAATCGCCAGCGTTGGATCAAACAGAACCTGTACTGGCTGGTCTTTGCGGGCGTCAGTCTGGTCGGTGCCGTCGGATTCGTCGCCGTGTTGCTGGTCAGTTGGTTGACGGCAGCCGGGGACACCCGGTGGGTCGATCGATCGATGCGAGACATGGAAGCGGCACTGGAGAAATATCGGCAAGGCGACGTCGAGGGGGCGTACCGGGACATCAGCGACCTGACCGTCCCCGAACAACGGCCCGCCCCCCGGGGCAATTCCGCAGCGGAGCCATCGCCGTCGTTTCGTTTGACCGAAGCGATCGACCAAGCCAATCATTGGATCGCCGAGTTTCTCGTCCAGCGGCGTGCCCATATCCGAGACCCTGCGGCGATGAAAATGGTCCGTTGGCACTTGAACGACGCCGAGGTCGGGGGTGACGTCGATGCCGCGGTCGCGTTGGCGATGATCGATGCGTCCCAGGGCGACACCTTCATGGCCGCTTTCCGCTTGGAAACGGTGGCGGACAGGCGTCACGATGTTCTGTTGCCGTTGACTTGGTTCGCGATCGAACAAGCGAGGGTCAACCGAGCCGAGCGCACCGCCGACCGCGCCGAAAAGGAGTATCGAAAGCGGACGAAGGCTGACGACGACGATGTCATGGCGACGCTGGGTTTGGCCGAAGCTCTGATGTTGCAGAGTCGTTTCGATGAAGCGAGGCAAGTGTTGGATGGTGGCCGAGCCACCGCGGAATCTCGCGGGCTGTTGTCCGATGCACGCGTCCGCGTGGCGCTGGCGGAATTCGCCGAAGGCGAAAACCGCGGCGACGCCGCGGAGGACTTGTCCCGCCGTCTGGTCGAATCCTTGCGGGCCAACCCCCGGAGCGAAATTTTGTGGCGACTGCTGCTGAAGACCGCCGCCGAATCGTCGCCGCCGCAGAAGCAGGAAATCCAAGCCTTCGTCACCGAGATGTCGAAAGACACGAGCGTCCGGTCGACGGTGCTGCTGGCCCGAGCGAGACGGGCGTTGTGGCGAGAGGAGTTTTCGCAGGCCAAGGCGTTGGCGGAGAAGGCGATCGGAGCGGCCGAGGATCACGACGAAGCCGAGCACGTTTTGGCGGTTTGTCTGATCCGAGCTTATGAGGCGAAATCGTTCGCGATCGAGAACGATTTGGACAGGCTTTCCGTGCTGCCCCAGCGGGTTCTCGAGCTGGTCGAACCTTTGATCAGAGCCGCCCCGGCCCGCTACGATTTTCGGGCCACTCGATCGGCCGCCTTGATCGCAAAATCGCAATCCGGACAGGCGCTTCCCGGCCTGTACGTCGCCAGCAGCGAATTCCCGTTGGACCAATCGATCCATCGCAATCTGGCGATGTGCCTGCTGGCAATGAACCGCATCGACGAGGCCGAGCAAGCCCAGACTCTACTCCGCAAGCGATGCCTGCCGCCCGAAGCTGCCGAGTTGGCCAACCTGCCCAAGACGATTGCGATGATCGACCAGTCCGAAGCCGAGACGACGGCCGGCGGCGACGAATCGATCGACGTGATGATCGCCATGGAGGCCACTTCGCCGATGAAACGCTTCCATCAGATCGCCGTTCGATTGTGGGACGTGCGGTTGGCCGAGACGATGGATCAGGTCTCGGACCTGGATCGGCGGGGACGGCTGGGCGACGCGCCGCTTGACGAGATGCTGTTGCGTCTGATGCTGTCGCGGCAATGATCGGGGCCGCGATGACCGTGTAACCGACGTCGCCGGGATTCTCAAGTGATGCGGCCGTGGAATCGTTATCAACCGAAGCGTCCACGAACATAGTCGTCGGTTTGTTTTTCTCGTGGCTTGGTAAAGATGTCTTCGGTGTCACCGGCTTCGATCAATTTGCCGTTAAAGAAAAACGCGGTTTGATCGCTGCATCGCGAGGCCTGCTGCATGTTGTGCGTGACCATGACGATGGTGTATTGCTGACGCAGTTCAAAAATCAAGTCTTCGATCGCCAAAGTACTGGCCGGGTCGAGCGCGCTACACGGTTCGTCCATCAGCAGGACTTCCGGCCCGACGGCGATCGCCCGAGCGATGCAAAGCCGCTGTTGTTGACCGCCGGAAAGCCCCAACGCCGGGGCGTGCAGGCGATTCTTGACCTCGTCCCACACGGCCGCTTTCTCCAGCGACCACTGGACCAACTCGTCGAGTTGTTCTTTGGTCAGCTTCATGTGCAGCCGCGGCCCGAAGGCCACGTTGTCGTAGATCGACTTGGGGAACGGGTTGGGCTTTTGAAACACGATCCCGATCTGCCGCCGCAGTCGGACGACGTCCGTGCCGGGCGACAGGATGTCCAACCCGCCCAGTCGCAGCGTGCCTCGGGCGGTCGCCGAGGGCACGATGTCGTTCATCCGGTTGATCCACTTGAGCAAGGTGCTTTTGCCACAACCGCTCGGGCCGATGAAGGCCGTCACGCGGTGCTTGGGGATCGAAAGCGACAGGTCGTGCAAGGCCTGAAAGTCGCCGTACCAAGCGTTGAAATTGGTGATCTCGATCGTCGTTTCGCCCGGTCGCGACGGCGGCGGGACGGCGGCGGGCGGGGTGTTCGACGAGGTAGACGCCATGCTGTCTTTCACCGTTTCAGTAACCGGGAGCATCAGGCTTGCTGCATTTTCTGGCGGAGGTAGATGGCCGCGCCGTTGAGCAACAGCAACGCGACCAGCAATACGATAATCGCCGCCGCGGCCAATTCCTGAAAAGTGGCTTGCTGGCGACCTGCCCAGTCGAAAATCAACAAAGGCATGGTGACGACGTTGTCCATCAGATTCTGGGGGCCGCTGTCCTTCGAAATCGCGGCCCCCAAGACGATCAGGACCGGGGCGGCTTCCCCGATCGCCCTTCCCATCGCCAAAATGACCCCCGTCAGGATACCAGGCACGGCGACCGGCAAGGACACGAAACGCACCGTCTGCCAGGTCGTCGCACCGAGGCCCGAGGAAGCCTCCCGCAGGGCCGGTGAGACCGCTCGCAGCGATTCCTGGGACGAAATGATCACGATCGGCAAAATCACCAGACCCAACGTCAACCCGCCGGCCAGAAAACTCGGCCCCAGCGGCAGTCGGAAAAAATACCAAGACCGTTCCGAGTAAGCGCCGCCGGTCGCCCCGAGTCGCACCGTCCGTCGCTTGATTTCCGAATCGGTCGGACGCGGCGTGCCGGGCTCCCAGACTTCGATGTCGACGGGATTGCCCGCGGCGTCGACGCCCCGGATCGGCCCGGTGATCGTGATTTTGCTTTGCGTCGGGTCCGATTGGGGGATCAAGACGATCTGGCCGGTTTCCAACGAGCGGACTTGATAAAACCGCTGCTCCCCGGCGATCACCCACGCCGTCGATTCGTTGACTTGAATCTGACCGAACACGTTGAACATGTAAACAAAGGCCGACAAACCCAACAGCCCGTACACGATCGAGGGCACACCGGCCAAATTGGCGATGTTCAACTGGATGAACCCGCGGGCCATATTCAGCCAAGCCGATTTCGGTTGGAACTCTTCCAAGAACACGGCCGTCGCGATGCCCAGGGGAATCGCAAACGCCGCGCACACCAGCAAAACGAAGAACGATCCGACGATCGACGGCCACATGCCCGCCACTTCAGGGTTCAGTTCGCTGTGGGCGCTGGTCAACAACGTCGGAGTCAAGCGGTGGCCGCCTTGCACGCCGATGGACAACAGCAACACACCCAACACCAGCACGCTGAGGCAGGCGATCAGGATACAAAGCCAGTAAAACAGTCGGCTGTTGCGTTGACGCCGGTCCGAATTGCGGGACTGTGCCGCGGCATCGGGATTCTGCAACGCCGCGGGAACCGGTTTCGGCTCGGCAGCGGTCCGGAGCTGGCCGGCACTCATTGGTACGACTCCCGATAGCGTCTGCGAATCAATTGCCCCAGCAACGTCATCAGGAACGTGATCAGGAAAAGCGTGATCGCGACGGCGTACAGGCTGTAGTACTGAACCGTCCCGAACTCGCTTTCACTCTTGATCATTTCGACGATGAAGCCGGTCATGGTTTGGGATTGTTGTCGCGGGTCGGCGGTGAACGTCGCCCGCGTGCCGGCCGCCAGAGCGACCACCATGGTTTCGCCGATCGCCCGGCTGAAGGCCAACAAGAAAGCACTGATGACGCCGGACAAGGCCGCCGGCACGACGACCCGGACGGAGGTTTCGAACGGCGTGCAGCCCAGTCCATAGGCGCCCTCCCGCAGGCTTCGCGGCACCGCCTGCAAGGCGTCTTCGGCTAGGCTGCAAACCATCGGCAAGCAGAGGATGCCGACGGCGATTCCGGCGCTGGCCGAGTTGAACGTGTCGAAAGCTCCGCCACTGAAAAGCTGAAGCGACGGGCTGATCACCAGGATCGCAAAGTAACCCAGCACCACGGTGGGAATCCCGGCAATGATTTCCAACGTCGGTTTCAGCCACGCCCGGATGCGTCGCGAGGCAAACTCGCTTAAATAAATCGCCGTGATCAATCCCAACGGCAACGCGATCACCATGGCGATGATGGTCACCCGCATCGTCCCGCTCAGCAGCGGCAAGATCCCGAATTTCGCGTCCGCCAGTTCGGGTGCCTGCAAGGCGGTCCACTCGGTGCCCCCGAGAAAACCGCCCAGCGTGACGTAAGGACTACGAAAGAATTCCAAGCTTTGCGTCAACAGCATCGCCACGATTCCGATCGTGATCAGCACCGTCAGCAGGGCACTGGTCGCCAGGATCACGACGATCAACTTCTCGCTCCACAGCTTGCTGGCCGTGGAACGGAATTCGCGTTTCTCGAGGGCGACGGGGATCGGCATGCTCAGAACTCTCGAAAGCCGTTACTTCGTCAATTTCTCTTCGACAAAGATTTCGTCCAATGGTCCGCTTCGGTGCTCGCCCTCCTCGGTGACGAAGTGCGTGCCCGTCACGACGGCCTCGTAATTCTCTCGGCTCTTGGCCAAGATCTCCTCCGGCAGCTTCGTGTAACCGACCCGCTCGCACGTCGTCGGAACGTTGTCCAAATAATATTCGACGAACGTGGCGACTTCCGCTTTATTTAACGAATTCGCATTGACGTACAGAAAGAGCGGGCGACTGAACGGCGCGTATTTGTTGGCGGAAATGTTTTCGGTCGTCGGCAGGAAGGCTTCGCCGGTGTCCGGATTGACCACGGGCACCGCCTTGAGCTTGTCCTTGTTTTCGTTGAAGTACGCGACGCCGAAGAAGCCGATCGAGTACTGGTTGCCCGCGACGCCTTGGACCAAAAAGTTGTCGTCCTCGTTAAGCGTCATGTCGGAACGAAGTCCGTCGTCTGGGCTCAAGATTTCCTTCGTGTAATCGTAGGTTCCCGAACCGGTGCCCGGGGCAAAGATCTTCATGTCCTGATCGGGCCAACTCGGGTCAATGTCGCTCCACTTCGTCGCCGGATCATTGATCGAATAGATCTGCTTGAGTTGCTCCACGGTCAACTGGTCTACCCAGTCGTTCTTGGGATGAATGACAAACGTCAAACCGTCGTAAGCCACGGGCAATTCGACGAAATCGACACCCGATTCTTGGCACCTGGCCAGTTCGCCCGGTTTGATCGGACGTGACGCGCCCGAGATGTCCGTCTGTTTGTTGGCAAATCGCTCGAAACCGTTCCCGGTCCCCGAGCCCGAGACGTTGATGACGACGTCCGGGTATTCGGCGTGGAAGAGTTCCTGCATCGCGTTGCTGATGGGCTGGACGGTGCTGCTGCCGTCGATTTGCACTGCGCCTTTCAGGTTCGACTTGGCCGTGTCGACCGTTTCGCGGCTACTGCAGCCCAGAAATCCGAGCAGGGTCAAAAAGCCCAAAGCCAGAATCCCCCTAGCGTCCCAAGTCCGTGGGCGGGCGACACAACGGTTTTGCGTGGTCATAGAAGTTTTTTTACGGGGGAAAAGATTCGTAATGACGGAAACGAGGTGAATCGGGTCGGCGGAAAGTACTTTTGTACAGTCGTCTCGCCGGGTGCTTGTCGCCGAGTTTCAGCGGCATCGGCGGGGAGCGTCAAGCTAGCATCCCGCCAAAAAACTGACGAGTCGTTAGAGCCTTCCGATTGTGTGAAGTTTCGGTGAACGACGTCGGGTCACGAAGACTTTTCCGGACCCTGGGCCTGTGCGGCCAACCTGAGGGCCTCGGGGACCCGCTGAATGCGGCCTTCGCGGTCGATCACGGCCAGCGTGACCTCGGCCTGGACCAGCAATTCATCGTCTCGGTGCAATCGGTACTCGTGCAGAATTTTCCCTACCGTGACTTCGACGATTTTCGTCGTCAGCGTCAGCAGGTCATCGTAGCGTGCCGGGCGGCGATAGCGGCAATCGACTCGGGCGACGACCACCAATTGGCCGGCCTCCTCCATCGTCCGATAATTTCCGCCGGAGGCGCGGAGCAGCTCGGTTCGGCCGATCTCGAAATACTGCAAGTAGCGCGAATGATGAACCAGTCCCATCGGGTCGCATTCGTCATAGCGGACCCGGATTCGGATGATGTGCTGACGCAGCATGCTCGTTGCCATGGATTTCGTTGGTCGATAGGGTGGAGTTCCCCGCCGGATTGATTCTCCGCTCGTCCTGTAGCTTCCCAGCGAACCCCGCGAACTGAAACCCGCCGCCCAAGACTTCCCGCCCAAGACTGCCCGTGCAAGACTCCAAAGCCGATGCCCTGATCGACCCGGCGTTCCTGTTTCGATTCGCGATCGAGTTCCCTCGGGTGCCTTTGAAGTGGTCGGCGGCGGGATTGAAGCTGCCCGAATCGTGCCGCATCGCGTCGCTGGCCCCGTTGAGCGGTCGTCCTCATTTCGCCGATGTACGGGTCGGCTGGGACGATTCCGGCATCGGGCTGTCTGTCGCCGTCGCGGGGAAGCGTTCGCTGCCCTGGTGCCGCGATTCGCGTCTGGAAGACAGCGACGGCGTTCACTTGTGGATCGATTCGCGATGCAGTCCCAACATCCACCGCGCCACCCAGTATTGCCACCGGTTCCTATTCATGCCGGCCGGCGGAGGGGCCGCCCGAGACGAACCGGTCGCTTCGCTGATCCCGATTCACCGCGCCCGAGCCAATCCGAAACCCTTGGATCGCGGCCAGTTAAAAATTTTCGCGCTCCCGCGACACGACGGCTACCAACTGTCCGGTCTGATCCCGGCGGACGCCTTGACCGGGTTCAACCCGGCCGATCATCCCCGGTTGGGTTTTTACTACGCGGTGATCGATCGTGAATTGGGCTGGCAAACGATGACGTTGGGTCCGGAGTACCCTGTGATGGACGACCCGAGTCTGTGGTGCGAAGCCGGATTGTCGTCGCCGTAATCGGCTGCCGCACCGGTTGGGGTCGCCGACACGGGTTCGCGTCGCCGCAAAACGGCGTCCCTCCCCGAACCGACCGAACCGCGGCAGGCCGCCGAGCGAATCAACGTTCATGAAAAAGTTGCCCAAGAAAAAGATGTGCAAGTGGAACAAGTCGACGCTGGAAAAGGCGTTGCCTTTGGTTCTGCAACAGGCCAAAGACGCCCGCTACGTCTGTACCAAATGCGGCCGTGTCGCCGTCGAGGAAAACACGTTGTGCAAAGCCGCCGCGATGTCGGATCTTGTCAGCGACTGAAACGGTGCGGGTCTAGCGACGCCGCGTCTCGGCCGCCGGCAACATGATGGGCAAGTCGGTGTAGAACATGGCCGAGGGGTCGATGCCTTTCTGTTCGTGTCGCCGGATTCGTTCGATCGCTCCGGTGCGACGTGCCAGCGTCGGAAAAAGGAACAGCCAGGCCGACCCGATCAGCGTCACCGCGACGACCAATTTCAGCACGCCGATTCTCCGGGAACGGGACCGAACGTTTCCGCGTCGCCGCGGGATTCCGGGCGAGACGTCGCGACCGGCGGAGCGATCCGGAGACACTTAGTTTCCCATCGCCAAGGCTTCGCGAAGCCGGTCGAGCGCCGCGGGGACGTTCTCGTACGGCTTGTCCTCTTCGAATTCCAAGTTGACAAAGCCTTGGTAGCCGCCGTCTTTCAAGATTTTGGCGATGCGGTTCATGTCGGCCGGCGACTTCTTTCGCTCCGGCGACTGCATCTCCACCTTGACCTGCACGTTGACCGCGTAGGGGACACAGCGTTCCAAATCACGATAAGGATCGTCGCTCCAGAAATTCCCCGTGTCCAAATTGATGCCGACCCAAGGATTGTTGACGCGATCCATGATTTGCAACATTTGGTCGCTGGTCAGGTTTCCGTGATTCTCGACACCCAAGACGACGCCCTTGCCGGCGGCGTATTCGGCACAGACTTCCAACGACTCGATGGCTTCGTCGATCCGCTCGGGTGCCTTTTCGATCTCGCGTCCGGTGCCGGCGAAAAAGCGAATGTGCGGCGCGCCCATGGTCACCGAGTAGTCGATCCACCGCTTGGCCGTGGCGATCTCGTCGTCCAAGCGTTCGCCGCGTCCGACGGTGAAGTTGTTACCGATGGCGGTCCCGGAAATCGCCAGACCTTTCAGAAACGCCGACTTCTTTAAATTCAAAAAATATTCCGGCGTCGGATCGGGCTCGAAAAAGTAACTGGTCAGCTCCGCGGCGTCGCAGTTTTGGGCGACGCAGTACTGCATGAACTTTTCCATGTCCATCGCCGGACCGTCGTCGGCGGGCCGGTTCGGTTTACCTTTCATGTAGGCAAAGTATTTGCGAAACGAGTAGGCGGCCAATCCGAGCTGCATTCGCGGCGGTCCGCTTCGTTCGATCGGACCACGGGTCGCAGCGGTCCGCTCGCCGGCGGTCGATCCGAAAAGGCCCGAGACCGCGGTGATCGTCACACCGCTGGTACGAATAAACTGGCGTCGATCGAGTCCTGGCATGATGGGGTTCCACGCAAAGCAAAGGCAGGTCGGGAGGAAACGTCGGACGCAAATCCGACGCGATGCTCGACCATCATACTCCGGTACTCGCGGGCGGATGAAGCAGTCGCGTGGGGCGACCAAGCGGGCAGGACCGACCGGACGTAAGCCGTTATAGTTGAGGCATCCGAATGCCTGGTCCGATCGTGCCGAGGCGCGGGAAACAACAAATGATCACCGAATCCGACGTTCGAGGTACAAGGTTTGTCGACAGCGCCGCGCCCGCACCCCGCCGACTACGCCCGCTTGATGCGCGCCGCCGCCGAGCTTTGCCGCCCCGAATCGTTGGACGCCTTGGCCCCGAGGACGCGGGCCCGGCATGCCATCGGTAACGCCGCGGTGACCCGCGATGTCGTCCGCGCGATCGACGCGATCGCCGGAACCGAACACATCGCCTACGATTTCATCAGCCGTGGCGGCAAGCACTTGCGACCGTTCATCGCGATGGCAGCGTACGACGCGATGACGGGCGGCCGAGCCTCGGCGGCCGGCTTCACGGATGACAACGCCGGCGACGGTGACAACGCCGGCGATCTGGACCGGATGCCGCGGGCGGTTCGCCGCGCGGCCTTGTCGATCGAAGTCTTTCATAAAGCCAGTCTGATCCACGACGACATCGAAGACGACGACGCCTTTCGTTACGGACAGTCCGCCGTTCATCGTCGTTTCGGTTCGCCCATCGCGATCAATGTCGGTGATTATCTGATCGGCTTGGGTTACCGATTACTCAGCCGCCTTGATCCGGACGATACCGATGACGGAATCGACGACGCGGCGCGGCTGGACGTTTTGGACAGTTCGGCGGCCGCCCACATGCGACTGGCCGAGGGACAGGGTGCGGAACTGCTGTGGCGTGACAACGGTGACCGGCGTTTGTCGCCGCAGGACGCGTTGAAAATTTATGCCCTGAAAACATCCCCGGGCTTCGAAGCGGCTTTGTACAGCGGCGTGCGTTTGGCCGGCGACGCCTCCGACTATGTCGAACCGATCCGAAAATTCAGCCGATCCTTGGGCGTGGCTTTTCAAATCTTGAACGACGTCGGCGATTTTGCCTTCGACGAGGACAACAAACGGTCGGTCGGTGGTGATATCCTGAAGGGGAGTCCCACCTTGCTGTTGGCGCTCGCGTTGGAAGCCCTTTCGCCGCCGGACCAACAACGGTTGGTGGAAACGGCGGGGGATCGCGATGGCCGATCAGCCGCCCAGCGTTTGGCGGAAGTCGATCGGCTGTATCATCAAGCCGACGTGTTCGCCGCGGCGATGCGACTGGTCGATCAACACCGAACCCGCGCCCTGCAAGTGGCCGATCAAATCGAGCCCCAACCGCTACGTCGGTTGTTGTGTTTTTTGGTCGACACGGTTCTGGAACGGCCCGACACGCCCGCCTTGCCGGTCGTCCGCATGGGAACGGTGCCCGTCACCAACTCCGACGAAGTTTCGACGTCATGAACAT
>Ga0102938_10001748_pt1 | contig 16408 bp, 14 predicted proteins | sample SalPonR2_B_D2_MG_FD_84516 | JGI IMG/M metagenome (GOLD analysis project Ga0102938, IMG submission 84516) | Salt pond soil microbial communities from South San Francisco under conditions of wetland restoration - Salt Pond MetaG R2_B_D2_MG | ecosystem: Environmental > Aquatic > Marine >...
GCTTTTTCCGACTACCGACTACCGACTACCGACTACCGACTACCGACTACCGACTACCGGAAACCGGAAACCGGAAACCGGAAACCGTTCATCGTGTCCGCTTGCTGAAAACTGAAAACTGAAAACTGAAAACTTGAACCCGAAACCCGAATCCCGAATCCCGTGACCGCCCTCCAACTAATCGTCCTGGCCCTGATCCAGGGCATCAGCGAATTCCTCCCGGTCTCGAGTTCGGCGCATTTGATCCTGGTCGCTCAGTTCTCGACCTGGGGCGACCAGGGGCTGGCGTTCGATGCGGCGGTGCATGTCGGCACCCTGACCGCGGTGGTGGTTTATTTCCGCAGCGAGCTTGTCGCACTTTGCCGCGCCGGGCTGGACAGGCACGGCGACCCGGTCCAGCGCCGGCTGCTGGCCGGTCTGGCCATCGCCACCCTGCCGGCACTGGCCGTCGGCGCACTCGCCGCCGATTTCATCGAGACATGGTTGCGCAGCCCGCTGGTGATCGCCGCCACCACGATCGGCTTCGGCCTGGTCCTGTGGCTGGCCGATCGCTTCGGCGCCGGCAAGCGGGGCCTGGAATCGCTGGGAACGCGCGGTGCGCTTTTCATCGGCCTGTCCCAGGTACTGGCGCTGGTGCCGGGTACGTCCCGTTCGGGCATCACGATCACCGCCGGGCTTGCGCTGGGCCTGGAGCGCGAAGCGGCGGCCCGTTACTCCTTCCTGCTGTCGATTCCCATCATCGCCGCGGCCGGCGGCTGGGGCTTCGTCAGCGGGCTTGCCGACGGCGGATCGTTCGAATTCGGCCGTTTCCTGGTGGCCGCGACCATTTCCGGCATTTTCGCGTGGCTGACCATCGCCGCGTTTCTCGCGTGGCTGCGGCGATTCGGCATGGCGCCTTTTGTCGCCTACCGCCTGATTCTCGGCGCTTTTCTGATTTACTGGTTCTGGCCGATTTGATGCCGATCACAATTCGGGCTTCGCGATCCGCTACCATACGGGCGCCACTTTCACAACAAGGAAGACGCTCCAATGAGTGCACAAGACATCCTGAAAAAGATCAAGGATGAAGAGATCGAATTCGTCGATCTTCGGTTCTCCGATACCCTTGGGAAAGAGCAGCACCTGACCCTGCCGTCCTCCCAGGTCGACGAAGACATGCTTGCCGAGGGCAAGATGTTCGACGGATCATCGATCGTGGGCTGGAAAGGCATCAGCGAATCCGACATGGTATTGATGCCCGATACAGAAGCGGCATTCGTAGACCCGTTCTCGGAATACTCGACCCTCAACCTGCGCTGCGACGTGCTGGAACCCGACACGCTCCAGGCCTACAACCGCTGTCCCCGTTCTCTGGCCAAGCGCGCCGAAGCCTATCTGGCGGCCAGCGGCGTCGCCGACGCGGCATTCTTCGGCCCCGAGCCGGAATTCTTCGTATTCGACGATGTGCGCTGGAAGAACGACATGGCCGGCTGTTCCTACCATATCGACTCCGAAGAAGCCTCCTGGAACACGCACAAGGAATACGCAGACGGCAATACCGGTCACCGGCCGCGCACCAAGGGCGGATATTTCCCGGTGCCGCCCGTCGACAGCCTGGCCGACCTGCGCTCGCTGATGTGCGCCACGCTGGAAGCCTGCGGAATTCCGGTCGAGGTTCACCATCACGAAGTCGGCACCGCCGGCCAGTGTGAAATCGGAACGAAGTTCAACTCGCTCACGCGCAAGGCCGACGAACTGCTGATGCTCAAGTATGTCGTCCAGAACGTCGCCCACCTGCACGGCCGCACCGCCACCTTCATGCCCAAGCCGCTGGTCGGCGACAACGGGTCCGGCATGCACGTGCACCAGTCGCTGGCCAAGGAGGGCAACAACCTGTTCTCGGGCGACCAGTACGGCGGGCTTTCGGAGACCGCGCTGCACTACATCGGCGGTATCTTCAAGCACGCCCGGGCGATCAACGCGTTCTCCAACTCGACCACCAACAGCTACAAGCGGCTTGTGCCGGGCTTCGAAGCCCCCGTGCTTCTGGCTTATTCGGCGCGCAACCGCTCGGCATCGTGCCGGGTGCCGTGGGTCGCCAGCGCCAAGGCGCGCCGGATCGAAGTCCGTTTCGGCGATGCCGCGGGCAACCCGTACCTCACGTTTGCCGCAATGATGATGGCCGGCCTGGACGGCATTCTCAACAAGATCGATCCGGGTTCGCCCATGGACAAGGATCTCTACGATCTGCCGCCCGAAGAAGAGCGGGATATCCCGCGCGTCTGCCACGCGCTGGACCAGGCGCTGGACGCACTGGACAAGGATCGCGAGTTCCTCAAGGCCGGGGACGTGTTCTCCGACGACCTGATCGACGGCTACATCCAGCTGAAGATGAAGGAAGTCACACGCTTCCGGATGTCCACCCATCCGGTCGAGTTCGATATGTACTACTCCTCCTGAGCATTGCTCAACCCTCGCTGCCCGGCCGCCACGGCCGGGCAGCTTTCGTCTGCAAGACCCGAATTCACCCGCCGCCAATAACGGCAGGCAATATCGTCAGGCAATAGCGGCAAGCGAAGGCTGACGGCCACGCGCGGGCATGGCGGCGATGCCGCGGTCTGTTTGTCAGCAGGCGAGATTGCACGGAACTGTGCGGTATGATTGGGGATCAAAGCTTCATTGAAACCCGAGGAGGCGAGCATGGCGATTTCAAACTGGATCAAGGGGTCTGTGGCGATGCTGTCGCTCGCGGCGCTGACCATGCTTGCGCCCATGGCGCCGACGCTGGCCCAGGATATTTACAAGACCGTCGATGAGAACGGCAATACCGTCTACACCGACCAGAAGCCCAGCGACGACGCACAGCCGGTCAAGCTCAAGGAGCTCACTGTCGTCGATCCGGTGGAGCTGGGCGACGAACAGGCTGTGGGCGGGGGTGCCGAGAACGCCGAAAGCGGCCAAAGCAGCAACTCCGCGCCAGATTTCGGCCTCAGGATCGTGACGCCGGCCGCCCAGGAATCCGTGTGGAATACCGCATATGTCCTGACGGTACAGGTCCAGACCGATCGCGAGCTGCCTGCCGGAGCGCGGCTGGCATACCTGGTCGACGGTGAAGTTCGATCTTCGACCCGGGCCCGGAGCGTCGAGATCGAGGAGGTCTACCGCGGTGAACACCAGCTCAGCGTGGAACTCCGGGCGTCCGACGGTCGGGTTCTCGGCAGCGCCGGGCCGATCACGTTCTTCATGCGCCAGCACTCGCGCCTGCACCCCAATCCGGGCTGAGCAACCTCAAAAGACGCGAGTTACACGAAGAAGGCACGAAGAGCACGAAGTTTTAGAATCCAAAGCCTTTCTTCGTGGCCTTCGTGCCCCCTCCGTGTTCTTCGTGTCTCGCTTTTTCCGATGTTCAAACCACGCCCTGTGGGGATGCTCAATCGACCCCGATCCAGAACGTCACCGGGCCGTCGTTGACCAGTGCAACCTGCATGTCGGCGCCGAAGACGCCGAAGGCCGCATTCGGCCAGGCGCGCCTCGCGCGTTTCTCCAGCGCCTCGAAGAGCATCCGGGCCTTGTCCGGTGCCGCGGCCGGCGTAAAGCTGGGCCGGTTGCCCGAATTCGTCCCGGCCGCCAGCGTGAACTGGGGCACCAGCAGCAGCGCGCCGTCGATCTCGCGCAGGCTGCAATTCATGCGCCCGTCTGCGTCGGTGAACATGCGGTAGTTGAGAATTCGCTCGATCAAGCGGTCCAGGCGCGTTTCTTCATCGTCGCGCTGAAAGCCGATCAGCGCCAGCATGCCCGCTTCGGTCTCGGCAACTCGCCGGCCGTCGATGGTGACGCTTGCCGAAAGCGTTCTCTGCAGCAGTGCGATCATCCTCGTGCAGGCCTCAGCACCGCGACTGTCTGACGCAATCGCTGTTGCGATCGCTGTCTGACGGGTGCGGTAAACATGCGCATCGATACGCTCGGTTTCCGTAACGGACAGCCGCCGGGTTCTCCGTCGGGCCCGATGAGATTCAGCGTTGCACAACGCGTGGTGGCCATGGCTCGGGATGGTAGCATCGACGACGATGAAAATTTTTCTGGGGCGTCTCTTTCTGCGCATTTCGGCCTGGCTGCCGATGCGGTTCCAGCGGCGCCTGGCCGGAATGATTGCAGCTGGCGTTCACCTTGTCGGCTGGCGAAAGCTGGATATCGTTCGTGCCAACCTCGCGCGGGCCTACCCGGAGGCGCCGACTGACCGGGTCGAACGGATCTGCCGCGAGAACACCGCCGAAATGGTGCGAACGCTCCTGGAATGCGGTCCGGCCTGGCACCGCAGCCGGGACTGGGTTCAGGCGCACATCGTCGAAGTCCGCGGCCGCGGCTGCGTCGAATCTCCGCTACAGGCCGGCAAGGGCGTTCTGGTGCTTGGCGGTCACCTGGGGAACTGGGAAGTTTCAATCCTCTACGGCAGCCTCACGCTGCCCATTGCCTATCTTTACAAGCCGCCCCGGTCGGCAACCGTGGATCGCCTGCTGACCGGCTATAGAAGCCGCTTCGACGGCGAGATGATCGCCACCGGCGGCGCGGCGATGCGGCGAGCGGTGCGCAGGCTCCGAAGCGGGGAGGCGGTGGGCATGCTGTTCGACCAGCTGCCGCGCGGCGGAGACTCGGTCGAGGCGCCTTTCTTCGGACAGAAAGTGGCCACGATGACGCTGCCTCATCGACTCGTCCAGGCCACCGGATGCGCGGTCGTGATGGGGCATTGCCTGAGGGTGCGCGACGGCTGGAAGATCCGGTTCGACCCGGTGCCCGGCGCCGACGATCCCGATCCGGCCGTGGCCGCGGCCGCGATGAATCGCGCGCTGGAGGCTGTCGTGCGCGACGCGCCGGCCCAGTATCTCTGGCAGTATCGGCGCTTCGAGGCCTTGCCGGCGAGGCGGCAGCGCTGATGGTGGGTGCTCCGTGGCCGGGTGCGGGCGGCTTTTCCAACCCGGAATCAAATTCAAACCCGTTTCGCCACGCGCTTCGCGCTTGCTGGCGACCTACTTTTCACAAGCGCCTGAAAAGTAGGCAAAAGCGCTTTTTACAGGCGGCAGCTATTCGAGGTGCTGGTCGGAGCGGTCTGGGGGTTAGGTGTAAGGCATCGGGTTTTGTTTCGAGATCTTCTTGCCCGATCGTCATGTGCGGCATGCTTTGCGGGCGACGATGGGATTCCGGCTTCGATCTCTATCGGAGCGGGGTCGCCTCGATCGAGGTCGTTGTGATCATCGGTGGATGCTGAAGCGGGTTCCAGATTGGGATGATGAGCGGGTTGAGTGGCTCCGTCGGCTCCTGAACTCCTGCAACCGGCCGCCGGACGCTTTCTGCTTCTGGCTGCGCGCCGAGTAATGCCGATCCTTTTTTCTGTGGGAGGCGTCTCCAGGCGCCGAAGGCTTTGGCCGATCGTGGCCCCTGGAGGCCGCTCCTACAAGACATTTCGAGCGACGTCACTATGCCCGCCACCGGACGGGAACACTGTTCGAGGTCAGGCCCGAATCTCCCTCACCGCCCGAAACTGGAACCCGCTTCAGCATCCCCAACCGACTCGCGCGAGCACGATCAACACGGCCCCGCTTCGATAGTGATAGAAGCTTGAATTTCCTCGTCTCCTGGGGGCCAAGGACGAACACTCAGCACGGACAAGAAGATCTAAAACCAAAGCCCCATGCCACACACCTAACCCCCGCTCGTTCCGACCAGCACCTTGAACAGCTGCCGCCTGTAAAGCGCATTTTTGGTTACTTTTTTTGCAACCGAAAAAAGTAACTCGCATCAGCCAGCGAAGCTGGCGGCGAAACGGCTTTTGGCTTTCAAGGCCCAACATGGCCACGATGCACAGAATCGCGGGGCGAAGCGCAGTTGAAGTTGAATTTGCCTTTGAAGAAAAAAGGCCGCCCGTACCCGGCCAGGGTGCACCCATCATTCAGCGAAACAAACAAGAATCCCTATTCTTTCGAAAGCCGCTTGAGCCAGACGCCCATCACCTTTTCGGCCTGCTTGTCGCCGTTGGCGCGTGCCGCGACAATCCCGCGTTCCCAGGCCGCGTGGGCGGCTTCGGGCTCGCCGTTGGCCTCAAGTGCCTTGCCGAGCGCCTGCCAGGCCATGGTGTGGCCCGGCTTGAAGGTCGTGGCCTCGCGGAAATGCGCGATCGCCTCGTCCAGGTCGCCGTTCTTCAAGCGCGCCTGCCCGGCGGCAAGGCGCGCCTCGTAGGAGTCGCGACCGTCGTTGATCAGTTTTTCGAGTGTTTTGGGGTTCATCGATAAAGGCCGGGTTCAAGGTTTACGGTTCAGGGTTTACGCAATCAAAACCGACAATGCAACCCGTATGTTGCACGACGCTCGGGCAACGCTTCGGTTTGCGTAAACCTTCAACCCTAAACCCTAAACCGATTTTTCTAGTGTTTCCAGTACGTCGGCGTCAGCAGCACGAGCACGGTGAATATCTCGAGCCGGCCGAGCAGCATCGCGAAGCTCATCAGCCATTTCGTGGTCTGGGTGAGCCCGCCCCAGTTGAGGCCTGCCTCGCCGAGTGCGGGGCCGAGATTGTTCATCGCCGAGAACACGACCGAGACCGACGTCACCAGGTCCTGTTCGAAGCCCGATACCACCAGGGTGAGCAGCACGATGCAGACGATGTATAACGAAACGAAGCCCCAGATGGCGTTGGCGACCTCCGGTGCGAGGGTTCGGCCGCCGAGCTTCAGCGGCACGACCGAGCGCGGATGGATCAGTCGCTTGAGTTCGCGCAGGCCCTGTTTCGAGACCAGGTAGACCCGCACGATCTTGAATCCGCCGGTCGTCGAGCCGGCGCAGCCGCCCAGGCCCGAGATCAGGATCATCAGCAACGGCAGCGTGCCGGGCCAGAGATAGACGTCGGCGCTGGCAAAGCCTGTCGTCGTGGTGTAGGAAACCGCGTGAAAAAGCGCATAGCGCAGCGATTCCCAGAAGGTGTCGTAGACGCCGTGACTCCAGAGCAACACCGTGACCAGGCCGCTGATGATGAGCAGCAGGACCGCAAAAAGGCGGAGCTCCGGGTTGTTCAGATAGGCCTGGGCCGTTGCGCGTCGCAGTGCCAGGAAGTGAAGCGCGAAGTTCATCGAGGCGATGAACATGAAGAAGATGATCAGGAATTCGATCAGCGCGCTGTCGAAATGGCCGATCGATGCGTCATAGGTCGAAAACCCGGCCGTGGCGATCGTGCTGAAGCTGTGGCTGAACGCATCGAACACGCTCATGCCGGCCGCCCACAGGGCCAGCGCGCATATCAGCGTAAGCCCGATGTAGATGGCCCACAGCGCCTTGGCGGTCTCGGCGATTCGGGGGGTCAGGCGGTTCTCCTTGACCGGGCCGGTGACCTCGGCCTTGTAGATTTCCATACCGCCGATCTTGAGCATGGGCAGGATCGCCACGGCCAGCACGATGATGCCCAGGCCGCCCATCCATTGCAGCTGCTGGCGATACCAGAGGATGGAAATCGGCATCTCGTCCAGGCCGGACAAAACCGTGGCGCCGGTGGTGGTGATGCCGGAGGTCGACTCGAAAACCGCATCCGCCAGGCTGATGTCGAGTACCAGTATCAGCGGCAGTGCCCCGGCCAGCGCCACGGCCCCCCAGCATGCAACCACGACCAGAAAGCCGTCGGCGACCCGGAGTTCGCGCCGGTTGTCGCGCACCGGCCAGTACATGGTCAATCCGATTGCGAGGACGGCGCCCAGGCTGAAAGCGAATGAGCCGGTTGCGCCGTCGGACGAGAACCATGCGAAGGCCAGCGGCGGCGCGAAGCCGATGCTGACGAACATCAACAAGGCGCCGACCACACGCTGTACGGGCGCATAGGCGCGCATCAGACAAAAACGGCTTCTACGGCGAAAAGGCGCTCAACTTCTGCGATTTCGCGTTTATCTGCCACGAACAGGATCACGTGATCTTCGGGCTCGATGGTGACGTTGTGGTGCGCCATCAGCACCTCGTCGCCCCGGACGACGGCCCCGATGGTGGTTGACTTGGGCAGCTTGATGGCGCCGATCTCGCGGCCGACGATGCGCGACCGGCCCGGGTCGCCGTGGGCGACAACTTCAATGGCCTCGGCCGCGCCCTGCCTGAGCGAGTGCACGCGCACCATGTGGCCCTTGCGGATCAAGGCCAGCAGCGCGCCGATGGTGATCTGCTGCGGGCTGACGGCGACATCGATGCGATCGGATTCGACCAGGTCGACGTAGGCGGCGCGATTGATCAGCGTGATGACCTTGTGCGCGCCCATGCGCTTGGCCAGCATTGAAGAAAGAATATTGGCCTCGTCGTCGTTGGTCAGCGCGCAGTAGACGTCCATCTCGTCTATGCCTTCCTCGCGCAGCAGGTCTTCGTTGGCGCAGTCGCCGACAAGCACGATGGACGTGTCGACCCCCTCGGCGATGCGTTCGGCGCGCTTGGGATCGCTTTCGATGATCTTGACGTGCAGGTTGCGCTCCAGTCGCCTGGCCAGCGCGGCACCGATATTGCCGCCGCCCGCCAGCAGCACGCGTCGGGCCGGACCGGCGGTGCTGCCGAAGGTGGCCATGACTTCGCGGATTTCCTGGGTCGGGGCGAGGAAGAACACCATGTCGTCGACTTCGATGACGGTGTCGCCTTCGGGGATGATGGCTTCGTCGCGCCGGAAGATGGCCGCCACGCGGGCGTCGACGCCGGCGGGCAGTTCGTCCGGCAGGCTCTTGAGCGCGCGCCCGACCAGCTTGCCCTCGCGCACCGCGCGGGTGGCGACCAGCTGGGCCCGGCCGTCGGCAAAATCCAGTACCTGCAGTGCGCCCGGGTATTCGATCAGGCGCTGCACGTGGTCGGTGACGAGCTTCTCGGGGCTGATCAGGAAATCGACCGGGGTGTTCTCGCGGGTGAACAATTCCGGGTGGGCCAGGTAGTCCGCCGCGCGGATGCGGGCGACCTTGGTCGGCGTGTTGAACAGCGAGTACGCCACCTGGCAGGCAATCATGTTGGTTTCGTCGGAATTGGTCAGCGCGATCAGCAGCTCCGCATCGTCGATGCCTGCGCGGATCAGCGTTTCCGGGCGCGAGGCGTGCCCCAGCACGGTACGGATATCGAGTTTTTCCTGCAGTTCGCGCAGCCGCTCGGGGTCGGTGTCGACGACCGAAATATCGTTTTCCTCGCGCGACAGTGAATGCGCCATGCCGGAGCCGACCTGGCCCGCGCCGAGAATGATGATCCTCATTCGCTTTCTTCCTGAACCTGTTTCGGGTCGATGCCGAGCTGGCGGAGCTTCCGGTACAAGTGGGTGCGCTCCATTTCAACGGCTTCTGCAAGTTGTCCCACGCTGCCATCGGCCCGGCGCAGACGGGTGATCAGGTATTGCCGCTCGAAGGCTTCGCGGGCCTCGCGCAACGGCAGTTCGAACAGCGGCGAATGGCCGGCCTCCAGCGCGCCTGGGTCGGCCGGATCGGTCCGCTTCAGCAGCGCGGTGACTTCCCCGGGTTCCACGGGCGTTTCGGTACCCGCCTGCAGCAGTCGGCGCAGCAGGTTGGCCAGCTCACGCAGGTTGCCCGGCCAGTCGTGCTGGCGCAACTGGTTCTGCACCGGCACCGGCACGGGCCGGTAAGGAAGATTTTCGCGCACCGGCAGTCGCTCCGCGAGATAGCGCACGAGTTCCGGGATGTCTTCGCGTCTGTCGCGCAATGCCGGCACCTCGAGCACGGTCTCGGCCACGCGCTGGTAGAGCGCGTTGTCGAACCGACCGGCCGCGGCGTGCTGCTCGAGGCCCGGCGTGGCGATGGCGAGCACGCGAACCGGCGATGCGCTGCGCGCCAGCAACCGGTTCAGACGGTCCCGGTCTTCGTCGCCGAGCGCGTCGAAGTGATCGAGGATCAGCGTTGCGGGTTCATCCGGCGCGTTTTCCAGCCGCGCCAGCTGGCTGTTCCCGGGGCCGCAGGCCAGTTCGTAGAGGCGAGCGCCCGGTACCGGCGAGCGGTTGTGTATCCAGCGTGCCAGGGTCGAGCGACCGCTCCCGGCCTCGCCGCTGAGCAGCACGTTGCCGTGTCCCGATTCGATGGTCGCAAGGCGATCGCGCAGCGCAGCCACGGCGGCCGACCGTCCCATGGGCTCGGGCAGGTCGCTGGCATGCGCCTGGGCCGCCGAGGCGCCGACGGCATCACGGCCGCCGGCCAGCGCCTTGCGCACGGTGTTGAGCAGGCGTGCCATGGAAACCGGTTTTTCGATGAAGTCGCTGGCGCCGAAGCGGGTCGCCTCGACCGCGGCTTCCACCGATCCATGACCGGAGATCATCACGACCGGGCACAGGGCTACATCCTGCTCGCGCCATTCGCGAAGCAGGCTGATGCCGTCGCTGTCGGGCATCCACACATCGAGCAGGATGAGGTCCGGGTCGGACTCGATGCGCCGCTCGCGGGCTTCTGCGGCGCAGGAGGCCAGGACCGGCACGTAGTCCTCGTCGGCCAGGATTTCCCCGATCAATTCGCGGATATCCGGCTCGTCGTCAACGATCAAGATGGTCGAGGCCATCAGGCTGCAGCTCCTTTCACCCCGGCTTGTCCGGAATCTGATTGACCTGGACACAGAGGATAGCGCATCGTTCAGTCCCGCAAAGGAAGATACAGTCGAATCACGGCGCCGCCTTCGGCCGAGTTGTCGACGTCGATCCGGCCGCCCATCTGATCGAGGATGCGGTGCACGATGGCCAGTCCCAGCCCGGTGCCGCGCGGCTTGGTGCTGGCATACGGCTCGAACACCCGGGGCAGGATTTCCGGGTCGAAGCCGGGCCCGTCGTCGGCGACCTCCAGCGCCAGCCAGTCGCCCTCGTTGTCGTCGGCGCTGATTTTCGAACGAATGCGCAGCAGCGGGGCGCCGTCGGGATGGGCTTCGCGGGCGTTCTGGACCAGGTTGTTGAGCACCTGCTGGAACTGGCCCGGGTCGCCGACAGGGCGTGCGTTGCCGTGGTCGAGGTCGATCTCGAATCGGACGCCGGTATCGCCGGCCGACCAGAGGTCCACGATGCCGCTGATCAGCGGTTCCAGTTCCAGCGGCTCGCGCTGGCTGGTTCCCGGCCGCGCGTAATCGCCGAAAGCGTCGACCAGGCGTCTGAGACTGTCGACCTGGTTGATGATGGTGCCGGTGGCCCGTTGCACCAGGCGCGCGCGGTCCGGGTCGCTATCGTCGCCCAGCCTCAGCTGCAGCCGCTCGGCTGCCAGCCGGATCGGGGTCAGCGGGTTCTTGACTTCGTGCGCCAGTCGGCGTGCCAGTTCGGCCCACGCGGCCTGGCGCTGCGCCTGGTCGAGCATGGTCACGTCGTCGAACACGACAACGTGGCCCGTCAGGCCCGGCTCGGCCGAATCCGGCAGCGTCGATCCGCGGCACACCAGCGCCAGCGCCCTGTCGGCGCGTTCGAGCTTGATTTCCTGGCGCCACAGGTCGCCGGATTCATCGATTCGCCTGGCGATGACGTCGAACAATTCCCCGAGTTCCGGCAGGCGTTCCCGCAGCGCGCCGATTTCCAGGCCCTGCAGCTCGCCGAACTGCACGCCGAGGATGTCGGATGCGCTGTTGTTGGCGGCGCTCAGGCGTCGCCGGCTGTCGAACGCGATGACGCCGGCAGACAGTCGGCCGAGCAGCGTTTCCAGATAATGTCGCTGCGATTCCAGCTGTTTCTGGGTTTGGTTGAGCTGGCTGGCCATGCTGTTGAAGGACTCGACAAGAAACCCGAGTTCGTCGCGGCTGGCCACGTCCAGGGTCTCGGGAAATTCACCGGCGCGCATCAGCTCGGTCGCCTGGGCCAGGTCCCGAATCGGCCGCACAAGGCGGCGGGCCGCGTTGAATGCCAGCAGGATCGCCAGCAGCGCGGTCACGCCCAGGACCAGCGAAAGTATCAGCACGAAACTCTGCTGAAGGCGCTGGCGCAGGAACGAGATGTTCTCGTAGCGGAAATAGGCCTGTTCGATCCGGGTGGCCAGTTCGGAGAAGTTTTCGGGCAACGGAAAGATGCCCTGAAGCACGCGATCGCCGGTACCGCCCGGCGTGTCCGGCACGGGCACCAGCACGCGGATGCGCAGACCCTCGCCGCCGGCCTCGGCGGCACTGTATTCGTCGCCGCGGGTCGCCTGGTTGAGCGCGAAGGCCGACGGCAGGTCCGACACCATGCGCTGGGGATCGATATGCACCAGCGTCTCGACCCTGCCGGCCGGCGTGAGCATTGTCAGTTCCACCGGGCCGCTGGACGATACCCGCGCAAACAGGTAGTCGAGCAGTTCGTCCTCGTCCGCGGCCAGCGGCAGGCCCGAAGCGATGCGGGCAAGCTGGTCGCGGGCCTGGCGCGTGCGCAGATCGAGAAGCAGCTGGCCCATCTCGATCGAGTCGGCCAGCGCGGGCTCGGCGCCGGTGTCGAACCACCCGTCTATGGTGTTGTTGAGGAATTCCAGCGAAAACATGTACACCACCACCACCGGCGGCAGGGCGAGCGCGATGAACACCCCGACCAGTCTGGCGCGAAGCCGGGCGCCGGGCGCGGCGGTGCGAATGTCCCGGATCAGGCGCACCAGGCGCTGAGCGATCGCGGCCAGCAGCACCAGCAGCGCGACGCCGGTCAGCAGCAGAATGGCCAGGCTCATGCTGCCGAGCCGGCTCGATTCCTGCTCGACGCTGGCCACCAGGAAGAGCGCGACCAGCAGCAGCCCGGCGACGGCCGCCAGCGGCAGGATCCGGAAGAAACGGCTCAGGAGGCGTCGATTTGCCATGTATGCCAGGCGCCGGCCAGGCGCCAGTCGCGGGATACGAGCGAAGGCAGGTGCATCGGCGGCGGCAGCGCCTCGCGATTGAACCGGGCGCGCGCCTGAACCTGCCAGTCGTCGCCGCGGGCCCGCTCGCGTGTCAGGCCGGTGGCGTAGGTGCGCGTTTGCTCCAGCGCGTCCAGCAGCAGCCAGAGTCGCGGGAAATTGGTTTCGACAGCGTCGAATTCGAGCTGCCACTGCTCGGTCAGCGGCAGGAAGCGGATGGTGATCGGGTGGCGCCGTTCTTCCTCGATCAGCGCAACCGGCCCCATTCTCTTGCTCACGCGGGTAATGATCTCGATCTGCAGGTCGACCCCGCTTTCCAGCGCTTCGCGCATGATCGGGGTGGGGTCGAACGACACGCCGGCGTCGATGTCGAGCGACTGCTCCCGCCAGATCATGCTCGGATCGATTTCGAGCCGGCCGTCGGTCGCGACGTCGTCGGCACCCGGGTCAGCGCACCCGGCGCAGACGAAGATAGTAAAAACCGTCCCGATCGAGGCTGCCCGGAAGAATCTGCCTGCCGGGATCGGTGGCAACGGCATCTTCCAGTTCGACTTCGTGTAATTGCGCATCGACATGGCGGGCAATGAAATCTCTTGCTTGGTCACGATTTTCCGCATGCAGTATCGAACAGCTGGCGTATACAAGCAATCCGCCGGGCGCCAGCAACGGCCAGAGCGCCTCCAGGATCCGCGACTGCAAGCGGGCGTTTTCCTCTACGTCGCCGGGCTGGCGCTGCCAGCGGATGTCGGGATGCCTGCGAAGCACGCCGGTGGCCGAGCACGGTGCATCGACCAGGATTCGATCGAACCGCTCGGTACCCGCCCAGCCCTCGGGCGCTGCTGCATCGCCTATAACTACTTGACCTTTCAGCCCCAGGCGATCGAATGTCTGGCCTATGCGTTCGGCGCGCAGCGGGTCGACTTCCAGCGCCGTCAATGCGACGTTCGCGCATTCGAGTATATGCGCAGCCTTGCCGCCGGGCGCGGCGCAGGCGTCGAGCACGCGCTGTCCGTCCTCGAGTTCGAGCAGGGTTGCCGCGGCCTGTGCGCCGGCGTCCTGAACCGAGAATTCGCCCTCGGCGTATCCGGGCAGACTGCTCACGCGGGCGGGGTGGTCCAGCCGAACCGCATCCGGAAAGTGCGGGCTGGCGGCGGCCTGGATGCCGTTTTCAGCCAGCTTCGCGCAAAGGGCATCGGGTGTGCTGCGGCGGCGGTTGACGCGAAGCCAGCTCGGCGGCTTGCGGTTGCCGGCTTCGGCGATTGCCCGCCACTGATCCGGCCAGTCACGGCGAATCGCATCCAGAAGCCAGCCCGGGTAGCCGAGACGCAGCTCGGGGTCGTCGGGCATTTGCGCGTCGAGTTCCGCGGCGCGGCGCTGCTGGTTTCGCAACACCGCGTTGACCAGGCCGCTGAGGTGGTGCTGGCCGGCGCTTCGCGCGGCCGCCACGCTTGCGTGCACCACGGCATGCGCCGGCTCGCGCCCCTCGATCAGCTGGTCAAGCGCCAGCAGAAGCAGGAAATGTATCTCGCGCGCCTTGCGCCCGAGCGGCTTGCGCAGGAGCTGGCCGAGCCGCCATTCCAGCGCTGGATAGTCCCTGAGTACCCGGTTGCACAGCCGCCTGACCAGGGCCCGGTCGCGGCTGTCGACAAGCCGCCGGTCGAGATCGGCCAGCGCGTCGCCCAGGTTGCGTCGCTGGTCGAGCACCGCCGCCAGTGCGTGCGCCGCCACAAGCCTTGCCTCGGCCCCAGTCGTGGCGTTCATCGTCGCCAATCCGGGTGGGCATTCAACCACTGCGCAGCCGTAACGCGCTTTCGGCCGGGCGCCTGGAGTTCGAGGATGTCCAGCATGCCGCGTCCGCAGGCGATCCGGATGGCGTCGGCGCCGCCGGCGCCGGCCACCGGGGTGCCCGGCTCGGTACTGCCGGCATGGCCGTCGACCGCACGCGCGCGAAAGATTCGCACCGCCGTGCCCTCGATCTGTCCGTGTGCCACAGGCCATGGATTGTAGGCACGCACCCGTCTTTCGATCGTGCCGGCATCGAGCTGCCAGTCGATGAGCGCGTCGGATTTGCGGATCAGGGGGGCAGCGGTGGCCAGCGCGTCGTCCTGCGGCGTTGGCGTCGGCAGCGTGCCGTCGGCCATGCGATCCAGTGCTTCGATCAGAAGCGTTGCCGACATTTCAGCCAGGCGGTCGTGAAGCTCGCCGGCGGACTCTTCGGGCCCGATGGCCGTCTCTGCGCGCATCAGCATGTCGCCGGTATCGAGTCCGACGTCCATCTTCATCAGCGTGATGCCGGTATGCGAGTCGCCGGCCAGGATGGCCTGCTGGATGGGGCTTGCGCCGCGCCAGCGGGGCAGCAGCGATGCATGCAGGTTCCAGCAGCCCAGCGAGGGCAGGTCCAGCACCGTTCGCGGCAGCAGCAGTCCGTAGGCTGCGGTCACCAGCAGGTCGGGTTCAAGCGCCGCGAGCGCGTGCCGGCTTTCGGCCGGTTTGAGCGATTCCGGCTGTAGCACCTCGATGCCGGCTTCGGCCGCCAGCTTCTTGACCGGGCCGGCGACGCGCTTGCGGCCCCGTCCGGACGGGCGATCGGGCTGGGTCAGCACTGCCACGGGCCGGTTGCGCTCGATCAGTGCGGCGAGCGACGGGCAGGCAAATTCGGGCGTACCGGCAAAAACGATTCTGGGGCTTTTCAAAGAGGTTCCAATGGGTCGCTGTGCAGCGGATCGGCCGCCGCAGCCGAGCTCAGACCGGCTGCTGGGCCGGTTCGCGCTGCTGCTGGCGCGCCTTTTTGAGGCGCTTCTCGATCATCCGGCGTTTCAGGGGCGACAGGTAGTCGACGAATACCTTGCCGTCCAGATGGTCGATTTCGTGCTGGATGCAAACCGCCAGCAATCCGTCGGCGTCGAACTCCACCGGCTCGCCGCCGCGATTCAGGCATCGAACGCGAATTTTCTCGGCCCGTTCGACCTCGGCGTACTCGCCGGGCACCGACAGGCAGCCTTCCTCGCAGGTCTGGCTGCCCTCGCGGCCGACGATTTCCGGGTTGATGATGACCCGGGGCTCATCGCGCCCTTCGCTGAGATCGAGCACCAGCAGGCGCAGGCTGCGGTTGACCTGCGTGGCGGCCAGGCCGATGCCGCGCGCAGCGTACATCGTCTCGAGCATGTCGTCGGCAAGCCGCCGAACCGAATCGGTGACTTCGTCGACCGGGCTGGCGATGTTGCGCAGCCGCGAATCTGGGAATTGGAGTATGGTCAGCTGGGTCATGGCATGAACTTTGTGCACTAAGTCTCGGATTTCAATTGCCGAAGTTCGTTCCCAAGGGTGGAAAAAACGTTCAATATGGGTATGATAGCGCAGGTAGCGCAAATCGGCAGTCGAGCCCGGCTGCCCGCAATTGCGGCTAGTGCAGTCAATCCCGAGCTCGGGCTTCAGATCGGGCTTCAGCGTGGCGGCGGACCTGGGAGGTAGAAAATGAAAAAGATTTGGGTATTGTTGATCGCATTGCTGGTGGCACTGCCGCTGGCGGCGCAGGAGGTCGAACTTCGTGACGATCATCCTGATGAATACATCGTGCGTGAGGGGGACACGCTCTGGGATATCGCCGGCCGGTTTCTGACC
>Ga0102938_10001749_pt1 | contig 16407 bp, 14 predicted proteins | sample SalPonR2_B_D2_MG_FD_84516 | JGI IMG/M metagenome (GOLD analysis project Ga0102938, IMG submission 84516) | Salt pond soil microbial communities from South San Francisco under conditions of wetland restoration - Salt Pond MetaG R2_B_D2_MG | ecosystem: Environmental > Aquatic > Marine >...
AGCCCGTCAGCACCCACCAGAAGTATCAGGAGTGGTAGTTCAGTTGGTTAGAATACCGGCCTGTCACGCCGGGGGTCGCGGGTTCGAGTCCCGTCCACTCCGCCAATACCAGAATCGGGGCGCTCCAAGTAGCGCCCCGATTTTTTTACTGATGGTCGCGTCGACCCGCAGGCGCTCAGCTTGGCTGAGACGCGAGCTGGCCGGGAGTCCAAAAGCCGGCCACCCGCTGCGTCCCGCTCGCTTGAAATAGGTAAACTATGCCCGCGCCCGCACGCCTTGACGGTGAGCGGCCCCGAAACTCTGAGCGTTTGCTGGTTAACGACCACATCGGTACCCCAGCGACGCGCCTAACAATCTGCCTGCGCAGGAAGCGAATTTTATGCTGCAAGCCATTCGTGACCGGGTAACCGGTATCGTTGCAATCTTCATTCTCGGGCTGCTGGCCGTTCCGTTCGTATTCTTCGGTCTGGACAGCTATGTTCAGAGCGTACCCCAGGATGCGGTCGCCCAGGTTGGGGACTCCGAGATCAAGGTTTCGGATTTCCAGGCCGAATTCTCCCGATACCGTGCGCAGCTCAGACAGCAGCAGGGCGACGCCTACGATGAACTGCAAGCGAACCGGCCGGAAGCGCGTCGCGAATTCCTCGAGAGCATGATCGATCGCAGGTTGTTGCTGCAGCACGCCCAGTCTATGGGGATGGCGATCAGCGCAAACACCATTGCGGACGTCATCCGCAACGTACCGGCGTTTCAGATCGATGGTCGGTTCGATTCCGAGATCTATCGTCAGCGAATAATCGCTACCGGTCAAAGCCCTTCTGCATTCGAGCGCGAACTCGCCGGCGACCTGCTGGTCCAGGAACTGCCTGCCGCAGTTTCGAGTTCGGTGATCGTGACAGGCGCCGATGTCGACCGCTGGCTGCGCGTGCAGATGGAGATGCGCCAGATTTCCTATGCCACCATCCAGAGTCGGGCATTCAACGAAGAAGTCTCGATCTCCGAGAGCGAGGTCGACGCGTTCTACCAAGAGAACCAGGGGCAGTTCATGCGGCCCGAGCGGGTGAGCGTCGAATACATCGAGCTCGATACCCGCGACATGGCCGAAACCATCGAAGTTGAAGAAGATGTGCTGAGACAGCGCTACGATGCCACGCAGGCCCGTTTCATGACGCCGGAACGACGTAACGCTTCGCACATCCTGATCACCGCGGGCGATGAGCGCACCGAGGACGAAGCAAGGGCGCTTGCGCAGTCGCTGCTGGAGCGCTTGGAAAGCGGCGCGGAATTCGCCGAGCTGGCCGAGGAATATTCCGACGATCCAGGATCGGCCCCCCAGGGCGGCAACCTAGGGTGGATCGAGCCGGACGTGATGATGCCGGAATTCGAAGCCGCGCTTTACGACTTGCAGCCCGGTGATATCGCCGGGCCGGTGGAGACGGAATTCGGCTGGCACCTGATTCGTCTCGACGAGATTGACGAGCCGCGTGGCCAGACCTTTGCCGAAGCCCGGAGCGAGATCCTCGAGGAAGTTCGCGAGGAGCGCGCCGACGACCTTTACATAGAATTGAGCGACCGTCTGATCGACTTGGTCTACGCCGATCCCACCGGCCTTGAAGCCGTGGCCGAAGACCTCGGGTTAGAGCTGCAGCAGGCCGGTCCGTTTTCGCGCTTCAGCGCCGAGGGCCTGATGGCCAATCCGCGCGTGCTCGAAGCCGTGTTTTCCGACCTGGTGCTGATCGAGCGCCAGGCATCTGAACCGGTAGAAATCGATCCCAATCACGCAGTCGTTGTGCGGGTCACCGAGCACCAGCCTTCCGAGCCGCGCCCGCTGGAAGATGTGGCCGATGAGATTCGCAGCCGGCTTGTGCGGGATGCCGCGCGTGAAGCTGCGCGTGCTTATGCATCCGGTCTGGTCGAGCGCATCCGGAGCGGTGACGAGACGCTGGAGCAGGTTGCCGAGGCCGAAGAGCTGGAATTGCAGCAGCAGGAAGCGACGCGGCGCAGTTTTGAATTGGGCAGCCAGGTATTGGACACTCTGTTCAGCCTGCCGCGCCCGGCAGAAGGCGAAAGCATGCTCGAGGTGATTCCAAATACCGGCAACTGGATGCTGGTGCGGCTGGAAGAGGTTGTTCCCGGCAATCCCGAAGAGGCCGACGATGCCCAACGCCAGAGTGCGCGTCAGCAGATTCGCTTCACGCGCTCATCGCTGGAGTTGGAAGGACTGATGCAGTGGCTGCGCGAGAACACCGAAATCAGCGTGGTCGAGCAGCGGCTTTAAAGGCCGAAAGTCGGAAGTCGGAAGTCGGAAGTCGGAAGTCGGAAGTCGGAAGTCGGAAGTCGGAAGAAGCCGTTCCGACCACTGACTGCCGATTACCGACTACCGCTTTTCATGAATTCTCGATAAACCTCTGGAAAACGTAGCGAGCGGGTGCCTGACGGTGGCCGCCGGCGCGCAGGATCCGCAGTGTACGTGTTGTGTACATGAGGAATCCGAGCACCGCCGGACGCCGTCAGGCGCACGCGCAGTAGTTTCCCAGAGGTTTATTCCAGACCCGCCATGCCGACGATGTTATACCCGGCATCGACATAGGTGATCTCGCCCGTAATCCCGGCGGCCATGTCCGAGCACAGGAAAGCTGCGGCGTTTCCGACGTCTTCGGTGGATACATTCCGTCTCAGCGGCGAAGTGGCTTCAACATGGCTGAGCATCGAGCGAAGCTTTGATACGCCGGAGGCCGCCAGTGTCTTGATCGGGCCGGCGGAGATCGCGTTGACCCGGATGCCGTCTGGGCCCAACCCGTGGGCGAGGTAGCGCACCGACGCTTCCAGCGAAGCCTTGGCCAGACCCATGACGTTGTAGCTGGGCATCGCCCTCACCGCGCCCAGATAGCTCAGCGTCAACAGCGCGCCGTTTCGACCCTCCATCAACGGCTTGCCGGCCTTGGCCAGGGCGGTGAAGCTGTAGCTGGAAATATCGTGGGCGATGCGAAACCCTTCGCGGGTGACCACGTCGGCGAATTTGCCTTCGATCTGATCGCGAGGCGCGTACCCGACGGCGTGTACGATGATGTCCAGATTTCCCCAGCTCGATTTCAGCTGCTCGAACACCGATGCGATCTGATCGTCGTCGGCGACATCCAGCGGCATCACGAGATCGGATCCGGTCTGCTCGGCGATCTTGTCGACGCGGGACTTGAGTTTCTCGTTCTGGTATGTGAAAGCGAGTTCCGCGCCCTCACGATGCATCGCCTCGGCGATACCCCATGCAATTGAACGTGGGCTGGCCACGCCGACGATCAGCGCGCGTTTGCCTTGCAGAATTCCCATTTGATTTTCCTCTGGAGTCGGTTCGGCTTCAGGGCCGGCCCGGCAGATATCGGATTGCCGCGCCGCCGAGAAGCATGATGAGCAACAGCAGCGCCACCGGATGGTCCAGCGGCACGGCGTTCGGGTCGATCTCGGGCGGAATTCCGGGCCCGCCCGGGTCCTGCAGATCGTCGAGTTCCAGCCAGATGCCGGGACAAATCGCCGGGGAGGCAGCGTTGCGCCACTCGGAATCGATTGCGTCGGGGAGGTCGTCGAAACCCTCGAAGAACTGGAGCCTGACGATGCCGTCGCCGTTCGGTTCCACCTCGGGCAGTTCCTCGTCGGCGAACATGACGACGCCCCCGGAGGAAAATTCCTGATTGCCGGGCGCTTCGACCTGAAAGCCGGGGCTGAGGATGACAGCGTTCGCGTCGGCCGAGCCGCTGGAATTGCTGACCAGCACGCTGGCATCGGCAAGCCAGCTGTCGCCGATCGAGGCGATGCCGACATCCCAGGCAACGCCGACGACCTTGAGACTGCTTGAAATATCGACGTCAATGAATACGTTATCGGCATCGTCGAGCGAGTCCCAGCTGTTGATGCCGGTCATGTCCACACAGGCCTGGGCGCCGCGATCGGCTTGCGCCGGAGAGACGACACTCGATACGGCGTTGACCCGCACGCTGCCGTCGGCGCTGGCAAGAAGCGCCCGGTCGGTGCGTGCCTGAGCCTGTGCGTCTGGTTGTGCCGCCGCCAAGGCCACCAGGCAGGCGAAGAAAAATTGGCGGCCAAGCGAGCGGGAAATCGAAATCATTGAACAAAGACCTTTTGATTCGTGTTGTATTCGATCCGTCTGCACAGCTCGGTTCGGCAGACGGTGGCGCCCCGGGCAGGAGTCGAACCTGCGACCTGCCGCTTAGGAGGCGGCTGCTCTATCCGCTGAGCTACCGGGGCCGAGACAGTCAAGCGTGAATGGTAGCAAACAAGCGAACGCCTGGGCTTTGTCTGGTGAGTGGCCCCCAGCGGGGGCGAATGCAGCCGGCGTCAGAGATCGTGCAGCAGTTCGCCGCGCCAGCCCTCCAGCCAATCGCAGTCGACACCCTGGACCTTGCGCGTAAGATCACGCTTGCTGGCGATCACGGCCGGCTCGATCTCGAGTTCTTCGGCGATCTTCTTGACGCGTTCCTGCATTTCCTTGATCAGGGCGCGCTGCTCATTGGTCAGGAGGTTCAGTTCCGGCGGTCGATGGTATTCGCCGGGGTCGGCATTCATCAGGTCCATAATCGCCACCCGATCGCGTCTGCCGACGCGCTGTCGGCCGCCCTCGAACTCATCGAAGGCCTGTTTCTTGATTCCGGTCTTCCGCGCCAGCGCCAGCAGCACCGGATCGGCGACGACGAATCCTCGCGGAATGTCGCGCCTGCGCGCCTGCTCCTCGCGCCAGTGCGCCAGCCTGGCCAGGCGTTCGAGCTCTTCATCGGAAAGCCGGGCAGCACCCTTGATTCGCAGCACCGGATCGCTGTCCTGGTGCTGACGTTGAAGTATTCGGCGGCAGTCCTCGACCAACCACTCGAGCCTGCTCGCCTGCTCCAGTTTTTCGCTGAGCACTTCGCGCATACGCGGCAGTGCGATCACGTCGTTGGCCGCGTATTCGATCCAGGCCTCGGGCAACGGTCGCCGGCACCAGTCGTTGCGGGCCAGACCTCCGGGAAACTCGATGCCCAGCAGGTCCTTGGCCAGAAGTTCGTACCGAATCTGCAGCGGCCAGCCGAGCAGCGCCGCGGCGCGTTGCGTGTCGAACAGCGGCGCCGGCGCGGCATGGCCGACCATGTCTATGACTTCAAGATCTTCGCCGGTACTGTGCAGAATCTTGGCCGCGGCCGCATTGCCCATGATCGCAGCCACGAGATCCTCGAGCGCAGCCGATCCTTCAAGCTTTACAGGATCCACCAGCCACGCCTGTGCGCCATCACTGAATTGCAGCAGGCCGGGCCGCGGGAAATAAGTGCGTTCTCGAACGAATTCAGTGTCCACGCCGATGGCACCGACGCTCGTCATTTTGTCTGCGTGCTCGTAAATGTGATGCGATTCGCTTAACAGCGTCGTTTTTGAGGTTGGCATTTGGATCCATTGTTTGAGTCAATGCGCATTTACTGTTTTTTTTGGTCGATACCGGACTACAGCCTTGTCGGCACAACTCCGATCAGTTATGTTTGCTTCAAGGGAGAGACAAGCCGAAATAACGAATAACCAGCGGCTCATCCATCATTTCTTCGTTTTCAGCAAGGTTCTTGATATATGAAGCTCTGGCTATTATGCATTGCGAGCGGGATATGGCTCTGCCTCTCGTCGATCAACACGTTGGCGCAGGAAGAGGGTTCTTCCGGAGAGGATTCAACGCCGGCCGACCAGGACGCGCCGGAAGAGCGCAGTGTTCGACGACTGGGCGATGTAATAGGCGAAGGCTCTTCGGAGTTTTCGATGGATATCCCGCAAATGGACATGCCGACAGCGCCGGTCTCCGAGCAGCCGCAAGTCTCTTTGCCGGATCAGGCGATGGACGACCGCCTGCAGAATATCCTGGCTCGGCGTGCGTTCGTGCCGGACAATCCCGAAATCGAACAGGAACTCGCTTCGCTGCTCGACGAAGTTGAAGCCGAGGCCCGCCAGGCCCTGGCCGCCGGCGATCTTGAACTGGCAACCCGGTATGCCAACGTGATTGCCGAATTCGATAGCGAGCGGGCAGTGATTCCAGAGGTGGCTGCTGAAGTCGAACGCGTCGCAGAAATCGGGCGCTTGCTGGGCCAGGCCGACCAGGCACTGGAGTCGGGCAACCTGGTGACACCCGCCGATGCGTCGGCCTGGTCGCTGTATCAACAGGCGGTCGCGATCGATTCAGACAACGAGCGCGCATCCTCGGGATTGAGCGCGGTGCGTGAGCAGCTGCTGGCGCGTATCGATGATCTGATTGATGACAACGATTTCGAAGAAGCAGAGACACTTCTTTCTCGAGCCGAGGAAATGCAGTTCGAGGAACAGGCTCTGGCCGAGCGGCGCCAAAACATCGCGGCGGCGCGCGAGGACCAGAAGCGTGCGTTGGTCAACGAAACGCGGCAGGCTATCGACCAGGGTGCTTTCGACCGTGCCGAAGATCTGGTCAATCAACTGATTGGCATAGGCGCGGGCCAGGCCCAGATCGCCCGTTTGCGCAGTTCGCTCGACGACGCAGTCCGCTACAGTGGATTTGAGCCGGGCCAGCTGTTCCAGGATGGACTCGACGGCGCCGATGCGTATGGCCCGGTGATGGTGGTCATTCCGTCGGGCAGTTTCATGATGGGATCTCCCGAGAGCGAGGACGAGCGCGTTGATAACGAAGGTCCCCGATTTCGCGTCACCTTCGAGCGGGGGTTCGCCCTGTCGCGCAACGAAATCACGGTGGGCCAGTTCCGCCGTTTCGTCGAGGCGACAGGGTATGAGACCGATGCAGAACAGAGCGGAGCATCCCGGATTTACATGTCGGGATCCGGGCGGGTTGCAGAGCGCCGGCGAGTGACGTGGGAGGACGACTACCTGGGCGATCGGGCTGACGAGTCATCGCCTGTCATTCACGTTTCCTGGAATGACGCGGCGGCCTATGCAAATTGGTTGGCCGAGGCGACGGAGCGTCCGTATCGGCTGCCGACGGAAGCCGAATTCGAATATGCACTTCGCGCAGGTTCGCAGTCGACCTACTGGTGGGGCAACGGTTCTCCTGATGAAGTCGTCGAAAACGTTACCGGCGACGGCGACCAGTTCACCGATCGACGTCAATGGAACCTGGCGTTTCGCCGCTATGAAGATGGTTACTGGGGCCCAGCGCCTGTTGGTTCGTTTGCCGAAAACCCGTTCGGACTGTTCGATATGGGCGGCAACGTCATGGAATGGGTGCAGGATTGCTGGCATGACAGTTATGTCAGAGCCCCCGATGATGGAAGCGCCTGGGTGAATCCGGGTTGCGGCAGACGGGTCATCCGGGGCGCGTCATGGAGCAGCACGCCGATGATGAGCCGTTCGGCATTCCGCATTTCGAGCCAGGAAACGGCGACCGATGCGCGTGTGGGTTTCCGGGTGGCAAGGGGGCTTTGACGCAGCGAGGCAGCTTCGCTGCAATGTCGCGCGCACTCGTATGTACCGACGACCCCCTATGCCGGGCTCGCGGATTATGCCAGGGCTTTAACTATGCGAGGGGTGACGTGACTGAAGCGGAGTTCCTGCGCGAGCCGCAGTCGACCTGATGGTGCCGGGGGCGGGAATCGAACCCGCACTCTGTTGCCAGAACCGGATTTTGAGTCCGGCGCGTCTACCAGTTCCGCCACCCCGGCAGGAGTGGATCAAGCAATGAGAATATTTTCGCTTGTTCTCGGGCTTCTGTAAAGCTCGGTTCCGAGGCTCAGGCGGCATCAAGCTGCAGTTCGCAGCGCTCTCGGATGTGCCAATCGTCGGCAATTGGTCGAAATAATGCGCAGCTGTTCATTTCGCCGGAATAGATGTGGATCGTGACTGCGGATTCATTTGTTCTCGGATTGCGAATGGTGTGGTGTTCGTGCGGCGGAATCAGGCTGCCGGCGCTTCCGATACCGGCGCGCATCGTCGTCCGGGGCTCCAGCTTGTAATGTTTGCCCTGGACTTCCGTCAATTCGTACTGGGTGACCTCGATCTGGCCGTTCCAGACGGCCTCAACGCACCACATACCTGAGTGATCGTGCACCGGTGTGCCCTGCCTGGGTCCCCAGGTCATGGCCATGATCGTGTAGCCTCGGTCCTGGTCTTTGTGGATCAAACGCCGTGCGTAATGGTCGCCGGGGCATTCATAGACGCATTCTGGCAGGTCGAGCTTGTGTTCGTCCATCATGGCGCACAGTACGTCCCGGACACACTGGGTAGTCTTCTTGGCGCAATCACCGTCGACCACGGCGTCGATGCGCCTGATCAACTCTTGCTTGCCTTCGAATTCCAGGGTCATCGCAGCCTCCGCGCGCTCATTTCAGCCATTCGGCAATGGGAGGGCCGAACCGTTCTGAGTCTACCAGAAATGCATCGTGGCCCTGGCTCGAAGGCAGCGCCTGGTATGTCACTTCGGCTTCCACGGCTTCCAGTGACGCGGCCAGTTCCTGCTGCTGCCAGAGTGGAAACAGGATGTCGGATTCAACACCCATGACGAGTGCATTGCCCGAGAAGCTGCGGCGGAACAGGGCTCGCAGCCCGGCATCGGAGTCACAGGCATCGAACACGTCCATGGCGCGCGACAGATAAAGGTAGCAGCAGGGATCGAACTGTCCGACAAATTTTCGTGCGTGTGTTTCGAGGTAGGACTCGACCTCGAATCGCATACCGAACAATGTGGCCGGAAAATAATCCTGGTGTTTTCTGCCGAAACGTTCCTGCCATTCGGACGCGGAGCGGTAGGAGATCATGCCCAGCTTTCGCGCGATTCGCATGCCGACTTCCGGCCAGTCGTCTTCGGTATACGTGCCGTCGCGGAAATTCCGGTCGGTGACGATGGCTTCGCGCTGCAGCGACCGGATTGCGATGGCGAACGGAGTGGCAGAGCAGGCCGTGGATATCAGCGCCAGGCGGTCTGTGGAATTGGGGAAATGCTTGATCCAGGCCAGAGCAGTCAGTCCGCCCATGGACGGGCCGACGACGGCATGCAGATGCTCGATGCCAAGATGTTCCACCACAAGCTGGGTGGCGCGCGCAACGTCGTCTATCGTCAGTTCCGGAAACTTCAGGCGCCATGGTTGTCCGGTGGCCGGGTTGATGCTGGCCGGGCCGGTCGAACCCTTGCAGGAACCCAACGAATTGACGCACAGCACGAAGTGCCTGTCGGTGTCGATAGGTCTGCCTGACCCGATCATGGCTTCCCACCAACCCGGTTCAGGATCTCGGACCGAAGATGCGGCGTGGGCGCCCGGGGACAGGCCCGTGAACAGCAGGACCGCGTTCGATTTGTCGTCGTTCAGCGTGCCCCAGCTCTCCCAGGCCAGCTGAACCCCCGGCAGGCTTGATCCGCGGTAAAGCGGAAACCTCTGCCGGTGTATGTAGTAATTAGTGGATGGACCCATGCTTGCAATGATAACGCCGCAAGCAGGTGCGGGGCGAGGCGCGCATTGTCTTAGGCAATCTCCGCCATTTCCCAGCCTGGCGCCGCATTAGCAGAGCGGGTGGAGAATAAAGATGGACAAAAAAAGAGGCCGGGGCGAAAACCCCGGCCAATGCTGTTGGAGACTTTTGCAGGGTGTCGTCAGACTTCTAGAACCTGAAACCAAGCTGAGTGCTGAAGACGAATGGATCGATTTCGGTGTCCAGGGTACTTGTGAACACGGTTTCGGCCCCAGCGGGGTCGAACGTACTGGTTTTCAGTGTCGCGTCGATATCGATCATGATGTAGCGAACGTTGAGGTTCCAGAACCATGTATCAGACAGGTCGACGTCCAGGCCTGCCTGCAGCGCGGCGCCGAAGGAGTCGTCGATACTCAGGTTGGTCGTGCCGCCGCTGAAGCTGGTGCCCAGCGCGCCATTTGCCGTGGCGACCACGCCGTCGTGCAGTCCCGGATTGGTCGAGTCGTCGAATAGCAGCGTGTAGTTGAGGCCTGCCCCGACGTATGGACGGAAGGTCTGGTTCGGGCTGAAGTGGTACTGCAGGCTCAGCGTCGGCGGCAGGTGCTTGGTGTCGCCGATCTTGCCCAGCGGGGCCAGTGCGCCCGCGCCGTCGATTTCATGCTCGAACGGGGTCGAAGCCAGCAGTTCGACGGCCCAGTTCGGCGACAGGAAATAGGTCAGGTCGAAAACGACGCCGAGCTGGTCGTTGACGTCGATATTGTATGTGTCCAGCGTCATGCCTTCGAACACGAGGTCGTCATTGCCGGTGTCGGTGGCGATGTAGCCGAGGCCGAAGCGGAGCTGCCAGTCGCCTTGTTCCTGGGCGATGGCGGGCATGGTTGCGACCGCCGAAAGTACGGCGGCGGCTAGCAGATTACGGGTGATGACGGTTTTCATTGTAGGTGGCTCCTTGGCTAGGCCGACATTATTTTAGAACATGCTAACGAACCGGCCGTTGGGGAGAGTTGACCGGTATCAAAAACAGGGCTCATTTTTCGTCGAGGCCGATTGGATAACCTAGTCTTAATTTCCGAAAGCGCGCGTGATGCAAATGACAACGCTTACAGTTATTACTGGCGATCAGTTGAGCCCCGACCTGGCATCTCTGAAGGCGATCGACCGCAACAAGGACCACGTGTTGATGGCGGAACTCGCCGACGAGGTCAGCTACGTGCCGCATCACAACAAAAAGATCGTTCTGATCTTCTCCGCGATGCGTCACTTCGCCGCAGACCTGGAGGACGCCGGCCACAGTGTTCATTACCGCCGCTTTGATCCTGAAGCCCGGATCCGGTCTTTCAGCGACGCCGTGACAGACCACTGCGAGCGTCACGACATCGACCGGGTCGTGGTGACGCGACCGGGCGAGTGGCGTGTTTCCGACGAGTTCGCCAAGCTGGAAAAAGCGCTGGGTATCCCTGTCGACGTTCTGGAGGACGATCGCTTCGTCTCGAGCCCGGATGAATTCGCCGAATGGGCCGGTAGTCGCAAGAGCCTTCGGATGGAGTTCTTCTATCGCCGGATGCGAAAGCGCACCGGTCTGCTGATGGATAAACACGGCGAACCTGAAGGTGGTCAGTGGAATTTCGACGCCGATAACCGGAAGAAGTGGAAGGGGCGTCCGGAAAGCGCCAGTCCCATGAGCTTTGCCCCCGACGAGATCACCAGCGAGGTGATCGACCTGGTGTCGTCGCGAATCGACGGCTTCGGTGACCTCGAGGGCTTCGACTTCGGCGTGACGCGCGCTCAGGCCCGACGCGCATTGGCACACTTCGTCAAGACCGGGCTGCCCTGGTTCGGTGACTATCAGGACGCGCTGCCGGACGATGAGGACTACCTGTTTCACAGTCGTCTGTCGGCTTATCTGAACATCGGCCTGCTCGAGCCGCTGGAGGTCTGCGAGGCTGTCGAGCGGGCCTGGCGGGAGGGGAAGGTGCCGCTGAACGCAGCCGAAGGCTACATCCGGCAGATCATCGGCTGGCGCGAGTTTATTCGCGGCATTTACTGGTTGAAGATGCCCGGTTATGCCGACGGCAACTACCTGGACGGCGATCAGTCTCTGCCCGAATGGTACTGGACCGGCAAGACCGGAATGCGCTGCCTCGAGCGCGCGATCGGCAACACACGCCGAAATGCCTATGCCCACCATATTCAACGCTTGATGGTGACCGGCAACTTTGCGCTGTTACTGGGCGTGCGTCCACGCGAGGTCTGCGACTGGTACCTGGCGGTTTACGCCGACGCGTACGAATGGGTGGAACTGCCGAATACCCTTGGGATGGTGATGTTCGGTGACGGGGGACTGCTTGCCTCAAAGCCCTACGCGGCCAGCGGCAAGTACATCCAGCGCATGGGAGATCATTGCGCCAACTGTCGTTACGCGGTCACGCAGCGAACCGGTGAAGATGCCTGTCCCTTCAATGCGCTTTACTGGGATTTCCTGATGCGCAACGAAAAGGTTCTGGGGGACAACCCGCGCATGCGCATGATGTATCGCAACGTGAAAAGACTGGAGCCGCCGGACAAGGCGGCAATCACCAAACGCGCGAACTGGATTCGGGGGAATGTCGAGGATCTTTGAGCTTTGAAGTGAACCGGCCCTTTTCGTCGCCCCGGACTTGATCCGGGGCCCAGTGGCTTTTTCGGGCCGAGGCGAAAGACGCTGAATCCCGGCTCAAGACCGGGACGACAGAAAAAAGGGGCGTCGGCCGAAGGTTTGCGCTTTGGCGGGTGTCCGGAGCGGAAAACTAGAAAGACTCGAGCTGCGTGGTACCGATTCCGCGGTCCGGCAGAAGCACCGGGATGCCGTTGTCGACAACGTATACAACCTTTGCGTCCCGGGTTACCAGCGCCTCGGAGATGGGCTGATCGACTGCGCTGCCATCGACGAACAGCAGCTCGCCGCGCTTGATCGAATCGTTGAGTTTCTTTACGCGGCCTTTCTCCAGCGGTCGAAGCGGTTCATGGCTGACCGGGCAACACAGAATGTCCAGCAGGGATTCGGGAATCGTCATGGCTTCAATTCTAACGTGCCTGCGGCAGGTTCTGCTACCATTGTTTGCCTGATTATCGACAAGGTTTGTGCTCATGCCGGGCAATCCACGGGTCGGCATCGTCATGGGGTCCAAGAGCGACTGGCCGACGATGCGCAAGGCCGCAGAAGTGCTCGACGAGCTCGAGATTTCCTACGAGACCGAAGTCGTGTCCGCGCATCGCACGCCTGAGAAGATGCTCGACTATGCCAGCTCGGCGAGCGGACGGGGACTGGCGCTGATCATCGCCGGCGCCGGCGGCGCCGCGCACCTGCCGGGCATGCTTGCGGCGGCCACCGAACTTCCGGTGCTGGGCGTTCCGGTCAAGAGCAGGGCGCTGAGCGGTCTGGATTCGCTGCTGTCGATCGTTCAAATGCCCCGCGGGGTGCCGGTGGCCACGCTCGCGATCGGCGATTCCGGTGCCGCCAACGCGGGCCTGCTGGCCGCCTCCATACTGGGTATTTCCGATCCGGAACTGGCCGAGCGCTACCGGGCCTGGCGAGCGCGCCAGACCGAGCAGGTTCTGGCCGAGCCCGATCCTCGCGAAAATACTCGCCAGGATTCCCGCGAGGCATGAAAGTCGGGATTCTCGGGGGCGGTCAGCTTGCGCGGATGCTGGTCGAGGCCGGCACGCCGCTGGGCCTGGATTTTGTCATCGTCGATCCCAAGCCCGATGCCTGCGCGGCCGGCATGGGCCGTTTCATCCATGCCGACTACGCTGATTCCGACGCGCTTGACCGCCTGGCAAGCTGCGATCGGGTGACCTGCGATTTCGAGAACGTGCCGGCCGATGCCCTGGCCATCATCGACGACCGGGTCGCGGTAAGGCCCTCGGCCGCGGCGCTCGCGGCAGCCCAGGATCGATTGACCGAGAAGAACCGCTTCACCAGGCTGGGTATGGAAACCCCCGGCTATGCCGAAGCGAATTCGCGAACGGATCTCCAGGAGGCGGTCCAGAAGCTTGGACTTCCGGCGGTGGTCAAGACGCGTCGGATGGGCTATGACGGCAAGGGGCAAATGCTCCTGCGCGATGCCGAGGATCTGGAACTGGCCTGGCGGAAGCTTGGCGAATACCCGCTTATCGTGGAGCAGTGGGTCGCGTTCGACAACGAGTGCTCGATTACCGCGGTGCGTTCGACCGATGGCGAACTCCGCTACTGGCCGATTAGCCGCACCTGGCATCGTGACGGCATTCTGCGCCTGGCCGCATCTCTGCCGGTCGCCGAGAGTCGGCAGCGCGCCGCGGAGGCGCTGGTCAAAACGCTCGCCGAGGATCTGGACTACGTCGGTTGCCTGACGTTGGAGCTCTTTGCCTGCGGTGACCGGCTGCTGGCCAATGAATTTGCGCCGCGGGTGCATAATTCGGCACACTGGACCATCGAAGGCGCGGTGTGCTCCCAGTTCGAGAATCACCTGCGGGCGGTGTGCGGCCTGCCGCTGGGCGCAACGGATGCCAGAGGCGCGGCGGCGATGGTGAACTTCATCGGCCGGATGCCGGCACCGGCGCCCTGGCTGCAGTTGCCGGGCCTGCACTGGCACGATTACGGCAAGTCGGCGCGCGAAGGACGCAAAGTGGGACATGCGACGCTGAGTGCGCGCGACACTGCCGAGTTGAAATTGCTATTGCCCCGGCTCGAAGGTCTGCTTGATTCAGGCCTTCTGCGCGAACTGGATTCGGTGTTGGACCGAAACTGATCGGACCGACGCCGCTGAAGCTCGGCGGCCCGCGGTTCGATTCAATGCCCGGCTTCTATCGCTTCGGCCACCGTGTCGGCAATTCGTCGTGCCTGGTCGTCGTTGATGATCAGGGGCGGTAGCAGGCGTACTACCCGCTGGTGCGTGATGTTGATCAGCACGCCGGCATCCAGCGCATACTCGCGAACGTCAGCCGCGTCATCGGCCAGTTCCACGCCGATCATCAGTCCCCGTCCGCGGATTTCGACGACACGGGCGTTTCCTTCCAGGCGCTCTCGCAGCTGCTCGCGCAACCGCCGTCCCTGCCGTTCGGCGCGTTCGCATATGTCGAGTTCGCGCATGCGCTCGATGACGGTCAGCGCCACGCGGCAGGCCAGCGGACTGCCACCGAAGGTCGTGCCGTGGCTGCCTGGCGTCAGCACGTCAGCCGCGGCGCCGCGCGCAATGCAGGCGGCCACTGGAACGCCATTGCCCAGGGCCTTGGCCACCGTGATGACGTCGGGCAGGCATTCGGCTTCGTGCTGGTGGGCAAACCAGCGTCCGGTGCGGCCCATGCCGGTCTGGATTTCATCAAGCATCAGCAGTGCACCGTGCTCGTCGCAGCCCTTGCGCAGGGCGGTGAGATAACCATCCGGCGGAACCCGAACGCCACCTTCGCCCTGGATGGGTTCGAGCATGACCGCGACGATACTGGAATCGGCATGCAGGGCGCGCAAGGCGGCATCGGCATCGCCGAACGGCACGCGTACGAAGCCCTCGACGAGCGGCGTGAAGCCAAGCTGCAGCTTGCCGGGCGCGGAGGCGCTTATGGCCGCCAGCGTGCGGCCGTGGAAGGCGCCCTCGACCACCAGAATCTTCGGCTGGTCGATGTCACGCGAATGCCCGTGCTTGCGCGCGATCTTGAAGGCGCATTCGACTGCTTCGGCGCCGGTGTTGGTGATGAACGCCCGATCCATTCCCGACAACTCGCATAACGCCTCGGCGAGACGCTCCTGAAGCCGGATATGGCCGAGATTCGCTGTATGGATGAGGGTTCGGGCCTGCTCGCAGATCGCTTCGGCCAGCACCGGATCGGCGTGGCCCAGGCTGCACACTGCAATGCCGCTGATCGCGTCCAGATAGCGCCTGCCGTCCTCGTCGAACAGCCAGGCACCATCGCCGCGCTCGAAAGCCACCGGCATCCGGGCGTAGGTGTTCATCAGGTAAGAATCGGTCATGGGGCCATGATACGAAAAGCCCGCGCGGTGCGCGGGCCCTTGATATTACAACGCAACCTCACTTTGCAAGTAAAAATCGCTGAGAAGCGTCAAGAGCGGCTGTCTGACGGTGGCCGCCGGAGCGCAGAATCCGAAGTGTACACGCCAGTACATGAGGAATTCGAGCACCGCCGGACGCCGTCAGACAGTCGCGCAATAGCTTATCAGTGATTTTTCATCTGGTCGCCGACGAAGTCCCAATTGACCACGTTCCAGAACGCCTCCAGGTATTTCGGACGGGCGTTGCGATAGTCGATGTAGTAGGCATGTTCCCAGACGTCGCACGTCAGCAACGGCGTGGCGTCGCTGGTCAGCGCGGTCTCGGCGTCGTCGGTGTTGAGGAGCGCCAGCGAGCCGTCGGTGTGCTGCACCAGCCAGGTCCACCCGGAGGCGAAATTGCCGACGGCGGACTCGTTGAATTTTTCCTTGAAGTTCTCGAAGGAACCGAAATCGCGGTTGATCGCATCGGCCAGCGCACCGGTTGGTTCGCCGCCGCCGTCCGGGCTCATGCAGTTCCAGTAGAACGTGTGGTTCCAGACCTGGGCGGCATTGTTGAACAACCCGCCGGAAGCTTTGCCGATGATTTCCTCGAGCGACTTGTTTTCGTCGTCGGTACCCTCGATCATGCCGTTGAGCTTGTCGACGTAGGTCTTGTGGTGCTTGCCGTAGTGATACTCGAGGGTTTCCTCGGAGATGTGCGGCTCCAGCGCGTTCTTCGGATATGGAAGGTCGGGCAGCGAAAATGACATAGACATGCTCCTTGGGTTGAAATTCAGGGGGTTACCCAAATGACATGGTACCGTAGCTTGTGTATTCAAGAGGAAAGTGCTACCGACGCCAATGTCTTCGTCCAACTCGAATGCCGCTTCCGACGGCGACGCCGGCCTCGACCTGATCGAGCTGCGCGTATTCGAAAGCCGCGCGGCGGCAATCTGCGAAACCATGGGCGCTGTGCTGCGCCGCAGCGCTTTTTCGCC
>Ga0102938_10001751_pt1 | contig 16396 bp, 9 predicted proteins | sample SalPonR2_B_D2_MG_FD_84516 | JGI IMG/M metagenome (GOLD analysis project Ga0102938, IMG submission 84516) | Salt pond soil microbial communities from South San Francisco under conditions of wetland restoration - Salt Pond MetaG R2_B_D2_MG | ecosystem: Environmental > Aquatic > Marine > Intertidal...
GCAAGGTTTTTGTTGAGAACGTGCAGGCGGCGATGGGAGCATCTGCCATGGGGCGCAAGCCCCGTGAAGCGGGGGAATCCTATCAACTAAGAGAAATACAGCAACCCTATATTGATGATTTTAACGGTAAAAAGAGCGAAATAGCCCCTGAAAATGCCTTTCTATGGCATTGAATATTAAAAAATCCAGAAAGTTAGCGTGGCCCGACCCGGGCCGGGGGCCGGGACCCGACCCGGGCCGACGCGGGCCGGCCGGGCCGCGCAGCGCCTTTATGCCTTATTTGGCGGATAAGAACTGCGTGATCGGTTGGATGGGGATCTGGTTGTCCTCGATTTTTAATGCGCCGGGCGCTATTCCCATGCTCAGTCCGAGAAGCTGCGGATATATGATCGAGGGGAGCCGATGGTTGCCCCCCCGGCAGGCGCTGATACTGTCCTGCACGGTATCAAACTGCATCTGGCAATAGGGACAGGCGGTGCAGAGATAGTCGGCTTCGGCCGCCTGGGCATTCCTAACCTTTTTCTCGGTCAGATCCATGGCCAAGGCGTCGTTTACACCTGAAAGCGGGGCCCCGCAGCATTCCAGCCGCATGGACCAGGGAACGCTTTCTGCGCCGGTAACCTCAACCAGCTGATCAAAAAGCGAGGGGTTCACCGGGTCGTCAAACGCCGTCACATCGCTCGGTCGAAGCGCATGGCACCCGTAGTGGGCGGCGATCTTCAACCCCTTAAAGGGGCGGGTAACTTTTTCCCTGATCGCATCGATTCCCACATCGTGGTAGAATACGGAAAGGAAATGCCGCACGTGGATCCTTCCATTATACGCAAGCCCCTCTTTATCTAAAATCTTGTTGACCCACTCTTTAAGCCCCTGATCTTTTGCAATAAGGTGCTCCGCCTTTTTAAGACTGCCATAACAACAGCTGCAAAGGGCAACTATGTCCAGGTCTTGCTCTTCGGCCAGGGCGAGATTTCGTGCGGATGCAAGGATAAACGCCTTATGATCGAAATTTCGGACGGGATAGCCGCAGCAGTTGAACCCCTTGATATCCACCAGGCCGATGCCCAGGGCCTCCGACAGGACGCTTCTGGCGGATACCTCATAGGCGGGTAAACGGGCGGGAATCTGGCAGCCAATAAACAGGGCATAGTCCATCATGCATATCCCCTTGTTTGCGTCGTTTGTTCATCCTCTTTCTCATGCGCCTTATGAATCGCCAGGTTCTTGAGTTCGTAGAATATATCGGTAACCTTTACGCCCTGGGGGCATTGCTCCTGGCATTGATAGCAGGTCAAACAGTTCCACAGCATACCGGAGCCAAGCGTCGCATCCCTCATGCCAAGGGCCAGGCAGTGCATGATTTGATGCGGCAGCAGGTCCAGAGCCGCTTCGGCATCATCGTAGGCTGCCGCCACCGGGCATACGGTAGTGCAGGTTTCACACCCGAAACAGTAGGAAAAGGTCTGCGTATCCGAGGACAACCCCTCTCCGGGAGCCTCCCCACGGCCCGCTTCATCCGCCGGCGCAAGGGCTACCGGGTGTTCCGGGTCTTTTTTGAACGGAAAAATTTTACCCAGCGAATCCAAGGCCCGTTCTGCCGGGTGGGACCCTTGTTCCCTGACGCACGGCTCGCCTATCACGCTGCGATAAAAGGAAAGGGGCGAAAGGGTAAAATACTCGTTATAGTTTTGGGCAATTAATTTTTCCCGAACACTGAACCACATTTCCTGAAGGTTGATGCCTACGGGGCAGACGACCGTGCATCGTCTGCAGTTGGTGCAAAGAAACACCCCTTCGCGCAGATCCCTTATTTGCTTCTCATCAAGGGTTTTGCCTGAGCTGAAGGCTTTGATGGCCCCTATCTTTTCGGATGGAAGGATATCGGGGTTGGGGATCGTCTCAAATGTCGTCCTCATGGAACAATTTTGGGTACAGATGCCGCAATGGGTGCAGGCATCCAGCTCCAGCGCCTGGCGGGTGGCCATGTTGGCGGGATCGGAATCTTTATCCATCACCGCATTGACCATCAGGCTGGCCGGACCGGTCAGGATATGAAACATTTTGCTGAAGGGCAGATAGGCGAGCCCGATCAGACAGGCAAAGTAATGAATATACCACAGGATCCATGTCGTCGGCAGCTTGTCCAGAAGGGTGGCGGCGGGGCTTACCATCTTGGCCGTGCCATAACTCAGCGGAGCGGATTGCGGCGGGCTGTGGCATGAGGCGCAGCTCATGGCGTTGAGCTGTCTTCCCATTTCAAGGGTTTTTTCATCAACGTTTTCCAGTTCGTGGGGGGCGACAACGCCGAAATTTTTGACCCAGTAGGCCTCCAGGGCGTCGAGTTCCTCATCGGTGGCCATGCCCATATAGCTGTATGTCATGTCCTGATAGACGGTATAGGAGGTAATTTTGACCCCGTTTAACAGGATGCCGGAAAACAGGATAACGGCGATTATAATGATCGCGTAGGCGTCCTGAAAATTGGTTTTGAAATAGGGCCGACTTTTTATAAAGCGGCGATATATGGCGATAACGACCCCTATAATGACCAGCGCGCCGAAAAGGTCCCTTAAAAACCAGTAGGGGTTGAGGGTGGAGAGGTATTGCGGGAACAGGTTGGCCGTAACAATCGATCCCAGCGCATGCATGAGTAAAAGCAGCATAAAGCCCGTAAAAATGCATATATGCATCAGCCAGCGCGAAAAGCTTTCCCGTAGAATGCGCAACTGGAGCACGCCGTCAAGCAGAAAGACCCGGCCCAAAGTGAATACTTTCCTGCTGGCGAGGGTCTTCATCACCCCCCTGAAGGCGGCAAGCATCCTGGTAAAACTCGTTACCCCTTCAATTTCAGCCCCCACGCGGAAACGAAACCATGTGGTGATTTTATACAGCGTTCCCGCGACAAATAGGGCTAAGGCGATATAAAAGGATGCGAGAAAAAACATGGGGTTTCACCTGTCACTCGAATTTTCCCCGATGATATCCGGCGCATCGATAGAGAGCTCCTGCTCGGTAACGGTGGTTAACGGGGGCGGCTGGTCGATATCAACACCGGGTTTATAGTCAAATATGTCCGCCAGCTCTCTGTTTAAGACACTATACAGCCGGGTCAGCGGGATCTCCATCGGGCACGCGTCCTGGCATTGTCCGCAGTTGACGCACGAATCCGCCACGTGGGATAGCCTTATCAGTTGAAACATGATGTCCGGCGGCGTCTCTCCGCCCGGGATGCATCCCCTGTAGGGTTCAAGATAGCATTCTTTGCAGAAGCAAATGGGGCAGGCGTCCCTGCACCCGAAGCACTTGATACATCGAGAGAGATGGCCAAGCCAGTATTTCAGACGTTCTTCGGAAGAATAACGCTTAAACGCTTCAATCTCCTGCTTCTCCCGGGCCTGGGCATTCTCCACGGCCTCGGTCTCTTTTTGCTTTCTTTTTTCAATTTGTTCGTTTGTCGCGGGTTCCATAACCAACGCGCCGTTTTGTGCCGCGGCGTCAAGGAATTCATGGCCCTTTGGAGAGCAAATTTCGATAAAGGTCGCTGATTTGCCGTTATTGCCCCATTTACCGCAGGCAATGTCCGCCATTCTCGGGACCTTGTAACTGCATCTCAGGCAGTTTTCCCTCATCTCGTATCCCTGACGGACCAGCTCTTCCAGATCCTTCTCCTTTGTACTTCCGTCCTTAAGGGTGATAATCAGTTTCCCTTCATCAACTTCCTCACCGGCCAGGTCCTGCGGATTCTCACCAAAGGCCTCCCGGATCATCTGCTCGGCAACGGTGGGAAGGTATGTGCCGCTGCAGTTTAATCCGACTAAAAACAGGTTCTCGCGGCGGACCTGGTTTCTCTTGGCCAGCTCAATAAAGGCACGGGCGTCACATGGTTTGCAGGTGACGGCCACCCTCATGTCCATGGCGCCGTCAAGATATTCCTTGATGATTTTGACCATGTTTAACGGGGCGAAATGCATGGCTCCCGCTGTCTCATGGACCAACTCGGGGTCGGTGATCAGGGTCGGCACGGCGTCGAACCGGCTGTTGTTTCTTTTTTTTACCGCCAGCACGGCATCCACCATTTGGTTCTCAAGGGCGCATCTGAGCAGCGCGGTCACAGCGCCGCCGCTGCTTCCCATTCCTTGAATTGTCGCATCTGGAGACCATGCCAGATAAAGGTTATTTTCCATCGGATTCCACTTTTTCAATTTGGATTGCGCTGAATTTGAATTCAGGCATCCGCGATGGCGGCCCCGCGCTGGGGCCGGTAAGGATATTGGCCAGGCATTGCGGAAAATGCCACGGCAGAAAAACCTGGCCCGCTTTAATATCCGGCGTTACCCGGGCCCGGGTTTTGACCTCTCCCCTTCTGGATCGTAGGATGACTTCTTCGCCGTCCGCGATGCCGGTATTTTCGGAGTCTTGTGGGCTGATCTCGGCAAACGCTTCGGAAATTTCGTTCTGGAGCCGTTCGGTACGCCGGGTCATGCTGCCTGTATGAAAATGAAAGTTGAGCCTTCCCGTGGTCAGGATATAGGGGTAGGCGTCGTCGGGCGGCTCAAGCGGCGCTTTATACGGGGCCGCCTGGAAATGGGCCAGCCCGTCCGGGGTCCCGAATTTTTCCACGAACATGGTCTCGGTTCCCGGATGCCCTTCATCCGGGCATGGCCACTGGATGCCGCCGGCCTGTTCCAGCCTTTCATAGGTGATGCCGCGATACTGGGGAACGCAATTTCTGATTTCCTCAAATATCTCCTCTGACGTTTTAAAGGCGAAGTGTTCGCCGGCCCCCATTTTTTCCGCTAGCCGGCAAAGAATCTGCCAGTCCGGCAGGGCGTCCCCCACGGGGGCTATGGCTTTTCGAAGCCTTTGCACCCTGCGGTCCACGCCGGTCTGCGTGCCGTCCTTTTCGGCGCCGCAGGCGCCGGCCAGCACGACATCGGCCATTTGCGCCGTTTCGGTCATAAAGATATCCTGGACGATGACGAGCTCTTTTTTTTCAAACGCTTTTCGCAGTGCATTGATATCAGGGGCCGACATGGCCGGATTGGCCCCCATAATATAGAGAAAAGGACATTTTTCCACCATCTCCATGTAGGTCAGGCCCGGCTTGGCCGGCAGATCCGCCGCATCCCACATGGATGCGAAGCGGCCGGCGGTTTCCTCGTTTACCTTTTGAAATCCGGGATAAAATACGGGCACCGTCCCCATATCACCGAAACCCTCCCCGTTGGAATGGCCTCTCAAGGGGTTTACGCCTGACCCCGGTTTTCCGTAATTTCCTGTTAACAGCGCCATGTCCGCGAGCGTCTGGATGGTTTCCACGCCGCCCGCATGCTGCGCAATCCCCGCATTAAACATAATGCAGGCATTATGGGCGCTTGCATAGCTTAGCGCGGCGTCTTTCATCTGTTCGGTCTTTATGCCCGTTATTTTCTCAATCTCCTGCAGGTCGAGGGTATCGAGATAAGCCTTCAGCTCATCAAATCCACTGGTCCTTTTTTCTATGAAATCCGTATTCGCCAGGCCCTGGTCCAGAATAATTTTCATCATTCCGTTGATCAGTGCCGCGTCTGTGCCGGGATGGATCTGCAGGTGAAGGTCGGTCAGATTTTTTACCGTGGGGGTTCGCCTTAAATCCGCGGTAATAATTTTGGCGCCCTTTGTCCTGGCGATGATCACCTTTTGCGCCAGCAGCGGGTAGGTCTCCTGAATATTGGCCCCCATAATCAGGACGCAGTCGGCTTTTTCGATACTCGGCGTAGAGGTGGGCATCACCCCGGCGCCCACTGTGGAGAGCAGGGCGGGGACAGAGGTTGAATGGCAGAAGCGCGAGGCATTATCTAAGTTATTGGTTTTACAAACTATTCTGGCAAATTTTTGGATAAGATACAGATCTTCGTTTGTGCATTTGCCGGAGTTGATAAAGCCCACCGCATCCCTGTCCGCTTCCGAGAGCTTTTGGGCGATCCAATCCAGGGCCTCGTCCCATGAGCATGCCTCATGCTTTCCGTTTTTCTTGATAAGCGGGGTCGTCAGCCGCTCCTCGCTGTTTGCGTAAAGATAGGCGTTTTTACCCTTGAGGCAGTTCTTGCCCTTACACACGGGATGGCTTTTTAAAGGCTCTACTCCGGCAATTTCACCGTTCTTGAGCACCAGCTCGATGCCACAGCCGCATCCGCAGCATGGACAGACCGTTGGGATGTGTTCAATAGCGTTCATATGATCCTTTTTTACTTTGCCATCCTAAAATCGATTTTTTACAAAACCGTCCTTTCCTGCTTTGTCAATACTGCCAATGGGTTGGGGCCCAGGTTCTTCGTTTGCTCGGTAAAATCCTTGACCACTTCAGCGAATTTGGGGCCCTCCGATGCGGCCACCCATGCCAGGTGCAGGCGTTCGGGCTCAATCCCGATGCATTCCAAGAGCTTTTTGGTCATCAGGACGCGCCGTCGGGTATAGAGATTGCCTTTCCCATAGTGGCATTCACCGGGATGGCATCCGGCAATGAGCACGCCGTCGACGCCGTTGGTCAACGCCTTGATAATAAAAATCGGATCTATCCTGCCGGTGCACATAAACCGGATGACCCGGATGTTGGAAGGATACTGCATTCTCGAGACGCCGGCCAGATCGGCTCCCGCATATGAGCACCAGTTACATAAAAAGGCCAGAATCTTTGGGCTGAAATCATTGGGCTTGCCTGACACCTATCCCCCTATCAGTTAATGAATGCAGAAATCTGATCTCTTATCTGCGCCTGGCGAAAATGGCGCATATCCACCGCCTTGGAAGGACAACTGGCCGCGCAGACCCCGCACCCCTTACAGGATGCCGTGTTGGTCTGGGCGATCTTTTTGCCTTCCATATCGACGAGATGTATGGCGTCCCAGGGGCAAACCCGCTCGCAGGTGCCGCAGCCGCTGCATTTCTCCGGATCAACCACGGAGACGATGGGTTCGATTTCCAGTATATCCTTTGCAAGAATTCTCGCAGCCCTCGCCGAGGCGGCTTTTGCCTGGGCAATGGACTCCTCTATCGGTTTGGGGCAGTGGCACAGGCCGGCGATGAAGACGCCGTCTGTTGAGGAATCCACCGGCCTTAATTTGACGTGCGCCTCCTGGAAAAATTCGTCCTGGTTGATGGATGTCTTATACTGTTTGGCCACAACAGCGGCGCTGTCGTTGGCAATAATGGCAGAGGCCAGGACGATCATATCGGTTTCCATTTGAAGCGGGAGCCTCAGATCCTTATCCGTCACCGTGACGCGGAGCCGGTTGCCCATCGTTTCGACCTGCGGCTTTTCTTCCGGATCATAGCGGATAAACATGACCCCCAGGGATCTCGCCTCCCGATATAGCGCCTCTCTTTTTCCATAGGTGCGGATGTCGCGGTAGAGGATATAGACGTTCATGTAAGGCTTCATTTTCTTTAGCCGCATGGCGTTTTGGATGGACTGGGTGCAGCAAATTTTGCTGCAGTATGGGCGCTGCTTTTCCCTGGAGCCCACGCATTGGATGAAGACCGCGGCTTTGGCGCTTTTAAATTTTTCCGGCGTCTGAGTCAGGGCATGCCCAAAGTCCAGGGAAAGAAAAACCATGGGGTGTTCGCCGTATTCATATTCTTCGGGTTCTAACTGCCGGGCCCCGGTGGCTATAATAACGGTGCCGTGATCCACGGTTTCAGTTGCCTGATCCGATGCTAGGGTGGATTTGAAATTTCCTACAACCCCTTCCGCCTCGGAGACGACGGATTCAAGGTGCAGATGGATCAACGGATGGGCCTTCACCTGCTGAACAAATTCCCTGGTAAACGCGGCGATATCCTCCCCCTGCCATGTTCTGTCCAGATACCTGGCGTTGCCGCCGAGCTCTTTTTCTTTTTCCACCAGATGCACCGGGAAACCCTGTTCGGCAAGTTCCATGGCTGCGGTCATTCCGGCAATGCCGCCGCCAATGACAAGCCCCTTCTGGGTAAGGCCTATTTTTATTTCTTCCAGCGGCTCCAGCCGCGAAGCTTTGGCGACCGCCATACGAACCAGATCTTTGGCCTTGGCCGTTGCTTTTTCGGGCTCCTGGCTGTGTACCCAGGAGCATTGATCGCGAATGTTGGCCATCTCAAACAGGTATTTATTGAGCCCGGCCTCCCTGATCGTCTCCCTGAATAAAGGCTCATGGGTTCGCGGGCTGCAGGATGCCACGACGACGCGGTTCAGTTTGTGCTTTTTAACGGCCTTTTTTATCTTTTCCTGCGTATCCTGGGAACAGGTAAACAGGTTGTCTTTTGCATGGACCACATGGGGCAGTTTCTTGGCATAATCCCGGACGCCGGGCACATCGACGACGGCCCCGATATTATTGCCGCAATGGCAGACAAAAACCCCGATCCTGGGCGTCTCTTCCTCTACATCTTTTTCCTCCGGGTAGGATTTTTCTTTTACCCGGCTGTTGCGTACATCCTTCAGGGTGCTGCAGCACGCACCGACCGTGGCGTAGGCCTCCATTACGGACTCCGGGATATCCTTCGGCCCTTTGAACGCGCCGCAAACATAAACGCCGGGGCGCGAGCTTTCAACGGGACTGAAGCTTGAGGTTTGCGCAAAACCGTCGTTGTCAAGCGAAATGCCGCATTTTTCGGCCAATTCATAGGCTTTTTCTTTTGGCTTCAGGCCTATGGAGAGTACGACCAGATCAAAGTCTTCTTCGATAATTTTTCCGGCGCCGTCAAAATAACGGAGCGCCAGGCCCCCGTTGCCGTTGGACGACACCCGGCTGATTTTTGACTTAATGAACCGGACCCCTGCCTCATCCCTGGCGCGCATGTAATATTTCTCAAAATCCTTGCCCTGGGTGCGGATGTCGATATAAAAAATGGCGGCATCCAAAGGTTTTTTACTGTGCTCTTTGGCTATCATGGCCTCCTTGATCGCGTAGGTGCAGCATACGGAGGAACAATAGGGGTTGCCGTGGTGCACGTCTCGGGAGCCGACGCACTGAATCCAGGCGATTTTATCGGGTTCCGTCTGGTCCGAAGGCCTCACCATATGGCCGCCGTAGGGGCCTGATGCGCTTAGAATACGCTCAAATTCAATGCTTGTAATGACATCCGTATGTTTATTATAGCCGTAGGCGTCAAAACTTTTCGGGTCAAACAGCTCGATACCCGGCGCCATGACAACGGAACCGACTGAAAGCTCGACTTCTTCGGGCTGCTGTAAATGGCTTTGAAGCGTAATGGCGCCCGAGGGGCAGGCGTCCACACACTGGTAGCATTCGGCGCACACACCGCAGTGGATACAGCGGTTCGCCTCTGAAGTGACCTGCTCTTCAGGGATACCGGACTGCTCCGGCCCGGATTCCGCGGGCATTTTTTCGGAAGCGCCGTCGGCAGCTATCTGTCTGGGTGCGTATTCGTGCCCTTTGGTGGGGATATCCGTTGCCGTTTTATATGCTGCAGGCCGGCCTTTGCGCAGGTCTTTGCCGCGCAGGTACCGGTCGATTGACACTGCCGCCTGTTTGCCCGCCTCTATGGCTTCGATAACCGTCCGCGGGCCGGTGACCGCGTCCCCGCCGGCAAAAATGTCCGGATCATTCGTTTGCAGGGTGACGGGATCCACGCTGATAGCCCCCTCCGCCAGGATGCCGGGGGCGGTTTCCCGGTCCAGGCAGGACCCGTCCGGCGTCTGAGCCGTGGCGAAGACGACCCCGTCTATCATTTCCATGGTAAACTCCGAGTCCCGCATATCGTGCGGCACCCGGACCCCGCTTTTATTCGGTTCACCGAGCTCTGTTTTTATGCATTCCACGGCTCTGACCCGGCCGTTTTCCCCGATAATCCGTACCGGCGCGGTAAATGGGTAAACAGAAATCCCTTCCGCCTCACATGCCTCGATTTTTTCCCGCTCCACAGGCATCTGTTCGAGGCTGCCGCGGTAAAGGATGAAGACCTGATCCACCCCCATTCGCCGGGCGCTTCGCGCCGCATCCACGGCCACATTTTCACCGCCGACAACGACCATACGCTTGCCTAAAGAAGGCGGTGCCCCCGTGTTTAACTGCTTCAGGAGTTCAAGCCCGGTGTGGACGCCTGCCAGGTCTTCGCCTTCAATGCCAGGCGGCCTGGCGGCCTGGGCCCCGATCCCCAAAAATACGGCTGCATACCCGTCATTTCGCAATTGCCTGATAGTTATATCTTTTCCCAGCTTGGTGCCGGTCCGAATCTCCACCCCCATATCCTGAATGGTCTGGATTTCAGCCTCTACGATTTCCCTGGGAAGCCTGTAGTCTGGTATCCCGGCGCAGAGCATTCCCCCTGCCCTCGGCATCTGTTCGTAGATGCGCACCGTATATCCCTGCCTGGCCAGGAAATAGGCGCAGGAGAGCCCGGCGGGGCCTGAACCGATAACGGCGACGTTTTCATCTTTTGCCTCTTTGCCATCCGGTATGTATCGTTTTTCGGCTTTTAAATCCCTGTCTGCCAGAAAACGTTCAATGGTTTTAATCGCAATCGGCTCGTCCAATTGCCCCCTGGTGCAGGCGGATTCGCATGGATGGTGGCAGATCCTTCCACATACGGCCGGCAGCGGGTTTTGTTCTTTGATTAGCCTCAAGGCCTTGTCATATTTTTTCTGTGCGGCAAGGGCCACAAACCCCTGAACGCTGATATGGGCCGGGCATTCGGCTTTGCATGGAGAGGTGCCGCGCTTGGTTATGGCATAGGCGGCGGGAATAGCCTGGGCATATTGCTTGTAGACCGCCTTTTGGGTGGTCAACCCCTGTTCGAAGGCGCTGGGAATGGAGACGGGGCAGACCCGGGCGCATGCCCCGCAGCCGATGCATTTGGATTCGTCGATATAGCGGGGGGTCTTGTGGATCCTGACCCGGAAGTTGCCTTTGCCTCCTTCTACTTTTGTTACCTCCGCGCCGGTTATCAGGTCAATATTCATGTGCCGGCCCACCTCGACCAGCTTGGGGGACAGGGTACACATGGAACAGTCATTGGTGGGGAAGGTTTTGTCCAGTTGCGCCATCTTCCCACCGATGGCGGATGAGCTTTCAATTAAATGGACATAAAATCCATTGTCGGCCAGATCAAGCGCCGCCTGAACGCCGGCAATGCCTCCGCCCGCTACCAGAACGGCACCGATCCTTATTTGTTTTTCGGAAGCCATCTGCATCTCTCATAAAAGTTGGCGAACAATCCGTACTTCCTACATCAACTTCTGCATCTTTTGTGCCATTTGTCTGATTTTGTTGTTTTTTTCCTGGCCCGTCATTGCCCCGCGCAATCCTGTCGGGCGGTTATTCTATCTTTTTCAAGGCGGGCGGGCCCGAAGATCCAAAAATCTGCCTCGATAGAGGACTTCAACAGGCAAATTCGGTACTACCCGTTACATAACGTTATTATTGCGTTAAGATTTTCTGCAAATTTCTTGACGGCCGGTTTAAAAAATAACCCATTCATTTTTTTATTAATTATGCTTGTTCACCTCATGAAAGGGCCAAAAATCCGTCAATGATGGCCTTGTAAGAAGAATCGGTTTTTTATAACAAAGGGCGGTAACGGTCAGTTAAACGCTGCCATAATGCGTAGGGATATAATGTAGGCAAATTCCGCAGATTCCAGAGACACCGAATATCCCTGGAATTTCCCGGGCCGAACTATTCGTCCTTGGCTTCGAACTCTGCATGGATCTTCTTCATCCAGTCCGGAATCGATGGGTTTTCCGTGCCGTGCAGCGTTCTGACGAAAGGCTTGACGTCAATAATCGGGCTGCCGTCCACGGCCTCCAGCCCTTGTACCCGAAGGGTGTTTGCCTCTCTGGCCAACAGCCGGACGGTTGAAACCAGGACCGGGTTGGGCCGGGCCGGGCTGCAGGTGGAGAAAATGCCTTTTTCCGGCAGATCTTTTCTTCCCATGGGATGGACTTTTCGAAGGCTGCGGCGTTCTTGGGCAAGGAGATGGGGCCAATAGAGCACCATGATATGGGAGAAGTCCTCGATTCCCTCCAGGATGCCGTCAAATTCAGGGCTAATTTCCAGCTCGGAGACCAGGGATTTGATTTGCTGATGCTGTTGTTTGATTTTGTCCATGTCTTCTTTAATCTCAATGCCGTCTTTGGTGGCGCCGAGCACCGGTTTCTTGAGCTCGCTTTTAACTGTGCCGACGGGATGAAGAACAAAGCCCTCCGGACTCTGATCGGTTGGTGTCATATCGCCTCCCTATGGGTTGTTTGAAGCCTACGATGTGAGTAATGCTTATAAATGGCGATTTATAAGTCAAGCGGTTTTATTGTTTGATGGCTTCGTAAGAAGTGCCGCCAATTTCTTTTCACCTAAACTGAGCGATTTTCAACCCAGCCGCTAACACGGCATAGTCTTCTGTCAATGGATTGCCGGGCTTAGGGGCGTCGCAAATAGCGTACAATCGGCACAACGTCAAGCTGCTCGGGTTTTAAGAAGCGTTTGCCGTAGGTTAGATAGACTTTACTGGTTAAAAACAGCTCAAATACATCCCTGTCAATGTGTCCGGATTTTGTCAATTGATAGAGAATATGGATGGCTTCGCTTAGCTTTTTAGCCTTTTTATAGGGGCGGTCGGAGGCAGTCAGCGCCTCAAAAATATCGGCTACCGCGATAATCCGTTCTGGTATGGATAAGTCGGCGCCGGTCAGTTTCCGGGGATAGCCGTCACCTTTTAGGGTTTCATGGTGCGTTGCAGCATAGCGGGGAACCCTGGCCAATTCATCGGGAAACGGGAGGCTCTCCAGCATCTTGATGGTGCTGATTATATGCTCTTGGATTTTAAACCGGTCCTCTTTGGTCAGGGTGCCCTGGCTTACCGACAAATTGTAGAGCTCCCCCAGGTTATACAGGTGCTGAGGGATTTCCATTTTAATGCCGTATTGTTTGCCATAATCCGCATTCTGCCGGCGTTCAATGATGTGCTGGGGCTTATCCGCCAGAAGCGGCTCGGTTGCCGGCAGCCGTTGTTTTCCTGCGGGATAGCGCATGGCCTCTGTAGATGAAATGCCCAGGCGGTCATCAAAGTGCCGCTGCCAAGTCTTCATGGCCAGCTCCTGCAGCCGGTCAAGCTGCGCCTGGGTCATGGATTCGCCGCTGGTATTGGCATTGGCGATAAATTCAAAATCGGCCTGCAGCTGCCAGCGCTTTTTTTCTAACGCCTGCCTAAGCAGGGCCTCATCCTCGGGGTGATGATATACCTGTTTTAGATATTCGATTTCCGCATCCCGCCACAGCACCTCAAACCGCATTCGGATTTCATGAATCCGGTTATAGATGGTTTCCAGTTTGGTCGCTTTATTGACGATGTAGTCGGGGGTGGTAATTTTGCCGCAGTCATGCAGCCAGGCGGCCATACGAAATTCCCGGTATTCCTCGGCGCTTTCGAAATGGAACTGATCAAAGGGCTTTTTCCTGGAACTGGATGCCGCATCCACCAGCAGGATCGCCAGCTCCGGTACGCGGGCACAGTGTCCCGCTGTGAAAGCGGATTTGTCGTCAATGGCTTGGGCAATCAACTGGATCAACGAATCCATCAGGGTTTTTAGCTCTTCCTCATGCTGTTTGATGGTGTCGGCCATATCGACAATGGATCGGGAGAGTTCGTATATTTCAGCAATGGCGCTGTCGTATAGGGTGACGTCTGCATAGCGCCGTCGCTTGATTTTATCATTTTCCAGGGCCAGGCGTTTAATGGGGCGAACAATGGGCGCGGCGAACAGCCATGTGACCGGCAGCAGGGCGAGCATGCACAGGATGGTGATGAAAGTCGAAATCCGCACCCGTTTCATACTGGGGGCAAGCAACGCCGCCGCCGGTGTGAGCACGGCGAAAAATTCGGCCGATGATTTGTCCTTTCGGAGCCTGGTAATATAGGTGAACATGGGGATGCCATCGATCATGGTACGGGCCAGCGGATCGGTTTTTTTAATGGTTTCGGTCATTGAAATCAGCTTCGGGTAGGGGACGGTAGCTTGCCGAGGCCAGCCGGCGTCTGATCCCGGCGCATGACACCATCTATTCTTCAGTGCCTGCATGGATTCATCACCAATTCGGGCAATGGCTGAGTTCAGGATTTCAGCCAGGCGAGAGTCATCCCGGTGTACTAAAAAATGAAGATCTGACGGAAGCCTGCCAGTCCTGACTCCGATGTTTTCATGAAATTTAATCCCATCGATAAAATAATAATCCGCTGTATAGTGCAGAATGATGGAGGCGTCCAGGGCGGCATAGGCCTTGTTCTGCTTGACGGATTGAAGGCCGGCTTTGGGGGAGCTGACCTCCACAATCCGGATCCCGGGAAACAGCTGGTGAACTACCGGAATAATGGTCCAGCCGGCCGGAATGGCGATGGTCCGGCCTGAGAGCTGTTCAAGATAGCTGATATCCGGTTTTCCCGGCCGGGTAACCGCGGCATAGGACAGGGAGAGAACAGGATCGCTCAAAATGCCTAAAGCGGCGTTGGCCTTGCTGGCGAAGACCGGCTGCAGGATTTCGATTTCGTCGTTTATGAACAGGTCCTTTAGTTCCGGCCACGTGTAGCCGTTTACGAACTCGATCTCCATGCCGGTCATCCGGGCAATCATCCGGATGATATCGACACTGTATCCCTGCGGTTGGCCGGATATGGCGTAATCTATGGGCGGCCAGTCCATCTCGTTGGATACCTGGATTTTTCCGGCGCGGTGGATATAGGCCTGCTGCTCTGTGCTGAGTTCAAGCACCGGCACCTCGGGCAGCTCCCGATTACGGCTTGCGGACAGGTTGGATGCGATGAGTTCCCCGCTTTTCTGATACATATAGACTTCCGCCTGATTACCCAGGTCCTGGGCCATCAGATAATCAGATAGCGAAGACAAAGTAATGTCAACCGTCAGGACCGCATCAGCGTCGGGGAGACGGATAGAATAGGACTGCCCGGGCAGCTGCAGATGCTGAAACAGATAGGGATCGGTTTTAGATACATGCGCTTTCGCGGCATTCGTAAACCAGGGCCGCAGGCTTGGATCATAATCGCTTTTTTCCGTGCGCGTTTCTCGGAGCCGGAATTGATTATCATAATATTCAAATCGCCGCTGGCGCTTATCCCCCTTGCCGCGAACGGATATCACCACCCAGCGGTCCTGAAGGCCGGCTTTCAGTTGGCGCCGGATGTTTTGGATATTGTCAAGGTTGACGACCTCAAAGAAGTTGCCGTTTTCAAAACCAATGTAGATGGCATAGAACATATTGTTGTTCTTCATTACTTTGGAAAAGAGCGGCAATATGCCCGGGGCGACCCAGTTACATCGGTGAGGGCCGGGTAGTTGGCCAGCATCTGCGTGGCCTGAAATGCACTGGCATCGATACTTTTTAGGAAGTTGCCGGTGCTGTTGGCCGCATTTTGATATCTGGATAGCGCCGAATCCATGGCCATGGTCCGGCTGAAGTAGAATTGCAGGCTGATCGCAATGACGGCTGTCAATGTCGTGGCTATAACGAATACGCTCACTACGGTGAGCCGTATCGATAAACGCAGTCTTTTAGGTTTTATTTTCAGCCCCATTCTGAAAAAAACCTATAGTTGACTTGTTTTGATGTAACTCAATCGATCCTGTGATTTTAGATCCTAAATTATTCTCGTACAAAACCGGTTTTGAAATAGCCAATAAAATAGAAACCCAAAAATCGATAAGCATATCTTATGATAAAGCATGCAAGCCTGTTCGGTCAACGGGTTGCCTTGATTGACTGAAAAAAACCTCATGAGTCAGCATATCGCCATAATGCAGCACGTTTGTCCCAAAAATTCAATTTATGGAAGCATTTCGTTGCCATGCCATTCTGTCAACGCGCTCGGGCCAAAAGACTCAGAAAAATCTGCTGCGGACTGGCCTGCTGCCCGGCCAACTTGAAACGTATCGGCATGAAAACCACGCCTAACGAATCAAGCCTCTCCTATGCCAACGCCCATAGACCATTTCTAATCGATTTCAGTCATCTCGACCGATGTGACGACAGGCGGCGTTCACTGCCTCGTATATTTTGGCGTATAATAAGGGATAACCGGTTCATTTGGTAGTTTTCGGCATTTCAAGGGCCTTATTGTATCTAAGCGCCTGCGGGTGCATTGCTGCCACCATTGCGTCCACTTTCTGTAATTTTGGGCATATTTTTCATCGGTAATCTTATGAAGCGCTTTTGCCGCGGCTGCTTGAATTTTTTCATCTTTTAGTTCTAACAATCCAATAAGCGCTCCGATCGCTATCGGCCTGCCGATATCGCCCAGAGCGTTTGCTGCCTCTATTTTAACCAAAGTGCTGTTGTCCAATAGTAATCGGGTTAAAGGCTTTGCGGCGGGTGCATAATCGAGCCGCACAAGCGATCTGGCGGCCATGGCC
>Ga0102938_10001755_pt1 | contig 16382 bp, 11 predicted proteins | sample SalPonR2_B_D2_MG_FD_84516 | JGI IMG/M metagenome (GOLD analysis project Ga0102938, IMG submission 84516) | Salt pond soil microbial communities from South San Francisco under conditions of wetland restoration - Salt Pond MetaG R2_B_D2_MG | ecosystem: Environmental > Aquatic > Marine >...
ATTGTGCCGTCCGGACACCAATTCCACTCTTTTAATCATATGATGTTGCCAGCTGAATTTTTAGAACTCGATTCGCCACAATACCCGAAGATATCTTTCATCCTGAAGCATTTTAATTCACGGATAGAAGCAGTTGATGTAGTGAAAAAAACTACAGGAGAGCTGGATAAGAAAACCGCAAGTTGGATTGAAAATGCCCGCAATATTTTTACAGCTTCAACACTGGAAGCAAAAGAACTGGAAGGTGTTGACTACAATAAAACATTGATTGAATATGTGAAGAAGACGAGGCCCGATCTGTTATTACTTCTAAAAAAGGAGAAAAGTATATTCGAACGCTTGTTTAAAAAGGATTTATTGAAAGATTTGATCGAAAAGACCAATCTTCCATTGTTATTTTATAATAGCCATTAAAATTTGCGGTTACTGTTTTTACGCTTAAGCATTCTGAAATGTCCTATAATTCGAAACTTACCTTTGTTGTTGATGATATAAACTCCGAGCAGGATCAGCGCCATAAACAGTAGGTGCACAGGCAAAATAACTTCACCGTCAACTACGCCCCATCCAATGGCAAATACAGGAATAATGTAAGTTACAGATGAGGCAAACACAGGAGGTACATGTCGAATTAAGCTGTTCATGAGTAGCATGGCCAGCGCTGTGCCAATTACACCTAAAACCATCAGAGCCATCAAATGGTAACCCCAACCTTCATGCGTAATAGCTGTGCGAATATCTGTTGTGAGCAGATATCCCAGTGCAACGGGCAACAAAAACATAAATGATAAACTTGTGATTTGTATGCCTGAGAGGTGCGATAGACGTGCCTTTATCTCATTCATGTTGGTGCCATAGCATATGGTGGCAAAGACTACAAAAAATGCATAGCTGTTAATGTTGCTGAGGTCCAGGTCTTCTCCGGTAGCAATAAGTCCGGCAGCTCCCATAAGTCCGAGTATTAATCCTATCACCTGCATCCTCAGGATTTTAATTTTATAAAATGCCAGCCCGATGAACAAAGTGAACATTGGAGTGAGCGAGTTAAGCATTCCTGCCATGGAACTGTCTATGCGGGTTTGGGCTTTTGTAAACAAAAATGCAGGTATGAAACTACCAATAAATCCAGCTATTAGTAAGCTTTTCAGGTCTTTGCGTTTGAGTTGTTTGATGTGTCGGAGCGATAAGGGTAGCAATGCCAACGAAGCACTCACTATGCGAATGGCCGCAGCTTGCGGACTGGTAAAGCTTTTAAGACCAATTTTCATTAAAATGAATGAACTGCCCCATACAAAAGCCAGTAAAATTAGTGTTGCGTATTGTCCCCAGCGTTTTTCGAGATACATGGATTATTTAAATTTAAAGTTCGAAGTTAATTATTTCTGATCCATTTTGGTTTAGAATGCTGATTTTTGCTCATTATTGTACCATTTCGAACATTCAATGTGTTTCCCATACGACGTTATTCATTAGTAGCATCAACCATCATTCACAAAGTATAATGCATCACAATTTCTATGGATAAACTTTTTTGTGTTGAATTTTTCCTGGTTTCAAGATAAGCTCATGAGTTAGGGAAAAGTGGGCTGTTCACCAGCGTGCAGTTTTTTGGCTGAACTGGCATTGAAACAGCTTTTTTCATAAATTACCTGGAATTTGATAAATTGTAGTGGAACCTAAAAAATTATATTATGCAATTTCAATACAAATGGATATGGACTTTTACACTTATCGTGTTTTTTTCGATAAGTGCACAGGAAACTAAAGCCTGGCCGGGTAAAATCGTCAGCTCTTATAAAACGCCCGGAAACATAGCAACGGGACTAACCTTCGATGGAGAATTATTATGGGTGGCCGATCGTGCAGCAAAAAAGCTTTATGGCCTTAATCCGGATAACGGAAAAGTAAAAAAAGAGCTTGAATCTCCGGCCTACTGGCCGATGGGCATGACATGGGATGGTGAGGCGCTTTGGAATGTCGATGTAAAAGGAGGACTTCCGCTTAGTGAAAACTATCATGGAGTTGCTTATCGTATCGACCCGAAAAGCGGTGAAGTACTGCGCACTGTTAAACTTTCCGTTAGCAAGGCACAGGGGCTGGCATGGGACGGTCGCTACCTCTGGGTGGCCGATGATGGACTTAATGTAATTGAGCAGGTCAATGCCAATGATGGAACCACCATAAAATCTTTTCCGTCGCCTACCCTCAATCCGAACGGGATGACCTTCGATGGAAAGTATCTTTGGATTTCTGATCGCTACCGTGATGAAATTTATATGGTTTCGCCCCGCGACGGATCTGTCATACAAATTCTGGAGGCTCCGGGACATTATACACATGGCCTTGCCGTTGCCAACGGACACTTATGGGCAGCAGATTCTGAAGCAGATAAAATATTTAAACTCATAAAATCAGATAAAGACCGTTACAGAAGATACAACCCGAAAAAAGTGCGTGTAACACATACACACGAGGCAACCAATTTTGGGCCAGGTATGCTTACTGATCTCGATATACATCTTGCAATACCCACTGATCGCCCGAATCAGGATATTGAAGGTGAAATAGACTACTCAGATGGTATGACCGATAAACCTGAGGATCACTGGAGGCAAAAAACAGCTCATTATGAGCAACAAAATATTGAACCTGGTTCGCGTTTTAAAGCGCAAATGACGGTTGATGCTACATTGTACGAGGTGCGTTACTTTATTGACCCTGCCAATGTGGGTGATTTGGAAGATGTGCCCGAAGACATACGTAATCGATATCTTGCCAATAATGAAAAGTATCAGTTCGACCATCCCATCATAACCAGGGCGCTTGAAACTGCCCTTCAGGGCGAAACAAACCCTTATTGGATGGCGCGCAGGCTTTTTAATTATTTGATTGACCATATGTACTATGAAATGGTAGGTGGATGGAATACAGCTCCTGCTGTACTCGAACGTGGAAATGGTTCATGCTCTGAGTATACTTTTACTTACATTGCCATGTGCCGCGCAGCAGGAATTCCGGCTCGTTATGTCGGGTCTGTCGTAATACGCGGCGATGACTCCAGTATGGATGATGTATTCCACCGTTGGGCAGAAATTTATTTGCCAGGGTACGGTTGGATTCCGGTTGATGCCAGTCGTGGTGATAAGAAATTATTACGCGATCAGGCCAGTTCGTTCGGTTACCTGGCCAACAGATTTGTTATTACCACACAAAGTGGAGGTGGCTCAGAAACCATGGAATGGACCTATAACTCCAACGCTTTCTGGAAAACAGAGCCTAAAACTTATGTGGTGACCGATCATTATGCTGATTGGAAGCCCGTATCAGAATAAAAACAGAAATTAGGGGTTGCCCCATCCTTTTTGAGCTTTATTGTGCCCGGGGTGGGGCATTTTTTATAAAATTATTCGAAGTCCCGCAGAGAAGTCAATGCGGCTGAGGCCGATTTTTTCTTCGTCTTCTTCAAAGGTGTAACTGTCTGTGTATTCATTGCTTTCTATCTCAACGGAGCTTATGGTGCCACCCACAAACCCGATATGTGCCCCCAGGAACAGGTTTTCGAGTAGCTCTATGTCCAGCCCAAGGCTTAAATTAAATCCTATGTTTTCGCCTGTGGTAGTCAGTTCAAATGTATCAACCTTTGCTATATCTTCATATGAAGTATACCCGAAACCACCAGACACTATTGCCCAAACTTGTTCATATTTGCTTTTGATGTAAAATTGTGGGCCTAAATATAAAATGGTAATGTGATCACTCATGGTACCGTAAAACGTGCCAACGTCTTCTATACTTAATTCAACACCATCCATGCTGTTTGAGCTCTGGAAACGGCTGGCATGAATCCCAATGCCTGCATTTTCTGAAAAGAATATACCAATATCGCCTCCCAAATGGTAGCCCTTTTTCAGCTCTTCGACATACGATTTGAACTCATCAGGTGTATATTCACTTACCTCACTTGTTTGACGAGATATACCGCCGTAAAAGCGGGCAGTGAATTTTACGGTATCTTTATTTGTTTTGGTGTTCGCACTTGCGATGTTGTGGTAATAGCCCAGTTCAAACGTTTTGATTTTGCTCTTGGGTAGTACGCTGTCTCTTACCACTTTATTTGATGCATAAGTGAAGGCTATTTGTTCAAATCCTTCCTGGTTGATGTTGCATTTAATGGAGTCATTGTTTTCTGTTACAATGAGGTCTTGCGATAGTAAACCCAGCGATATTATTAAGAAAAGGAGGGTGGTAAAATAAGTTTTCATTTGCGTGTTGTTTTGTTTTCAGTCTCAAAAATACAATATTTCACCACACTCACAAATCATTGTTAAATTAATGCGACTCAATAAATTTTTGAGTAAAACTATGTGTGCCGTTTTTCCAGTGTATAATGTACAATCCGGCTGGTAATTCAGGCAAAGGCTGTTGTTTTTTGTTTATTTGGCCTTTGTGCACAATATTTCCACCAAGGCTGTAAATATAAATCATGCCTGTGGGGTTGTTTACCTTGAAATGTATTGTCTGAGACTGTTGATTTACAAAAAACGGATCTTCGATTTTATTGTTGAGCATAGCAGCTGCACTTGTGGTTGTGTCACATATAGGGAATTGGTATTCGGCTACAGTGCCGAAAACCTGCTCCTCCGGCACATAAAAGGCTGTGGAATCTCCGAAATTATATCCTCCGCTGTAGTAGCCATTTGTGAGGAAAATAATTCCAAATTGCTTTGCTTTTTCGAAGTACATATCGCTTATCAGTCCGTATGCCTCGCCCGGATGACCTATCATGGTTGTTTCTGGTAGTACAATGTCTCCATTGGCTGTATTGGTAGTAATTTGCATGCCGAGACCCCATTGGTTAAAAAGATTGTAATAATTGTTGCCGTTTGAGCCGTTGTAGGTCCAGGTAGGTTTATGCATCAAATCAATGGTTGCTTTTTGCAAAATTTCTATATTTTCCCATTGGCCTTCATTGGCATGCATAGACATAAAATGCATCAACTCTTCGGCTGTAATGCGCAGTCCGCCTTGTGGGGCAAACACGAGTCCATTGGAGCCAATTGTATAGGAGGTGCTATCAAATGGTTCAGGTGGTGTGCCCTGGTAATGATCTGCCTGCGGAACAGCGTTTCTGTACAAAACAGCCACGCGATTAATATCGGGGAGGTGGTCAATATTGAAACTTCCGCTTATGTTAAGCGGCGTTAAAATTGAGTCGCGAACAAAACGGTCGAAGCGTTGACCCGAGATTTGCTCAATGAGCGTGGCTATAAGGCCAAAGTTAATGTTGCTGTAGGAAAAGTAGGTGCCGGGGACGGCATTAAGCCACATGTCGTTCGTATAGTAAGAACCACCAATTGTCAGTAATTCAGAGATGTGGGGAGGGGGTGTTTCATTGTATGTGGATGATAAAAAGCTGCTATAGCCTGAACCATCAACTAAACCTGATGTATGGGAGAGCAGCATGCCAAAAGTTATGCTGTCATCGGGATAATTAGGGTTTTGGATATTAAAGTCAAGGTAGTTATTAATGTTGTCCTCTAAAGCAAAATTATCATTTTCAAAAAGTTTCATTAAAGCCGATGCTGTTACAGTTTTTGAGATGGATGCAATGCGAAAATATGTTTGGTCGGTAACTGCTATTTCCCGGTCAATATCTGCTAGCCCGTAATAAAAGCGGTCGCTGATTGCTCCGTTGCACATCACAATAACCGACATGCCAATTAACTGCTGCTCCTCTGCAATGTTTTCAAGTGTTTCTTGGTAGTTTTGTGCTTGATGTTGAGCGAAAACGCACACCACCAGCGAAAGTGTCAGGAAAAACTTCATAGCTGAATTTTTTCCTAAGATATGGTTAAAATATTTCCTGTAAAAATAATCTGATAGCAGCGGTAGATTATTCATGCGTTGAGGTAAAAAAAAAAGAAGGATTAATTGAATAATCCTTCTTTAAATGAAATGTTGCAAATTGATTTTATTGTAAAGTCCATTCATCATTGCCCGGCAATGAATAGCTGTCTTTTGGGTAGTCAATATCTTTGCGGCGGTACTCGTAACGGGCAATCAGGTCCATAACTTCGTCGTCTTTTGCTCTTTTCTTTTTAATGTGTTCGGCCAATATGGGGTTGCTGTGGTGGAGCTTTTCATCTGCTTCTTTCAGCTCTTCAATCATTTTGTCTCTAATACGCTTGTATTCTTCCAGGTTAACCTTTTTAACCGGCTCAACAGGAGGCGATTCTACCTTGAGTGGGTTGATGGGCTGCCCGTTTTTCCAGAACCTGAAATCGAGGTGTGGTCCTGTGGCCAATCCACTCGCGCCAACATATCCAATTACTTCGCCTTGCTTCACGTGTGATCCAACCTTAATTCCTTTTCCATAACGAGAAAGGTGCAGATAAGCTGTTGTATAAACACTATTGTGCTTAATTTTAACAACTCTGCCGCCTTGTCTTGTATATTTCTTTTTTACAACAACACCATCACCGACGGTATGCACAGGAGTTCCTGTTGGTGCTGCGTAATCGATACCTGTGTGTGGCCTGTAAATTTTCAGTACCGGATGCAGCCTTCTGTAGCTGAAGCCAGATGATATACGACTGTAGCGCAGTGGAGCTTTCAGAAAAGTACGACGTAACGACTGACCGGTAGAGTCAAAATAACTCTCTATGCTATCTTGATTGAAAGACATGGCATAGAAATCTTTGTTTCGGTGGTTGAACAGAGCTGAGTGAATTTTACCAATTCCCACGCGCACCGTATCGACATACTCTTCTTCATATATCACAGAAAAGTGATCGCCTTTTTTCAACCCGAAAAAGTCGATGCTCCATGCATAAATCTCAGATAATTCTATTGACATCATGGGGTCAATATCGTATTCTAGCATTGCATTCCACAGGTTGCTTTCAATGAAACCACTCGCAATGCGACGCACAGTAGTAACTTCCTTTTTGCCTTTCGATACCTTCACTGAATCACTGAGGTCAATTTTTATGTAATCGATTGGCGTGTGCTCATAAACAAAGTATTGTGCCGAAGTGTCCTCGCTACAAAATACGCTGTAATTTTTTCCGTGCCTTATTCTTCGTACATCGAATACTTCTTTCTCATGTGCGATTTGTTCAATGGCCTGGGGCGAAACTTTATAATCTGACAAAATTTCTGACAAATTTTCATTTCTCCTGATTCTGCCCTTTACAACCGTAAATGAATCGACCGGTATGCCATATTTAATCACAGGCTCTGGTTCCGGTGGCACAGGGAGCACTTTGCTCTCCTTCTGGTTGGGCTGGGCCTGAAAGGGCATGCTTGAAATAAGGAGCGTAATTATGCCTCCGCCCAGTAAAACAAAAATTATGTACTTGAGTAAATTTTTTCTCATATAGTTTGATTTTGAACCTCTTGAAACTGCTTATTATCCACGTATGTTTTCAAATCCTTTGCCATAAGTTCCCATTACAGATGCAACAGAAATAAAGGCATCAGGATCAATGGATTTTATAATTCTGAGTACGTGAGGCATTTCATGCTTCCGTGTCACAACCAGTACAATTTTGCCGGGTTCGCGTGAATACCATCCCTGCGCATCAAGTAGTGTCATGCCACGGTTGATGTGTTCGTTAAGTTCTTTTGATATTTCTTCGTAATATTTTGAAAAGATGAAAATTTGTGTCGATTGTCGGTTACCGGCCATAATCATGTCTATAGACCAGGCCACAATTGCCATTGTCACAAATCCATAAACCAAACGTTCGACAGAATCGAATACAAAATAACTGGAAGAGATAATGACAACGTCGAAATATAAAATTAGTCTGCCGGGGCTAATGTTCCGGTATTTGTTAATAATCATGGCAAAAATGTCAGTTCCACCAGTGCTTCCGCCCTGGTTAAAAACAATTCCGATTCCGGCACCAGCCAAAAGTCCGCCAAGTACTGCCGAAAGAAAAATGTCATCTACAAGGGGCTCTTTAATAAGTCCTTGCAAAAGCGAAAGAAATCCACCCAATACCAGTACACTAAATATGGTTTTTACACCAAAACTTGCTCCCAGAATTCTGATGGCAATTAAAACCAGCAGAATGTTGATGATTAAATAAACCACACCTACTGGTATCCCTGTCATGTAAAAGATGATTGTGGAAATACCGCTCAATCCACCACCAATAATCTTGGATGGAATAAGGAATGCAGTCCATGCAAAGGCATTAATGAAAAGGCCAAAGGTCATGATCACCCATCTGCGCATTTCTTTTAATACATCCTGCTTTGTAGTTCGTAATGGGAACGCCCTGAACATATTGCTCTCTTTTTTATAGTGCAAAAGTCATAAAACCTTGCTGATTAACAAGTGATTTATGACTTTGTTTTTCAAATGAAATGTTAAACTACAATATTGATGATTCTTTTGGGCACAATAATAACTTTCCTGGGTGTTTTACCATCGAGGTATTTTTGCGATTTATCGTGGTCGAGTACTGTTTTTTCGATTTCATCTTTGCTGGCGTCGGCAGGTAAGCTCAGTTTAAACCTGGTTTTGCCGTTAAAAGAGACCGGGTACTCAATTTCGTCCTCTTTTAGGTATTGCTCATCGTATGCGGGAAACTTAGCATCCACAATGGTACTGTTATGGCCACTGATTTGCCATAACTCTTCAGCTATATGCGGCGCAAACGGACTGAGCATAACGGTTAGTGGCTCAAGTATTGCACGTTTGTGACACTTTAGGTCTGCCAAATCGTTTACACATATCATAAATGCACTAATGGCCGTATTGTAAGAAAACCGCTCTATGTCGTGTTCGATTTTATGAATGGTTTTGTGCAGTATTTTCAGCTCTTTTTCATTTGGAGCCTCATCGTTTAACAGGAGTTTGTCTCCTTCAAAATATAGGCGCCAGAATTTTTTCAGGAAGCGATGCACTCCGTCAATACCTTTTGTATCCCAGGGTTTGCTTTGTTCAACAGGTCCAAGGAACATTTCGTAAAGGCGCAGGGTGTCTGCGCCATAATGGGCGATAATATCGTCGGGGTTCACCACGTTAAACATCGATTTCGACATCTTTTCTACCGCATAGCCGCAAACATATTTACCATCTTCGAGGATGAATTCTGCATCTTTGAACTCGGGTCGCCATTTGCGAAATGCATCCACGTCAAGCACATCATTATCCACAATGTTTACATCTACGTGAATTGGTGTTACATCATATTGTTTTCGAAGGCTGTATGATACAAACTTGTTTTCGCCTTTTATGCGATAAACAAAGTTTGAGCGTCCCTGAATCATTCCCTGGTTGATGAGTTTCTTGTAAGGTTCCTCTTTCTCGACAATACCAATGTCGTAAAGGAACTTGTTCCAGAAACGCGAATAAATCAGGTGGCCTGTGGCGTGCTCTGTGCCGCCGATATACAAATCTACATCCTGCCAGTAGCTGTTTGCTTCTTTCGAAACAAGGGCTTCGTTGTTGTGTGGGTCCATGTAACGGATGTAATAAGCCGATGAGCCTGCAAAGCCTGGCATTGTATTGAGTTCAAGCGGGTATCCTTCTTCTGTGGTCCAGTTTTGTGCCCTGCCCAAAGGTGGCTGACCATCTTCTGTTGGCAGGTATTTGTCTACTTCCGGAAGCTCCAGCGGGAGTTTATCTTCTTCGAGTACATAGGGCATGTCGTTCTTGTAGTACACCGGGAAGGGTTCACCCCAATAACGCTGGCGGCTGAAAATTGCATCGCGCAGTTTGTAATTGGTTTGCTTCTTGCCAATTCCGGATCTTTGTATGTGATCAGTTATTTTAGTGATTGCTTCAGGTACATCAAGCCCGTTGATGATGTCTGAATTGATGAGTTTACCCTCTTTGGCATCATAGGAGTCATCCCAGTTTGCCGGGTCCGATTCACTGTCGTTATGGCCTACCACAACCTGTTTAATCGATAGTCCGAAGTGTTTGGCAAATGCAAAGTCGCGGCTGTCGTGTGCCGGTACAGCCATTATGGCCCCTGTACCATATCCCATCAAAACGTAATCAGCGATCCAGATCGGAATTTTTTCATTCGTAAGTGGGTTAATACCGTAGGCACCAGTGAATACTCCGGTGATGCTTTTTGAATCGGCAATGCGCTCACGTTCATTGCGGTTAAGCGCCCATTTTATGTAATCTTCTACTTCCTGTTTTTTATCTGAAGTAGCTATTTCACGCACCAATTCGTGTTCAGGAGCCAATACCATAAATGTTGCTCCGTAAAGTGTATCGGGGCGGGTGGTGAAAATTTCCAAACTATGGTCGTGCCCATCTATTTTGAAGTCTACTGCTGCACCCGTACTTTTGCCAATCCAATTGCGTTGAATCTCTTTTAAAGAGTCGCTCCAGTCAACTTTTTCCAGTCCCTGTAATAATCGTTCTGCATATGCTGAAACTCTCAATGACCACTGGCGCATGGTTTTTTGCACTACCGGATGTCCGCCACGTACCGATACACCATCTTTAACTTCGTCGTTGGCTAAAACAGTACCGAGCTCAGGGCACCAGTTTACCACGGTGTCTGCCAGGTAGGCTATTCTGTAACTTAATAAAATTTCTTGCTGCTCCTTTTCAGTCATGGCTTTCCACTTTTCAGCCGTAAAACTATCGACGGGAGAAGCTGAGGCTTTAACTTTGTGGTTGCCAGACTCATTAAATTCTGCGATAAGTGTTTCTATTGGTTCAGCTTTTTGGGTTTGTTCGTTGAACCAATGTTGAAACATTTGTATAAATGCCCATTGTGTCCATTTGTAATAGTCGGGATCACAGGTGCGCACTTCACGATTCCAATCAAATGAAAAACCTATTTTGTCAAGTTGCTCACGGTACCGCTTAATGTTGTTTTCGGTTGTGATGGCAGGATGTTGTCCGGTTTGGATGGCATATTGTTCTGCCGGCAAACCATAAGCATCGTAGCCCATTGGATGCAATACATTGAATCCTTTTTGCCTTTTAAAGCGGGCATAAATGTCAGATGCGATATATCCCAAAGGATGCCCCACATGTAGTCCGGCTCCTGATGGATAGGGGAACATATCGAGCACGTAAAACTTAGGTTTACTTTTGTCAACTTCAACCTTGTAGGTGTTGTGGTTACGCCAGTAATCCTGCCATTTAGGCTCTATCTTATTAAAAGAGTATTCCATTTGATTGAATTAAATTTTAACGCGGCAAAATTATAAATATTCGTTTGATATACAAAGAAGATGTTTCGTGAAATGCAATAGTATAAAATATTGTAGGACAGGTTTCTATTTGGGGTAGATTGTAAAACAGGAGAATTGTAAAAATATTCGGGGTTCTTTAATGGCGTTTTAATTTATTTACAATGGACTGGTATGTAGTTTTTAATTATAGTCATCTTTTTGATTAATCGATGTTGTTGTTTTTCTGCTGAATTTTTCGTATCTATGACAAGATAGATGTTTAACTGCCCTTCAATAAAATTGGTGATATGGGGAAACAACTTAGAACTACTGATGATTATACGATTTTCAGGGATCTAACAGATGAAGATCGTGTTTATGCGGTTCATAAAGATGAAGTGGAGAATATGAAACGTGTAAAAGACCGTTATGCTAACGAGACTGTGCCCGATGAAGTCACTGTAAAGGCTTATCCTGTGGCACATCTCAGGGTTAGAAATAATGTAGTAATGGATTATGATCTGGTGAGTGATCGGCCTGAAGAGGTACAGGTCAATGTTTTAGATAACTACATTGTTGAGGTATAGTTTTTCTAACACTTAACATTGGCAAACTTGTAGGATTTTTACAGGTTAATTTGTTTTTTTGTGTCAATTTTATCCATAAATAACTCAATCAATAGTCATGAAGAAAATTATTTCTACAATTCTAATCATACTGGCGAGTGTCAACTTGGTTTCAGCCACAACAGATAAATCCAATGATACGCTGGTGATAGGCTATTACCCGTCAGCCCCATTTATTATTGAAAACGGCGACAAACTGGATGGTATCAGTATTTGGTTATGGGAAGGTATTCAGCGGGAGACCGGATATCCTTACAAATTAAAAAAAATGACGCTTGATGAGGTAGTTAAAGGCCTGGCGCAAGACGAAATAGATATGACTTTAAATCCACTTACGATTAATAGTATACGAAGTGAAGTAATGGATTTTTCGGCTCCTTATTATATTTCGAATTCATCGGTAATGGTGCATTCTGTGAGCTCTTTCGAGAAGGGATTGCAATTTATCAGTTCATTTTTTTCACTGAATTTCTTGAGGGCTATAGGCGCATTGTTTCTAGTGGTTTTTATTTTTGGCACACTGGCCTGGATTTTTGAACATCGCAAAAATCCTGAAGAATTTAAACCCGGAATCAAAGGCTTGTGGAGTGGTATTTGGTGGTCGGCCGTTACAATGACTACCGTAGGATATGGCGATAAATCGCCACGTACTAGCGGCGGTAGAGTAATTGCTCTGATATGGATGTTTGCTGCCATTATCATTATTTCGGGTTTCACGGCTTCTATTGCATCTTCACTAACGGTAAATCAACTTAGCTGGAATCAGAATAAAATAAAAGATTTTAAAGAAAAAAGAATTGCGGTAATTGATAACTCTGCTACGCAGGTGTTCTTAGAACAACGTTTTTTTAAAGAGTTATACCCTTATCAAAGCCTTAAGGCTTGTGTAAAAGCTCTTGGAAAAGGGGAAGTGGACGCAGTATCTCACGATGTTCCACAGCTTACTTATATTTCCGGGTTAGATTCACTTGACCGTTTTGATGTATTGCCGATTCGCTATAATCCTCAACTTTATGCTTTTGGTTTTACCGAGCAAATGCCCGAGTATAAAAAAGAGTTGATAAGCAATGAGCTTCTAAAGGTTATCGAAAGTACTGATTGGAGGATATTGCTTAGTGAGTATAACCTTGAACAGGAATAAATCAACGCTTGTTTGATCGTTGTTTATTAGCATCCAGGTCTGTTTGTCTTGAGGTTTGATTTTTATTAGAATTTTGTTTGTTTTATAAGTCTCTGTTTTGTAGTGTTTTTGAGAGATTATTTGTTTTCCGTAAATAGTTCTGTGTGATTCTATTTAACAAAATATCATGTTTTTTGGTTCCTTTTTTTTATATTGCAAACAACAAAGCCAGTAATTTATGGCTTAAGCAATGAGATTGTTACCACTGCTGGATGGCTAGAGAAAAAGATACATATTTAACTGCGCAAAGAATTAGAGGCAAGAATACTGTTGGCCGGGATGTAAATTCTCTTGTTGGCCATGATCATTTTTTGTCTGCTGAAGCTTTAACCACTATCGAATCAATGATCAATATGCTTCAGGCTATTGACAGTAGCGCTGCATACATTATTGTCCACTCTAACAGTAAAGAAGGTTTTGTAATCGATAAAGCTTTTTTACCAGATGACCAAAAAATGACAAATGGTTTTAACCATCATCAACTGCAAGGTAAAAGTTGTTTCGGGCATAATGTGGTGGAAAATTTTTTTAGGCCGGAACTGAGAAAAGCTGAGGGGTTGAGAAGTTTGAAGTGTGAAGCTTTTCAGGCGCTTGTGGAATGGTTTGAAAATGAGCAATCAGATGTTTTGTTATACAGCGCAAGGGTAGCAGAAAAAGATGCTTTTTGGGTAGGTTTAATAAGCCTGTCAGGTAAAACCTCTGAAAAGCAGTTAAGCTTATCAGAAAGTGCAATGGAGAGTTTTCGGGGATTAATTCAAACCCATTTGACCAGCTACAATGCGGATAAGCACATTGGCGGAAACAAAGAGCTTTATGATAAGGTGCTGAATAATACGACTGAGGGTATAATTGTTATACAAAATGAACGAATTGTATGGGGGAACATCGCAACACAAGAAATATTAGGTTATCCGGAAAATGACTATTCCGATTCACTCTACACAATGATTGTTCCTGAAGATGTTCCAATAGTCAAAAAACGTTACAAAGAAATTATAAACGGGAAAACTATTGAGAGTTTTGATATACGAATTGTCAACCAAAAGCAGGAGTATCTATGCCTTTTAGTAAACGGGACTATCATAAATTATTATGGGCAGCCTGCTGTATTGGCGTTCTTGCAGGATATTACCATGCGGAAAAAAGCAGAAGAAGCGCTAAAATTATCGGAATCGCGCTATCGCCTGCTGGTAAATAAGTCTACCGATATATTTGTAGAAATTGACGGGAATGGTAATCAATTATTTATTAGCCCTGCGGCGGAGAAGCTTACAGGTTTTACCCCGGAAGAACTAAAACGGCCTTTCAATGAGGTTATTCATCCCGATGATATTGATGAGGTTTTGAAGCATTGGAAGATTGCCCTGGAAAATCAGGACCAAACACATTTGATGGAATACCGGCATATTCATAAAACCAAGGGATATATTTGGGTGGAAGCCCATGGCCAAAGCTTTTTACATGACCCTGATATAAGACGTGTGTTTACTTTTGTCCGGGATATTTCTGATAGAAAAGAGCTGGAATTAGAGGTGCAAGAGCAACAGGAGCTGTATGAGATGATTACAACCAATGTCAGTGATGTGATTTGGATTTATAATCTTGCACAGATGAAGTTTACATATATCTCACCATCGGTAGAGCGACTGAGGGGGTATACAGTTGAAGAGGCTATGGCGCAAACACTTTTTGAGTCACTTGCGCCAGAGTCCATAGATCTTGTGAAGGAGCGCATTGAAGAAGGTTTGAAAACCCTGGAGAAGAATCCCAGGGCATTGATTGAATCAACCGAAGAACTTCAGCAACCATGTAAAGATGGTAGCCTGGTTTGGATTGAAGTCTCCACATCAGTGAGAGTTAATAAAAAAGGAGAGCACGAGATCCTGGGTGTGTCAAGAAATATTCAGGATAGAAAAATGGCAGCAAAGGCGCTGTTTGAGAGTAAAGAACGCTATCGTAAGTTGATACAAAATATGGAAGAGGGCGTGCTGCTGATTAATAAAAAAGGAGAAATTGTGTCATCAAATGATGCAGCTGAGCGGATTCTAAATATCAATCCTTTGACCGGAAGGGACATAGCGCATTTTCGAAATATGGTTGTTTATGAAAATGGAGCACCCTATTCCCTGGATAAGTACCCTCTGAAAAGTGTTCTGGAAACTGAAGGCGCTGGAAATAATTCCATATTGGGTGTGAGACTTCCCGACGGGGTTACCTGGCTGAAAATTCATTCCGATACATTTGATTTGGGTGATAGTAATGATTTGCATGTGCTGGTTACATTTACTGACATCAGTAATCTGAAACAAAAGAACCAGAAGCTTAAAGAATCTAATGCCACCAAAGATAAATTTATCTCCATAATGGCCCATGACCTGAAGTCTTCTTTTAATGTAATAATGGGTTATACGGAACTTCTTAAAGAAACCAGTCTTGAACATGGTATAGCCTCTGTTGAAGAAATGGCCAGCCTTACACATAATTCAGCCATTCATACGCTTGGCTTGTTAAATAATTTGCTCGATTGGTCAAGGGCCCAGACAGGTCACATCAAATTCAATCCTGAGATAATTGATCTCGACCGCCTGCTTGATAGTGTGCTGATCATGCAGAACGATATTGCTCAGAAAAAGTCTGTCAGCCTTTTGGTGGATATAAAAGCCTGCAAGAAAGCCTATGCTGATAAGAATATGATGAGTACTATTCTGCGAAATATCATTTCGAATGCAATTAAGTTTACCAATGCGGGTGGGACTGTCAGGATTGTTTGCGATAAAATAGGAGACGTCTTGCAACTAAGGGTGCAGGATAATGGCGTGGGAATGGATAAAGAAAAAGTTCAGTATCTTTTCTCCTCTGAAGATGTTTCGTCTACACCCGGTACCGACGGTGAGATGGGGACAGGCCTGGGTCTCAATGTGAGTAAGGAGTTTGTTGGTTACCATCAGGGTCGAATATACGCAGATAGTGAAATAGGCAAGGGAACAACTATTTATTTAGAAATTCCCATGCCAGATGTATCATAATTTTTGCGAGTTGTCGGTTATTAATCACTCATTTTTAGATTCCTTTGGACATGTACGAATTCCAAACAGAGGGTAAAGTCCACAGAATCCGGTAATGCTGGTTATCAGGAAAATACCTGCGACTACTAACAATACGATTCCGAGTGTTCCGGTTACGACTTCCATGAAATATAAAGCCACTAAAATTGCAGCGATTATCACTCTGATAATCCGGTCTGCTGAACCCATATTTTTTTTCATAATTTTACGATTTAATGTATTTTAAAATAATAACAATAAACCTGGTTTTATAGTTTATTTTTATTTAGAAGTTGGCACTAATATGAAAGCAACGATAAAAGTCATATTATTAATTTTAAGCGCTCTCCTGTCAGGATGTCTTGACGACAA
>Ga0102938_10001757_pt1 | contig 16377 bp, 26 predicted proteins | sample SalPonR2_B_D2_MG_FD_84516 | JGI IMG/M metagenome (GOLD analysis project Ga0102938, IMG submission 84516) | Salt pond soil microbial communities from South San Francisco under conditions of wetland restoration - Salt Pond MetaG R2_B_D2_MG | ecosystem: Environmental > Aquatic > Marine >...
AGTATGGTGCCATCCTCCATATGCGGCAGAAAACTATCTTGCTGGGCCTTGTTGAAGCGGTGGTTCTCGTCGACGAACAGCAAGGTCCCCTGCCCGTTCGCGCGACGGTAGCGCGCCTCCTCGAACACCTTTTTCAGATCGGCAACACCACTGAAAATGGCGCTGATCTGCACGAAATGCAGATCGGTCTCATCCGCCAGAAGCCGCGCGATGGTCGTCTTGCCCACGCCCGGCGGCCCCCAGAACACCAGCGACGAAAGGCTGCCCGAGGCCAGCATCACGCCAAGCGGCGCCTCTGCGCCAAGCACCTGCGGCTGCCCGATCACATCCGAGAGCTTGCGCGGGCGCAGCCTGTCCGCGAGCGGGCGCGGGGCGCTGTCGGGGATCGCGTCGGGGTTCTTGTCAAAGAGATCCGCCATCGCGCTAAAGCCTGAAACGCATGACGACGCGCTGCGTGCCGCGCTGCACCTCAAGCGACAGCCGGCCGCGCGCGTTCAACAACAGGTCTTCGGCCTTGGCCGTATCGGTGATCTCGACCCCGTCGATCGAGCGGAGAATATCGCCCGCGCGCAGCCCTGCCCGCGCACCGATCTGGCCGGGGTCATCGACCAGGACGCCTGTCGCGCCAAGCGGCAGGTCATATTCCGCCAGCACGGCGGGGTTGATGGTGGACAGCGTCACGCCGGGAATTGCGGCGCTATCCGGTGTGACCGTCTGCGCGCGCGGCGGATTGTCGGGGGCGGCGGCAAGGGCAAGCGTGACCTCCTGCGCCCTGCCGTCGCGCACCCGTGTCACCGTGATATCGGCCCCGTTTCCGGCGACCGACATGCGAAACAGCATCTCGGCCGGGGTGTTCACCGGCTGCCCGTCAACCGTGGTGATCACATCGCCGGGGCGAATATCGCCGGCAAAGCCGCTTTGCGGATGCACCTGCGAAATGATCAGCCCGCCGGGGCGCGAAAGGCCCAGACCCTCGACCATATCCGCCGTCACCTGCTGACCGGCAAGCCCCGCCCAGGGGCGTTCAAAGCTCGTGTTCCCGGCCTTGGCCTGTTTCAGGAACTGCGCCACCAGCGCCGAGGGAATGGCGAAGCCGATGCCGTTTGATCCGCCCGAACGGCTGAGGATCGCCGTGTTCACGCCGATCAGCCGCCCGTCGATATCCACCAGCGCGCCGCCGGAATTGCCCGGATTGATCGGCGCGTCGGTCTGGATGAAATAGCCGCGCGCGTTGCCTGTCGCGGTGCCGGAACGGGCAAGGCCCGACACGATCCCGCTGGACACGGTCTGGCCGACGCCGAAAGGGTTACCGATGGCCAGTACCAGTTCGCCGACCTCGACGGTGTCGCTGTCGCGCAGATCAAGTGCAGGCATATCGGGGGCATCCTCGAGGCGCAGCACGGCCAGATCGCTTTCCTCGTCCGCCAGAAGCACAGAGGCCGAATATTCGCGCCGGTCATTGAGCACCACGCGGATATCGGTGGCCTCGGCGACGACATGGTAGTTCGATACGACGATACCGTCCTCGCTGAGGATCACGCCCGAACCCAGAGAGTTCTGAACCCGCTGACGAGGCACCCCGAAGTCCCTGAAAAGATTTTGAAAAAACGGGTCGTCACTGAACGGGCTGGAGCGCGTGTTGACGATGCGGCGCGCATAGATATTGACCACCGCGGGGGCCGCGCGCTTGACCACGGGGGTAAAGCTGAGCGAGATTTCGGCCGTGCTCTGGGGCACGCGGGTTTCATCGGCCCAGGCCGGGCCGGTCAGCACAAGTCCAAGAATGCAGAGCGCACGGATCACGTCGTTCCCCTCTTGCTGCTGTTCAGACCATATGCGGAGATGCGCGGGGCATTGCAACCGTTGCCGGTGTCATCCGCGGGAAAATACCCCGCCCCGGACGCAAAGACCCCCGCCGTTCCGGGCGGGGGCCTGCATGAAAACCCGTTGGTTTTCAATGATTTCTTATTCGTCGGCAGCCGCTTCTTCGGCTTCGGTGCGGGCGCGGTCGCCAGCGCCCTTGGCATCGACATCACGGTCGACGAATTCGATGATCGCCATCGGTGCCATGTCGCCATAGCGGAAACCGGCCTTGAGGACGCGGACATAGCCGCCCTGGCGGTCCTTGTAGCGCGGGCCCAGGACGTCGAACAGTTTCGCGACATACTGATCCTGCTTGAGCTGCGATGCAGCCTGGCGGCGGGCGTGAAGATCGCCGCGTTTTCCTAGGGTTACGAGTTTCTCGATCACCCGGCGCAGTTCTTTGGCCTTGGGCAGGGTGGTCTTGATCTGCTCATGTTCGATGAGCGAGCCGGCCATGTTGGCCCACAGAGCCTTGCGGTGTTCGTGGGTCCGGTTGAGGCGGCGGTAGCCTTTTGCGTGACGCATGGTTCTTTCTCCGTTTTGCCCTCTACGGGCGATTTTGCTTTGTCCGACCGGCGATGCGTGTCACCGGCTCTCCTTGGGGCGGATGCCCGGGGTGGAATTGTTACGAAACGCGCGCTTTGTACGCTGGTTTTGCACCGAACTCCGTGGTTGCGCGGGGCGGTCCGTACAAAAGCCGGACCGCCCCGCGAAATCTTCAGAACTGGTCTTCGTATTTCTTGGCCAGGTCTTCGATATTGTCGGGCGGCCAGTCTTCGACATCCATGCCGAGGTGCAGACCCATGCCCGAGAGAACTTCCTTGATCTCGTTGAGCGACTTGCGGCCGAAGTTCGGGGTGCGCAGCATCTCGGCTTCGGTCTTCTGGATCAGATCGCCGATATAGACGATGTTGTCGTTCTTGAGGCAGTTCGCCGAGCGCACCGAAAGTTCCAGCTCGTCCACCTTCTTGAGAAGGAGCGGGTTGAACTCCAGCCCCTCGTCCTCGGATTCGCGGCCTGCGGCTTCGGGCTCGTCGAAGTTGACGAAGATCGACAGCTGGTCCTGCAGGATGCGCGCGGCGAAGGCCACGGCGTCATCCGGTGTCAGCGAGCCGTCGGTTTCAACCTTCATGGTCAGCTTGTCATAGTCCAGAACCTGCCCTTCGCGGGTCGGCTGCACGTCATAGCTGACCTTGCGGACCGGCGAATAGATCGCGTCGATCGGGATCAGGCCGATGGGCGCATCCTCGGGCTTGTTCTTGTCGGCGGCGACATAGCCCTTGCCGGTGTTGACGGTCAGTTCCATGAACAGATCCGCGCCCTCGTCGAGGTGGCAGATCACGTGTTCCTTGTTCAGGATCTCGATCCCGGCACTGTCGGCGATATCTGCGGCGGTCACGACCGACGGCCCTTTCGCCGAGATCGACAGGCGCTTGGGCCCTTCGACTTCCATGCGCAGGGCGACGCCCTTGAGGTTCAGAACGATGTCGGTGACATCTTCGCGCACGCCTGCGACCGAGGAGAACTCGTGCAGGACGTTGTCGATCTGAACGCTGGTGATGGCGGCCCCCTGAAGCGAGGACAACAGCACGCGGCGCAGCGCGTTGCCAAGGGTAAGACCGAAGCCGCGTTCCAGCGGTTCGGCAACGACGGTCGCCTGGCGAAGCGGGTCATTGCCCGGCTTCACGTCCAGTTGTGTCGGCTTGATCAGTTCAGCCCAGTTCTTATGGATCATGCGTTCCCTCCATTCCTGTCCCGGCTCCATGTCCAAAAGCACGGGACGCCCGAGGTTCAATATGACGGAATGGGGCCGTGCATCGCACGCGGCCCCACCTTTGAAAAATGCTCAGACCCGGCGGCGTTTCGGCGGGCGGCAGCCATTATGCGCGATCGGCGTCACGTCACGGATCGACGTGATGTTGAAGCCGACGGCGGCCAGCGCGCGCAGCGCCGATTCACGGCCCGAACCGGGGCCCTGAACCTCGACCTCGAGGGTCTTCATGCCATGTTCCTGCGCCTTGCGGCCGGCGTCTTCGGCGGCCATCTGCGCCGCGTAAGGCGTCGACTTGCGCGAGCCCTTGAAGCCCATTGTGCCAGCCGACGACCAGGAGATCGCATTGCCTTGCACATCCGAGATCAGGATCTTGGTGTTGTTGAAGGAAGAGTTCACATGCGCAACGCCGGTGGCGATGTTCTTGGAAACCTTCTTTTTCGTACGACGGGTATCACGTGCCATTGGTTATGCCCTCCCTTACTTCTTCTTGCCGGCGATGGCTTTCGCCGGGCCCTTGCGGGTGCGGGCATTGGTATGGGTGCGCTGGCCGCGAACCGGCAGGTTCCGGCGGTGGCGCAGGCCACGGTAGCAACCAAGGTCCATCAGGCGCTTGATGTTCATCTGCGTCTCGCGGCGCAAGTCGCCTTCGACGGTGTGGTTGGCGTCGATATATTCGCGCAGGGCCAGGGCCTCGGCGTCCGACAGCTCGTTGACGCGGCGGCTCTGGTCGATGCCGGTCGCTTCGCAGATGGCCTTGGCCGAGGAATGGCCGATTCCGGTGATGTAGGTGAGGGCGATGGGAACCCGTTTGGAAGTCGGGATGTTAACGCCGGCGATACGTGCCACGTGTCATGTCCTTTCGTTGCGGTTCCGTAGCTCCAGAACCTTTTTTCACAACGCAGGCCCGGGGCGTTGCCAACCGGGCCGCAGCTGATTTCAGGTGATCGGCCCAATACGGACCAAGCCCCGCGTCAGAATCAATTCCGCGCGGGATGGTGCTGGTTAGGAGCAATTGCGATGGGCGTCAACCCCCTGCCCCGTCATTGCGCCATCATTTGCCCAGCACGGCGGCGATTGCCGCTTTGACCTCGTCGATTTCGCCCAGACCGTTGACCGACTGAAGCTGGCCCTTGGCATAGTAATAGCCGATCAGCGGCGAGGTTTTCTTGTAATATTCCATCAGGCGCTGGCGCAGGCTGTCTTCGTTGTCATCCGCGCGGCGCTTGAATTCCGTGCCGCCGCATTTGGTGCAGCGGCCATCCGCCGGGATCGGCTTGGTGATGTCGTTATAGACCTCGCCACAGCCCGCACAGGTCGAGCGGGCGGTGATGCGGCTGACCAGCGCATCGTCATCGACCTGCATCTCGATCACGGCGTCCAGCGTCTCACCCTGTTCTTCCAGAAGCTCGGCCAGCGCGTCGGCCTGTGCCAGCGTGCGCGGGAAGCCATCAAAGATGAAACCACCCTTCTTGTCGCCCTGGAGCTTTTCGCGGATCAGGCCGATCACGATGTCGTCGGTGACAAGATCGCCGCGAGCCATGACCTCGGCCACCTTCTTGCCCATTTCCGAGCCGCTGTCCTTGGCCTCGCGCAGCATGTCGCCCGTCGAGAGCTGGATCATGTCGCGCGTATCCACAAGAATATGCGCCTGCGTGCCCTTGCCCGCCCCCGGCGGTCCCAGAAGAATGATGTTCATCGGCGTGTCGTCCCTTTCTTGCGAGCGCGCTTCTTGCCCTTGCCCTTGCCGCTCAGCTGCGATTTCTCGATCAGGCCCTCATATTGATGCGCCAGAAGGTGGCTTTGCACCTGCTGGATCGTGTCCATTGTCACCGACACGACGATCAGCACCGAGGTGCCGCCGAAATAGAAGGGGATGGCCAACTGGCTGCGCAGCACCTCGGGCAGGAGGCAGACAGCCGCAAGATAGGCCGAGCCGAGCACCAGGATGCGGGTCACCACGTAATCCAGGTATTCGGCGGTTTTCTTGCCCGGACGCACGCCGGGCACGAAGCCGTTCTGGTTCTTCAGGTTGTCGGCCACGTCATCGGTCTTGAACGAGACGTTATAGGTATAGAAATAGGTGAAGAACACGATCATCGCCGTGAAGAACAGCAGGTAAAGCGGCTGGCCGGGGCCGAAATAGGCCATGATCGTGGACATGAGCGGGCTGGTCTGATTGCCCGAAAACGTGCTGATCGTGGTCGGCAGCAATAGGAGTGAACTGGCGAAGATCGCCGGGATCACGCCCGCCGGGTTGACCTTGACCGGCAGGTGCGAGGAGCCCCCGTCATAGACCTTCATCCCCACCTGGCGGCGCGGATATTGAATGTGGATCTTGCGCAGCGAGCGTTCCATGAACACGACAAAGGCGATCACCGCGATGACCATCAGGATCACGCCGATGATGACCGCCGGGCTGACCGCGCCCGAGCGGCCCTGGCTGAAGAACTGCGCAAGCGCCGCGGGCACTTCGGCGATGATCCCGACGAAAATGATGAGCGAGATGCCGTTGCCCACGCCGCGCGCGGTGATCTGCTCGCCCAGCCACATCAGGAACATGGTGCCCCCGACCAGCGTGATCATGCAGCTGGCCAGGAAAAACAGGCCCGGATTGGTCACGAGGTCGCCCGATTGCAGGCTGACCGCAAGGCCGTAGGATTGCAGCGTCGCCAGGAACACCGTGCCGTAGCGGGTGTATTGGTTGATCTTCTTGCGGCCCTGCTCGCCCTCTTTCTTGAGCTGCTCGAGCGCTGGCACCATGGCCGCAAGAAGCTGCACGATGATCGAGGCCGAAATATAGGGCATGATGCCAAGCGCGAAGATCCCCATCCGGCCAAGCGCGCCGCCGGTGAACATCGACAGCATCCCGCCGATCGACGACGCCGCGCCTTCCATGAAGTTGCGCAGTTCGGCCCCGTCGATGCCGGGGACCGGGATGTAGGTGCCAAGGCGGTAAACGATCAGGAGCGCGAGCGTGAACAAGATCCGTTTGCGGAGCTCGGTGGCCTTGCCAAGGGCGGCCCAACTGGTGTTGGCGGCCATTTGTTCTGCTGCAGATACCATTCGTGGTCTCTTTCAAGTGCCAACGCCGCCTAAAGCCGTTTTCCGGCACAGGCGGCGTTTCAGGAAAACTCAAAGATATGTAAGCGGCGCGAACACCGCCCACAACCTCTTATTCGGCCGCCTGCGCGGTTGTGACCGTCAGCGAGCCACCCGCCTTCTCGACAGCCTCGACCGCCGATTTGGACGCGCCTGTGACCTCGATCGACAGCTTGGTGCTCAACTCGCCCTTGGCAAGAATGCGCACGCCGTCGAGCTTGCGGCGCACAAGGCCCGCTTCGATCAGCACGTCTTCGGTGACGGGGTTCTTCGCGTCGATCTTCTTGGCGTCCACGAATTTCTGGATCATGCCAAGGTTGACGATGGCGTATTGCTTGCGGTTCGGCTTGGTGAAGCCGCGCTTGGGCAGGCGCTGATAGATCGGCATCTGGCCGCCTTCAAAGCCCTTGATGGCCACACCCGAACGGGATTTCTGACCCTTGATGCCGCGGCCGGCGGTTTTGCCCTTGCCCGAGCCGGGGCCGCGGGCGACGCGTTTCTTGGTCTTGGTGGCGCCGGGATTGTCGCGCAGTTCGTGAAGTTTCATGTCGCTTCTCCTGAAGCCGGATGTGACCCCCGAAGCGTGATGGGGCCAACCACGGCATGTCTTGATTGTGAGTCGTGGCCATGTGAGGCCACCCGCGGGCGTATACGGGGTGTTGCGGCGCGATGCAAGAGGGCTGGCGACAGTGAGGTGCGGTGCGCGGAAACTTCAAAAGTTTCCGGGCCGTTTTCTTTGGAAGAAAAACGACGCTTTCGACGCATGGGGCCATGCGCGGCGGGGTGGGCAGCGGACATGAAAACGCCCCGGCCTTTCCAGGCCGGAGCGCAATGTCTGAGCCGTAGGCCGGGGTTCACCCTGGCCGCGTTTCAGCCCTTTTCTTCGATGATTTCCACCAGATGCGGGATCTTGTTGACCATGCCGCGCACGGCGGGGGTGTCTTCAAGTTCGCGCGTCTTGTGCATCTTGTTGAGCCCGAGGCCGATCAGCGTCTGGCGCTGCTTTTCCGGGCGGCGGATCGGAGAGCCGATCTGCTTGACTACGATGGTCTTTGCCATGGGTCGCTCTCCTTACGCTTCCGCGGCTTCTTTGGCCGGCGCGTCATCCTTTTTCAGGATGTCGGCGACCTTCTTGCCACGGCGCTGTGCCACCATGCGGGGGCTGGCCTGAAACTGCAGCGCGTTCAGCGTTGCGCGGATCATGTTGTAGGGGTTCTGCGAACCGACCGACTTGGCGACCACGTCCTGCACGCCAAGCATCTCGAACACGGCACGCATCGGACCACCGGCGATGATGCCGGTACCGGTCGTCGCGGTGCGCATGATGATCTTGCCGGCGCCGTGACGGCCATAGCCGTCATGGTGCAGAGTGCGACCCTCGCGCAGAGGCACGCGGATCATCTGGCGCTTGGCCTGTTCGGTGGCCTTGCGGATCGCCTCGGGCACCTCTTTGGCCTTGCCCTTGCCGAAGCCGACACGGCCCTTCTGATCGCCCACGACCACCAGTGCCGCGAACCCGAAGCGCTTGCCGCCCTTCACGGTTTTGGACACCCGGTTGATCGCTACGAGACGATCGGCGAATTCCGGTGCTTCGTCGCGGTCGCGACGGTCACGGCGGTTATCTTGTCTTGCCATTCTCTCGTCTCCTTAGATCTTCAGACCGGCTTCGCGCGCGGCATCCGCCACGGCCTTGATCCGGCCATGGAAGAGGAACCCGCCGCGGTCGAACTGGGCCTCGGTGATACCGGCTTTCTGAGCGCGTTCGGCGATGGTGCTGCCGATCTTTGCCGCCGCCTCGAGGGTGTTCTTGCCCACGAGCCCGAGATCCTTTTCGAGTGTCGAGGCCGAGGCCAGCGTCACACCGTTGAGATCGTCGATCAGCTGTACGCTGAGGTTCTTGTTCGAGCGGTGAACGCTGAGGCGCGGGCGCCCGGCGTTGACCTTGCGAAGTTTGTTCCGAACGCGCAGGCGGCGTTTGAGGAACAGTTTTCTCTTGCTGTTTGCCATCTGTCGCGTCCTTTACTTCTTCTTGCCTTCCTTCTGGAAGATGTACTCGCCCTTGTAGCGGATCCCTTTGCCCTTGTAGGGCTCGGGACGGCGCCAGTCGCGGATATTGGCCGCGACCTGTCCGACGAGTTGCTTGTCATAGCCTTCGACCACCAGTTCGGTGGGCTTGGGGGCCGTGACGGTCACACCTTCCGGAACCTCGAAATCGACATCGTGGCTGAGGCCCAGGTTCAGCTTCAGGGTGTTGCCCTGCATCTGCGCCCGGTAGCCCACGCCGTTGATTTCGAGCTCCTTCTTGAAGGGCTCATTCGCGCCATGCGCCATGTTGGCGATCACGGTGCGCGTCATGCCCCATTGCTGGCGCGCCCGTTTGGACTTGCCGCGGGGGGTGACGGTGATCTGGCCATCCTCGATGACGATGGTGACATCGTCGGTCGCGGTGAAGGTCTTGGTGGCCTTCGGGCCCTTGATCTCGATGGTCTGGCCCGAAAGGGTGGCGGTGACGCCATCGGGCAGAGCCACTGGTTGTTTTCCGATACGAGACATGTCCGAGCTCCTTAGAATACGGTGCAGAGCACCTCGCCGCCAACATTGGCAGCGCGCGCGGATGCATCCGACATCACACCCATGGGGGTGGAGACAATCGACACGCCCAGGCCCTGACGGACCGAAGGGATGTCCTTGACGCCCATATAGACGCGGCGACCGGGCGTGGAGACCCGTTTCATCTCGCGAATGGCGGGGGCGCCTTCGAAATATTTGAGGCTGATTTCCAAGGCCGGATGACCGTTTGTGCCGGTCGTCTTTTCATAGCCGCGGATGTAGCCTTCGTCAGCCAGCACATCCAGCACCCAGCAGCGCAGTTTCGACGCCGGGCAGGAAACGGTGGACTTGCCACGCATAGCCGCGTTGCGGATACGGGTGAGCATATCGCCGATAGGATCGTTCATTTTGCGTCCTCCTTACCAGCTCGATTTCACCATGCCGGGAGCCTGGCCATTCGAGCCAAGCTCGCGCAGGGCGATCCGCGACACTTTGAGTTTGCGATAGTAAGCATGCGGACGACCCGTCAGCTGGCAGCGGTTGTGCAACCGGGTGGCCGAGCTGTTGCGCGGCAGTTCCGCCAGCTTCAGGGAGGCGCGGAAACGCTCTTCCATCGGCTTGCTCTCGTCGTTGATGATCGCTTTCAGAGCGGCCCGCTTGGCAGCGTATTTTTCCACCAGGCGCTGACGCTTCTTCTCGCGTTCGATCATTGCTTTCTTAGCCATATCTTTCTTCTCCCGCGATCAGCTGTTGAAGGGCATGTTGAAATGCTTCAACAGCGCCTTTGCTTCAGCGTCGGTCTTCGCCGTGGTGGCGATGATGATGTCCAGGCCCCAGACCTCGTCGACCTTGTCGTACTCGATCTCGGGGAACACGATGTGCTCCTTGATGCCGAGCGCATAGTTGCCGCGGCCATCGAAGGATTTGCCCGACACGCCGCGGAAGTCGCGGATGCGGGGCATGGCGATCGTGATCAGACGATCAAGGAAATCATACATCCGGTGACCACGCAGGGTGACCTTGGCGCCCATCGGCATACCTTCACGGACGCGGAAACCGGCGATCGAGTTCTTGGCCACGGTCACAAGCGCCTTCTGGCCGGCGATCTGGGTCAGGTCTTCCTGGGCCGACTTGGCCTTCTTGGAATCGCGGACCGCCTCGGCACCGCAGCCGATATTCAGGACGATCTTGTCCAGGCGCGGGATCTGAAGGTCGTTGGTATAGCCGAACTCTTCTTTCAGAGCGGGCTTGATCGTGTCGCGGAACTGCGTGCGCAGGCGCGGGGTGTAGGTTGCTGTATCAAGCATCGATCACGTCCCCCGTGGTCTTGGCAAAGCGCACCTTCTTGTCGCCTTCGGTCTTGAAGCCGACGCGGGTGGGTTTGCCGTTCTTGTCGAGGATCGCCAGGTTGCTCAGATCGATGGGCATGGGCTGCGGAATGCGGCCGCCCTGGCTCTGCTGGCTTTGCTTGGTGTGGCGGATGGCGACGTTCACGCCGTCAACCACGGCCTTGCCGGTCTTGGGGCTGACCGAAAGGATAGCGCCTTGCTTGCCCTTGTCCTTGCCGGCCAGAACGACGACGGTATCGCCTTTTTTCAGTTTGGCAGCCATCTTACAGCACCTCCGGGGCGAGCGAGATGATTTTCATGAACTTCTTGGCGCGCAGCTCGCGCACGACCGGCCCGAAGATACGGGTGCCGACGGGTTCATTGTTGTTGTTCAGAATGACAGCCGCGTTGCGGTCAAACCGGATGGCGGTGCCATCTTCGCGGCGGACTTCCTTGGCGGTGCGCACGACGACGGCCTTGCGGACATCGCCTTTCTTTACGCGGCCGCGCGGAATGGCCTCTTTCACGGAAACGACGATGATATCACCCACCGACGCGTATTTCCGTTTGGAACCACCCAGGACCTTGATGCACTGAACCCGGCGTGCGCCGGAGTTGTCAGCTACATCCAGATTGGTCTGCATCTGGATCATTTGGTTTCTCCCGACCTTTGGGGGGCATCATTGCCGTTTCCCCAGGGTTTCGCTCAAACCGGAAGGCTCAGGGGCTTACGCCTCAAGAACCTCCCAGCGTTTCGTTTTCGATTTCGGCGCGCATTCGATGATGCGAACGGCATCGCCGATCTTGAAAGCGTTCTTTTCATCGTGAGCCCGGTATTTCTTGGACTTACGGATGGTTTTCTTCAGAACCGGGTGCGTGAAGCGGCGTTCGACCGAAACGGTGACGGTCTGCTCGTTGGCGTCGCTGGTCACGGTGCCTTGAAGGATACGTTTGGGCATAACTCAAGGCCTCCCTTATTCTGCGTCGGCGGCAGGTGCCGCTTTTTCGTTGAGGATGGTCAGCACGCGCGCTGCGTTGCGGCGGGCAAGCTTCATCCGTGCGGGGTTCTCCAGCTGCCCGGTGGCAGCCTGAAAGCGCAGGTTGAACTGCTCTTTCTTGAGATCGGCCAGCTGTTCGCGCAGCTGGTCGGGTGTCTTGTCTCTCAATTCGCTGGCGTTCATGTCGCCGGTTCCTTCCTCAAAACACCAGTAGGCCCCTGACGGGTTGGTTCAGGGTGACCCGAGACCTGGTGGATGAATTGCAAATACACGAATCCCCGCCAAGCGGGGTGTCATGGATTGCGGCTCTATACGGGACAGGCGGCAGAGGGGCAAGGGAAAGTTTGCAACTTTCCTGGCCGTGCAGCTTGATGCCTGAGCAGCCCCGCTCCCGGCGCTTCGATTCCACAGCCCGCGCCGCCTCTCATGCGCATAAGCCCAAGGACATCGCAACGCAAAATCCCCGCCGCTTGCGCGCCGGGGATTGTCTTTTCACTGACTGCGCAGCGACCAGCCGGTCACCAGTCCTCGCGGACCACGATCCGAGTCTTGATCGGCAACTTCATCGCGGCGAGGCGCAGGGCCTCCTTGGCGATGACTTCGCTGACGCCGTCGATCTCGAACATGATCCGGCCCGGCTTGACCCGTGCCGCCCAGAAATCGACCGAGCCCTTGCCTTTACCCATCCGGACTTCGGTGGGTTTCGACGTGACCGGGGTGTCCGGGAAGATCCGGATCCAGACCCGGCCCTGACGTTTCATGTGACGTGTCATCGCGCGGCGAGCCGCCTCGATCTGACGCGCCGTCACGCGCTCGGGCTGCGCCGCTTTCAGGCCATAGGTGCCGAAGTTCAGATCCGAGCCGCCCTTGGCGACGCCATGAATCCGGCCCTTGTGCTGCTTGCGGTACTTAGTGCGCTTTGGTTGTAGCATCTTTCATTCCCTCCTCAGCGACGGCCGCCGGCGCCACGCGGCGCGGGACCATCCTGGAGCTCCTGGGCCTTGCGATCGCGGGCACTCGGGTCGTGCTCCATGATCTCACCCTTGAAGATCCACACCTTGATGCCGATGATCCCGTAGGGCGTCACGGCTTCCTTGTGGGCATAATCGATATCGGCACGCAGGGTGTGCAGGGGCACGCGGCCCTCGCGATACCACTCGGTGCGCGCGATCTCGGCGCCGCCCAGACGGCCCGCCACGTTCACCCGGATCCCCAGCGAACCCATGCGCATCGCGTTTTGCACCGCGCGCTTCATGGCACGACGGAACGAAACACGGCGTTCGAGCTGCTGAGCGATCGACTCGGCGACCAGCGCCGCGTCAAGCTCGGGCTTGCGGACCTCGACGATGTTGAGATGCAACTCGCTATCGGTCATCTTCGAGAGCTTCTTGCGCAGCCCCTCGATATCGGCGCCTTTCTTGCCGATGATGACACCGGGACGCGCGGTGTGGATCGTGACGCGGCACTTCTTGTGCGGACGCTCGATGATCACACGGCTGATGCCGGCCTGCTTGCACTCTTTCTCGATGAACTCACGGATCTTGATGTCTTCCAGCAGAAGATCACCGTAATCCTTGGTGTCGGCATACCAGCGGCTGTCCCAGGTGCGGTTCACCTGAAGGCGCATGCCAATCGGATTGACTTTGTTACCCATTAGGCTTGCTCCTCAATTTGACGCACCTTGATCGTCAGCTCCGAGAACGGCTTGCGCAGCGCGCCGAACCGGCCGCGGGCACGGGGACGGCCCCGTTTCATGACCAGGTTCTTGCCCACATAGGCCTCGGCGACGATCAGCTCGTCCACGTCGAGGTTGTGGTTGTTCTCGGCATTGGCGATGGCGGACTGAAGACATTTGCGCACATCATCCGCGATCCGCTTCTTGGAGAAGGTCAGATCGTTGAGTGCCTTGTCCACCTTCTTGCCGCGGATCATCGCGGCCACCAGGTTGAGTTTCTGCGGGCTGGTGCGAAGCATGCGCAGCTTTGCCATTGCTTCGTTTTCTGCCACGCGGCGGGGGTTCTTTTCCTTGCCCATGACTTACTTCCGCTTCGCTTTTTTGTCGGCCGCGTGCCCGTAATAGGTGCGGGTCGGCGAATATTCACCGAACTTCTGACCGATCATGTCTTCGGATACGTTGACGGGAACATGCTTGTGCCCGTTATAGACGCCGAACGTCAGGCCCACGAACTGGGGCAGGATGGTCGAACGGCGCGACCAGATCTTGATGACTTCATTGCGCCCGCTTTCGCGCGATGCCTCGGCCTTTTTCAGGACGTAGGCATCAACAAACGGGCCTTTCCATACAGAACGTGCCATGTGTTAGCGGCCCTTCTTGCGTGCGTGACGCGAGCGCAGGATAAGCTTCTGCGACGCCTTGTTCTTGTTGCGGGTGCGCGCGCCCTTGGTGGGCTTGCCCCAGGGGGTCACCGGGTGACGACCACCCGAGGTCCGCCCCTCGCCACCACCATGCGGGTGATCGATCGGGTTCATGACGACACCGCGCACCGAGGGGCGCTTGCCCATGTGACGCGAACGACCGGCCTTGCCGAAATTCTGGTTCGAATTGTCCGGGTTCGACACGGCACCGACGGTGGCCTTGCATTCCTGGCGCACCATGCGCAGCTCGCCCGAGCTCAGACGGATCTGGGCATAGCCCCCGTCACGGCCGACGAACTGGGCATATGTGCCCGCGGCGCGTGCGATCTGACCACCCTTGCCGGGCTTGAGCTCGATATTGTGGACGATCGTGCCGATCGGCATCCCCGAGAAGGGCATGCAGTTGCCGGGCTTGATGTCGACCTTGGCGCCGGCGACGATCTTGTCGCCGATGGCCAGACGTTGCGGCGCCAGCACATAGGCCTGCTCGCCATCGTCATACTTGACCAGCGCAATGAAGGCGGTCCGGTTCGGGTCATATTCGATCCGCTCGACGGTGGCCGCCACATCGAATTTGTTACGTTTGAAATCGACGATCCGGTAGAGGCGCTTCGCCCCGCCCCCGCGTCGCCGCGAGGTAATCCGCCCGGTGTTGTTACGGCCGCCCGATTTCGTCAGACCCTCGGTGAGGGCTTTGACGGGACGTCCTTTCCACAGCTCCGAACGGTCGATCAGCACCAGCCCACGCTGGCCCGGCGTCGTCGGCTTATACGACTTGAGTGCCATGCTTTCTGTCTTCCGTTTGCTAACGGCGAAGGCCCTTGGGGTATCTCCGCCTATGTTCAAGCCCCCTTCGAAAGGTGGCCGGTTTGTAGGGCCCCGAAGGTCCCCGGTTAGGGTTGCTCTTGCGAACAACAGCGAAGCCCCGGACGAATCCGGGGCCTTGCGGATGGGGTCTGATAAGGGAGCACGCATGGCGGGTCAAGGGGGTGAGGCCCGAAATAAGGCCCCTCGGCCCCCTGCCCGCGCGCTTGCCCGCTCACCGCTGCGCCCGCCCCTTCATCTGGCCTCAAATACCTCGGGGGGTCCGGGGGGCTGGCCCCCCGGCCTCGGCCTGCACAATCGCGCGTGCGCCCCTGAACGCACGAACCCCGGCCACTTTTGCAGCCGGGGTTCAAATCCTTCAGGCGGGGCATCGCCCCGGCCACGATCACAGACCGGTGGTCACGTCGATCGTGTTGCCTTCTTCCAGCGTCACATAGGCCTTCTTGACGTCGTTGCGACGGCCCTGCACGCCGCGAAAGCGCTTCTGCTTGCCCTTGGTGATCGTCGTGTTCACAGCCTTCACCTTGACACCAAAGAGCGCCTCGACGGCCTCCTTGATCTGCGGCTTGTTGCTGTCCATCGACACCTCGAAGACGACTGCGCCATGTTCCGACGCCATCGTGGCTTTCTCGGTGATCACCGGCTTGCGGATCACGTCGTAATGTTCGGGTTTCGCGCTCATTTCAGACGAGCCTCCAGTGCTTCGACACCCGCCTTGGTGAGCACCAGCGTGTCACGCTTGAGGATGTCATAGACATTTGCGCCCATCGACGGCAGCACATCGAGACCCTCGATATTGGCCGCGGCGCGGGCGAAATCGGCATTCACCTCGGCCCCGTCGATGATCAGCGCGCGCTTCCAGCCCAGGTCGCGCACCAGCTTGGCGAGCGTCTTGGTCTTGCCATCCGCGGCGGCGGTGTCCAGCACCACCAGTTCGCCGGCTTTCGCCTTGGCGCTCAGTGCGTGCTTGAGACCCAGCTGGCGCACCTTCTTGGGCAGATCATGCGCATGGCTGCGCGGCGTCGGGCCCTTGTAGATGCCACCCTTGCGGAAGATCGGCGCGTTGCGGTCACCGTGGCGTGCGCCGCCGGTGCCCTTCTGGCGATAGATCTTCTTCGTGGAGTACGAAGTCTCGGACCGGGTCTTGACCTTGTGGGTGCCGGCCTGCGCCTTGTTGCGCTGCCAGCGGACCACGCGGTGCAGGATGTCGGCGCGCGGTTCCAGGCCGAAGATCTCTTCGCCCAGATCGACCGAGCCGGCCTTCTTGCCGTCCAGTTTGATCACGTCGAGTTTCATGTCACTCGCCTTCCTTCTTATCGGCTTCGGCCTCGGCCTCGGCAGCGGCTTCTTCCGCGGCCTGCTCGGCTGCGGCGGCTGCTGCGGCGGCTTCTTCCTCGGCGGCGGCCTGTGCGGCGGCTTCCTCGGCGGCCTTGGCGGCTTCATCGGCGGCCGACTTCAGCGCGGCGGGCAGGATCGCGTTGTCGGGGAAGGGTTTCTTCACCGCGTCCTTGATCGTGACCCATCCGCCCTTGGAGCCGGGAACCGCACCCTTGACCATGATCAG
>Ga0102938_10001758_pt1 | contig 16367 bp, 17 predicted proteins | sample SalPonR2_B_D2_MG_FD_84516 | JGI IMG/M metagenome (GOLD analysis project Ga0102938, IMG submission 84516) | Salt pond soil microbial communities from South San Francisco under conditions of wetland restoration - Salt Pond MetaG R2_B_D2_MG | ecosystem: Environmental > Aquatic > Marine >...
ATTTAATTTCTAATATTTTGATTCCTAAACTCTAAATAATTTCTAATGTCTCAATTTCAAAATTCGAAAAAGAATGATAAATTTGACTTAGAAGATAGAACATATTATTTTGCCAAAAATATAAGAGATTTTGTGAAAAATTGTTTAAAGAAAAGTGTTTCTAATTTAGAGTATGGAAAACAATTAATTCGTTCTTCCGGTTCCGCGGCCTTTAATTATATCGAAGCAAATGAGTGTTTGAGTAAAAAAGATTTTGTTATGAGAATTAAAATTTGTCGCAAAGAAGCCAAGGAATCTCGTTTATGGACAAGATTGTCAGATCTTGATCCTGAATATGAAAAGAAGAGGAAAAATTTAATATATGAATCAGAACAATTAATGAAAATTTTTGGAGCTGTTTTGGAAAAATGTAAATAAATTTTGGTAATTAATTTTTATAAATTGTTTGGTAATTAGATATTGGATATTAGTAATTAGAAAAATTATGTCTTATTCAGAAAAAGTTATAGAACATTTTAAAAACCCGCGTAATCAGGGTTCAATAAAGGATGCCGATGCCGTGGGAGAGTTGGGTAATCCGGTTTGCGGGGATGTGATGAAAATATATCTTAAAATTGAAGATGATAAAATTGAAGATATAAAATTTGAGACTCTGGGTTGCGCCGCCGCTATAGCGGTCTCTTCAGTTATGACGGAAATGGTCAAGGGTAAAACTTTGGAAGAGGCGGAGAAATTAAGCAAAGATAAGGTGGTTAAGGAATTGGGAGGGCTCCCCAAGATAAAAGTTCATTGTTCCGCTTTGGGAGTGGATGCTTTAAAAAAAGCCATTACTAAATATCGTGATTTTAAAAATAAATAATTTTTATGGAAATAAAAGAAAAAATTAAAAATACTCTATCCAAAATCAGGCCTTCCTTGCAGGCTGATGGCGGTGATATTCAGTTTGTGGCTTGGGATGAGGAAAGCGGTGTGGTTCAAGTCCAGTTAAGCGGGATGTGCGCCGGCTGTCCTTTGGCCCAAGTTACTTTAAAAGAAGTGGTAGAGACGGAATTAAAAAAAGAAGTTCCCGAGGTTAAATCAGTGGAGAGTGTTTAATTTGAAAAAAATTAAAGTTTAAATTTAGTGTTTTTTATTTATGTCTAAAATATATTTTGATCATAGCGCCACCACCCCGGTGGACAAAAGAGTTTTGGAGGAGATGCTTCCCTTTTTTGAAGATAAATTCGGCAATCCTTCTTCTGTCCATAATTTTGGCCAAGCCGCTTTGGAAGGCGTTGATCAGGCCAGGGCATCTCTGGCTCAATTTCTAAACTGCCAGCCGGAAGAAGTTATTTTTACTTCCGGAGCTACTGAAGCTAATAACTTGGTTTTAAAAGGCGTGGCGAAAGCATTACAACCCGAGCCGGACAAAAAGGTGGGTTCAGGAGACTGTATGGATATAACTAAAGAGGATGTTAAAAAAACTAAAGACAAAAAAGGATCTTGGAAAGGTTGGCTGGGAAAAGACAGGAAAGAATCCTCCCTTCATGTTATTACCAGTTCTGTTGAGCACAAGTCGGTTTTAGAGCCTTTGGCAGAGATGGAAAAACAGGGGGTGGAAATTACTTATCTTCCGGTTAATTCCCAAGGGCTGGTAAATCCCGAGGATTTAAAAAACGCTATTAAGGACAATACCGTTTTGGTTTCTTTAATGTATGTAAATAGCGAGATAGGAAGCAAGCAACCGGTAAGGGAGGCGGGAAAAATTATTAAAAAAATCAATGAAAGCCGTTATAGTGAGTGGCAGAAAAAAGGGGCTCGCAAGCAGGAGCCCAAGCCGCAACCTGTTTATTTTCATATTGACGCCACCCAAGCGGTTAATTTTTTTACTTGCGATATCGAATATCTGCACGCCGATTTTCTCAGCTTGTCCGGACATAAGATTTATGGTCCCAAGGGCGTGGGCGCTTTATTTATTCGTCAGGACTCCAAAATAAAAGGAATACAAGAAGGAGGAGGCCAAGAAAAAAAACTGCGTAGCGGCACCCTAAATACCCCCGGTATTGTGGGGCTGGGTAGGGCGATTGATTTAATAACTCCGAAAAAACAAAAGGAGCATAGCGGGAGAATTTCGGCTTTGAGGGACAGATTAGTGGAAGGCATTAAAAAAAATATAGAAGATGTGGTTTTAATCACGGATCGCGAGCAAAGCTCTCCGGCTCATGCTCATATGCTTTTTAAGGGAGTAGAAGGGGAATCTTTGCTTATTTCTTTGGATTTGGAAGGAATTGCCGTTTCCACCGGCTCGGCCTGCGCTTCCCGAGATCTTCATTCTTCTTATGTTTTGAAAGCTATGGGCGTGGGAGCGGAAGAAGCCAATAATGCTGTTCGTTTTACTTTAGGCAAACACAACACTGAAGATGAAATTGATAAGCTTTTGGAAAAATTACCTCCCATAGTAGCCAGGATCAGAAAAATGAATCCCTTGTATAAAAAATAAATTTTTGTTTTTATTGTATTTTCTCCGCGACCTTACGCCCGGAGCAGAGAAATAGAAGAAGTTTTGAAAAATTCTCCCCCTTCACAAAGGGAAGTTAGGGACTCGGAGTTAAAAAATTCTCCCCCTTCACAAGGGGGAGTTAGAGGGGGTTGGATATAAAAATAAAGAACCCCTCCTTAATCCTCCCCTTGTAAAGAGGAGGAAAAAAATTCTCCCCCTTCACAAGGGGGAGTTAGAGGGGGTTAGCTTATAAATATAAATTAATTGAATATGAATAATAAAGGATTTGTGCTTTGGTTTACCGGATTGTCCGGCGCGGGCAAAAGCACTTTGGCAGACCAAGTTTATAAAGAATTGAAAAACAACGGAACCAAAATAGAGCGTTTAGACGGAGATGTGGTCAGAAGGAATTTAACCAAAGAACTGGGATTTAGCCGAGAAGACAGAGAGGAAAATATCAGGCGGATCGGTTTTGTGGCTAATTTGCTCGCCCGCAACGGTGTGGCCGTAATCGCCTCTTTTATCTCTCCTTATAGCCAGCAACGCCAGGAACTTAGAGAAAAAGTGACTAACTACATTGAGATTTTTGTAAATACCTCCTTGGAGGTTTGCGAACAAAGGGACCCCAAGGGCCTTTACAAAAAAGCTCGTAGCGGAGAGATTCCTCTTTTTACCGGAATTACCGATCCTTATGAAGAGCCCCTGGATCCGCACCTGGAAGTAAGGACAGATCAGCATAGCGTAGAGGAGTGTGTGGAGCAAATAATAAACTATCTGCGAGAAAATAAATATATAGAACTATAAATTTTTTTATTTAGTAAATTATTCTTTTTTTGTTTTATTTTTTTAGCCACTTGGAATTTGAGGTATGATAATACGATGATTTATTTTAAATTACTCAAAGAAGCGGGGAAGTACAATATAGTATATAAATAAGGGTTGACTTTTAAAATTCTCGTGCTATAATTAAACTATACTTTTAAAATTCTCGTTCTATGTCTAAAAAAATTATAAAAAGAAGTATAGTCAAAGAATTAAAGAAATATTTACACCAAAAAGAGATTCAGATAATAACCGGGCCCAGACAGTGCGGAAAAACCACTGTTATGAATTTTTTAAAAGATTATTTGGATCAAAAAGAAGAAAAAACTCTTTATTTAAGTCTTGATATTGAAAAAGATAAACCCCACTTTACTTCCGCTACCGGCTTGTTGGATAAGATCAAATTAGAGTTGGGAGATAAAGGAGGATATGTTTTTCTTGATGAGATACAAAGAAAAGAAAATGCCGGCCTTTTTTTAAAAGGGCTTTATGATATGAACTTACCTTATAAATTTATAGTTTCCGGATCCGGCAATTTGGAGCTAAAAGAAAAAATCCATGAATCTTTGGCCGGCAGAAAGTTGATATTCAATATGACGACTTTGGATTTCGTGGAGTTTGTTAATTATAAAACGGATTACAAATACGAAAATAATTGGAATGAATTTTTTCGGGTCAATAAAGAGCAAGGGGATAGTTTGCTTAAAGAATATCTTTCCTTTGGAGGATATCCCAGAGTGGCTTTGGAACCCACCCGCGAAGGCAAATTGAGATTTTTGGACGAGATTTACCAAAGCTACCTAGAGAAGGATATAGCTTTTTGGTTAAAGGTAGAGAAAACCGAAGAATTCAGCGATTTGATCAAAGCGTTGGCTTCCCAGATAGGCCGGACAGTTAATTATTCCGAGATATCCAACACCATTGGCCTGTCTCAGCAATATGTGAAAAAGTATTTATTCTATTTGGAAAAAACATTTATAATCTCTAAGCTTACACCCTTTTTTAAAAATATTAGGAAAGAGATAAGCAAAGCCCCGATCTATTATTTTTGTGACTTGGGTCTTAGGAACTACATTCTGGGAGATACGGATCAGGAGAACAGGGACCAAAGAAACGTCGGTTATATATTTGAGAATTTTGTTCATAACGCTTTATTGAAAAAAACAAGATATACTTCTCGTAAGCTTAATTTCTGGCGGACCAAGAACGGCGCCGAGATGGATTTTATTATGCGTCAAGGAGAAAAGTTAAAATCCTATGAAGTTAAATTCAATGATATGACTAAGCCGAAGGTGGGACAGTCCACTCATAGTTTTATTAATACTTATTCTCCATCAGCAAGTTACATCGTCAACAGATCTCTGGACCAAAAAATAAAAAAAGGAGAGACCGAGTTGGTGTTCTTACCCTTTTTTAAGATTTTTAATTAAACAAATTTTTGTTAAAATAAAATTAAGATCTTATAAATAACAAATAACAGTTGCCTAACAAGCAACTTTTTTACTATGAAAAATCAGGAAAATGATCAAAAAAAGAGTAAAAAACCATTAATTTTAAAGATTCTTGGAGCAGTTATACTGCTTTTTTTTGTATATATGGGCTGGATTTACTATCAACTTCAAACCGGACAACTTTTTTTAGTTGAAGGTGAAGTATATACACGCGAAGAGATAGAAGAAAAGTGGCCACACAAGTATCATATAGAAGCTAAAAATACACCGGAAGAAGTATATTCCAAATTTAGGCAGGCCTTGTTGAATAATGACATTGAGACTGCGCTTGAGTGTATTGAGGAGGAGGAGAGAGGAAAATATAGGAGGGATTTCTCTAAACTAAAAGTTTTGAAGAATTATAAGTCTATACCTCCTGTGTCTGAAATCAAAAAAGATAAAGAATTTGACTATTCAGAAAATTATTTAAATTATTATTATATAGAGAATAATAAAAGTGAGGGTGAAAAATTTTATCATATTCATTTTATAAAAAAACAAAATGGATACTGGAAAATAGAAGCGATTTAAAATAAGAATTAAACATATTTTTTAGTATGTTAAAAAAATCTTTATATTTAATAGGGAGTCTTGTTGTAATTTTATTTTTTGTCGGATTGGTTTTTTCCTATGACAGCAAAACCACTCATCCGCAATTAAAACTATAGGAGCAAGAAAAATAAAAAAATATCATTAAATTTTATGACTATCAAAAAAATTTTAATTTTAGGTGCTTTAATTGTTATTTTAGTCGGTTTACATTATAGCTTAACTGATTGTCATACTTCAGCTGGTGGGTTTACAGGAGTATGTGAAAGTAGCTTTGAAAAAAATATAGCAATTTTTGAATATAATATAATTCTTTTTGTTCAAATATTGACCTTAGATTGGTTGTTATTAATTCCTTTAGGTTTTATAGTTTCCAGTTTTGGCGTAGAGCCATATTCTTTTTGTATTTTTATTTCTTTTATTTTCGTTTTTGCGATTATAGCTTTGATAATAGGCTTTCTCGCTCAAAAAATAAAGCAGATTAAAACTAATATTAGTAAGTTGATTCGTGATTAGTTAAAAATTTGTGCCAATATTAAAATTTTTGATATACTAAAATTATAAAAATTAAAACATAATTATGGACAAAAAAGAAGAAAGACAAACCAAAAGCAAAAAACCCTTAATCTTAAAAATCATAGGAGCAGTAATACTGCTTTTTTTTGTGTATATGGGTTGGATATACTATCAACTTGAAACCGGGCAACTTTTTTTGGTTGATGGAGAAGTCTATACGCGCGAAGAAGCAATGGAAAAATGGCCGGATAAATACCATGTCGAGGCAAAGAATACGCCCGAGGAGGTTTATTCAAAATTCAGACAAGCTTTGTTGGATGATGATATTGAGACTGCGCTTGAGTGTATTGAAGAGGAGGAGAGAAGTAGATATAGAAAATTGTTGTCTAAAAAAGATATGCTAAAAAATTATAAAACTTTGCCCCCCGTGTCTGAAATTAATAAAGACGAAGAAAATAGCTACGAGAATATGGTAAATTATTATTATATACAAAATGAGAAAGAATACAGTTTAGGTTTTATAAAAAAACAAAACGGATACTGGAAAATAGAAGCGATTTAAAATAAATTAAATGTTAAATCTTAGTCCAGCCCCTAAATTCTTAAAAATTAAATCTTTAAACATTTAATGTTTACTACTGACAATAAATAAAATAATAAACTAAACCAAGAAAATTATGAAGAAAAAAATATTAAAAATTTTAGGTTATATCGTGTTAGGCATTATTATTGTGCTTTTAGGTTTTTTTGTTTGGGCGCGATATGAGATGGAAACCGGTCAACTCGTTAAATGGGACGGTGAATGGTATACCAAGGAAGAGTTAGAGGAAAAATATCCTCCTCAACAGTATGATATAGAAGCTAAAAATACTCCCGAGGAAGTTTATAGCAAATTTAGAGAGGCGTTGCTGAATAATAACAAGGAAAAGGCTTTAAAATTTATAGTGGAAGATAAAAAAGATTTGTATAGAGAGGCCTTTAATAATAAAAACAAATATAAAGAATGGCTTGAAAGATTGCCGAAAAAAATTAATAAGGAAAACATTCACGGGAATCATGCTTCTTATTATTATCTAAATGAAAAAGATAGTGATGACAACATTGCTCATCCGATTAATTTTGTAAAAACTAATAAGGGCTATTGGAAAATTGATTCGATTTAAATATTTTTTATGTTAGTTAAAAAAATCTTTAAAACATTAAGTTTATTATTATTTTTATTTTTCCTTTTCACCGGTCAGGCACACACTTATGATAACTTAATAGTTCATCCCAAGCTCACCCGGGAAGCTATTACGCTTCATAATCAAAAATTTCCCCAAGAAAAATTAAGCGTTAAGCAAGGCAGGTGGATAGTCCAAGGTTCAATTGCCGAGGACACAGATCCGAGATATTTAAACCATTTTTATAATCCCAAAACAGGCAATGGGTTAAATGACGGACCTTTTTCCGGTCATTCAGCCAAATGGTGGGCATACAATCAAGATAGTGTATCAGGAGATTATTCTGTGCCCCAAATTTTAGAGAATTACAAAGATGGCAATAAAAAAAGAGCTTACCAAGGAGTGGGCCATATTTTACATTTAATTCAGGATATGACAGTTCCTGCCCATGTTCGTAATGACGCTCATCCCGAGGGAGATCCTTTTGAAGATTGGTTAAAGAAAAATAATCCAATATCCGAAAATAATTTTAAAGTTAAAAAGATTAATAGTCTCAAAGAGGCTTTTGATTTTTTGGCAAATTTTACACATGATAATTTTTATAGTAAAGACACCTTACAAGATATTGAATTAAATAAGTTTAAAATAGTTAAAGATGATTTTTTGGGACATAGGAAAGAATATTTGATACACAATAAAGGTTATAAATTAGTCACCGTTGATAGAAGCGGTGTTGTGCCTATTTATGATATAAGAGATTTTAAAGTCTATTATGACTACTGGAAACAACTCCACCCTAAAGCCATAGGCTATAGTGCCGGAGTGATCAATTATTTTGAGAAAGAGTTTAAAAAAATTGATAAAAAACAAGAAAAAGAAAAGGATCTGGGTTTTTGGCAAGGGTTGAAAATTAAAACCTCAGAAGGTGTGTCGGATTTATGGGAAGGTTCTAAATACATCTTAGGAGATAATGTATTGGCTACTAGAAAGAAAGTTGATAATACCTATGAAGCAGGCAAGGAAAAAGTTGATGTGACCAAAAAATGGACTGTGCTATTCTCTAAATCATTTGCAGAAGTGACTGTAGATGGCACTAAATATATAGCAGGCAAAACTAAAGATGCTTGGAGTTGGTCCAAGAATAAAGTCGTCCAGGGTTATGACACTTTAGCTATTTGGAAAAACAAGGAAAGCGAAAAAGAGAATGATAAGGAAAATCAAACGGAAGAAAAAGATAAAAAAGAGGAAAAAGACCAAATTCTTGCTTCCCGGGAAGAGAGTGAAAAACCGAAAGATAAAGCCCGGGCCCAAGAGTCGGAATCATAAAATTCAACCGAAGATACGAGCGAGACTCGGCAAAACATTGATAATTCTTCGGAAAATTTGAAAAAAGAACAAACTCCTGAAAAGCCGGGTCGGGTTGTGGGAGTAAAATTCGTCTATGACGGCGACTCCATTCTCCTGGAAAACGGCCAAAAAGTCCGCTACATCGGCATTGACGCCCCGGAGCTGAATGATTCCGGGGCTGAGGACGACGAATGCCTGGCTTGGGAAGCCAAGGTGCGCAATATGGAGCTTTTAGGTCAAGGAGAGGTAAGAATAGTTAAGGATCCCGGGGCAAACAAAGACAAATACGGCCGGCTTTTGCGCTATATCTATGTCGGGGATGAACTCATAAACAAGACCCTGGTTCGGGAAGGCTTGGCTGAGCCTTTCTTCTGCCAACCCGGCTGGGAGAATTGCCCGGTAACGCGAGACAAAGACAAAAAAGAGATAATTTTGAATTCATACGAATATGCCCGGGATAACAACTTGGGCATTTTTTCTTCTTCCTGCATTTTTGACCAGGACAAGAAAGTGGCTCAAAAAGATTCTTTAGGAGAACAAAAAGTAAAGGGTGAAAAAGTTGAAGAAAAGAGCGAAGAAGAGAAAGAAGAGAAAAATGAAGGGGAAGATAAAATGAATATTCATCTTTTGGGTGGAGGCGACCCGAACCCTGAGCCGGAAAGCCCTTCTGAGTCAGATAGTCGGGAAGGAGAAAACAACAGTCAAGAAGAGGAGGAAACCGAAGAGAGTTCGAAGGAAAACGATTCTTCGGACAACGGAGACGAGCCCCAAGATTCGGATGAACAAGAGGATCAAAAGAAAAAGAGCGAGCCCGACCCTCCGAGTGTGGAATTGACACAAGCCCCGCCTCAATTAACCTCTTCCACCCAAGCCACCTTTACGGCCCAAATCCGAAACGCCTCCACCACTCGCTACAAACTGGATGGAGACAAGGCAACAACTGCCACCTCCACTATGGAATTCAAGGACCTGAAGGACGGCAAGCACGAATTCACGGCCGTGGCTACCAATACTTTGGGCGTTACTTCCACCTCCTTTAATTGGGAAGTGGATACAACCATTGAAGATCCGGTTATAACCAATTTACCTTATCATAAAAACAAATATTGGATAAACAAAAACAATATTAAGATTCAAGGAGAAAAAAGTCCGGATATAACCGAAATTTCTCTTGCTCCTGTCGGATCTTCAACTTCAACAGCGGTCTCTTTCGGCACCAATTCCGAACGAGAAAATTGGCACATCCCTTTTGATTTTAATTTTCCTTGCATTGATTTGAACTACTCACAAAATTTTATGGATTTATTACAAACAAAAATGTCATGTTTATCTCAAAAAAAAGATTTTAACAACCCCGAGCAATATCAAGATATCTATACCCGAAAAATTCAGATCACCGCCCGGGACCGTGCGGGCAATATCGCCACTTCTTCTTACGATTTTTCCATAGACAGTTTACCTCCCCGCATCGGCCCTCAAGAAAAAATGGCCCGAAAGCACTCCTCGGCCAATAATCAAGTTTATTTTTCCTTTGTTTTTATAGATGAAATTATTGATATAATGGTTTCTTCGCAAGGTAGTGATATTTCTCTTTTTCCCGACTCCGGGGTAAAAGAAACAAAATGGCAATATCAAAACGCTTCAAGTTCCGAATGGCAAAAAGTCGAACCGAATCACCATTTTGTTACCCAAACTTCAGCAAATGATTTTGGTAAATTGCAAAGTAATTTTTACGGCTTTCATTTAGGTTACAACAAAGATTATTATTTTCGGACGATAATAGAAGATAGGGCGGGTAATACAGCCACCCACACCCAAAAGAAAAAAATAGAAACCGGTAAACCCTATCCGGTGATAAGCGAGATCTATCCCAACGCCTCCACCACGGAATCCGGAGGAGAGTGGATCGAGCTTTACAATCCGAGCGACAAGGATGTTTCTTTGAAGGGGCACTCCCTGGACACCCCAACCTATGACAATGACGTCGAATTCACAGCCACCTCCACCATATCGTCCCACGGCTATTTCCTTATCGGAGATGATGATTGGACCCCGGATGACCGGGATTGGCCGGAGCCGGACCACAAAGAGACTATCACCTTAAAGAATTCCGGCGGAGTTATAACCCTAAAGGACGAGGAAGGAGAGGAGGTCGATTCTGCGGAGTACAAGAGATTGAGCCCCTTGGAGTCAATGGAAAGAAAGGCTCGCTTTGACTCGGACAGAGAAAAAATGAAAGAGGGAGGAGAGCATCACGAGCAGGGTAACGGCTGGGACACCGACGATCAAAGGGATGATTTCATAAAAAAGCATTCCCCCGAACCCCAAAACAGCTCCTCCACCCCGGAGAAGTGGAGTTTTTAGCAGAATTCAATTTTAGGGATGCGGCTCCCGCCTGAGAGCGCGACACAGCCAAAACGCGGGAGTTTTTTTCTTAAGACAATCTTGCTAAGCCAATATTTCATTTCCGAAATTAGTGATTTTTAATAAAAAACAGAAATAATCCCTTGATAATTTGTGTGAATATGCTATAATTATTTCAGAAATTTATTAAAATTAATAAAAAAATGAAATATATTGAGTTAATAGAAAAATTACAATCCCCGGTTTTTACTTTACAAGACTTAAAATTAGCCGGAATAAAGGTATATCCTTATCAGTTATCAAATTGGTCTTCTAAGGGTTATATTTCAAAGTTAAAAAACGGTATCTATATTTTAAATAAAGAAAAGAATAAAGTCCCGGGCCAGCATATAGCTTTTAGTTTAAACCCCAAAAGTTACCTTAGTATGGAGTGGGCATTGTTTAAATATGGTTTAATTCCGGAAATTGTAAATGCCTACACTTCCGTCACCGCAAAATCGGGGAGAACTTATCACAATAAAATGGGCACATTTATTTACAGGAGCGTAAAGAAAGAGCTTTTTTTTGGTTATTACAAAGAAAAAGAAAACGGTTTTCCTTATTTAATTGCCTATCCCGAAAAGGCCTTGGTTGATTTTTTATATTTAAATTCCGGCACCTTGGATACTAAGGAGGATGTAGAAGAATTGCGTTTAAATCAATTTGAATTGGAAAATTTGGATAAAAAGAAAATAGATGAATATGCTAGGGCAACTAATTTAAAGAAAATGAGTAAAATTTTAAAATTAATATTCGAATAAATGTTATTATTTGAGGAATTAAAAAAATACTACCCGGAAAATATATTTGAGGATAACAAGAATTTGGTTTTAGTGGAATATATACAGTATGAACTGCTTGATTCCATCTTCAAAATGAAAGGAAGTGAAAAAATTAGTTTTATGGGCGGAACGGCTATCAGAATAGTTTATGATAGCTCCAGATTTTCCGAGGATTTGGATTTTGATAATTTTGGTTTATCATTTGATGGATTTAGTGATTTATTAAAGAGAGTTGTTATTGATATGGAGCAAAAAGGTTTTGATATAGAATTTAAATTAGTTGAAAAAGGTGCTTATCATTGTTACATTAAATTTCCCGATTTGCTTTATAGGAATAATTTGTCCAACAATAAAGATGAAAAAATATTAGTTAGGATTGATACGGTATCCAAAGAAAAAAGATTTGAATCCAAGCTTGCCAAGCTTGATAAATTTGATATATATCAAGACATAAAAGTTAATCCGGTTGATATAATTCTAGCCCAAAAATTTATTACCATTATTCAGAGAAAGAGGCCTAAGGGCAGAGATTTTTATGACATTTCTTACCTCTTGGGTTTTAGTGCCCCGAATTATGATTTTTTAAAGGAAGAGTATGAAATTAAGGACAAAAAAGATTTGAAAGAAAAGGTTTTGAAAAAATGCGATCAAATCGATTTTAAGGAAATGGAGAGAGGCGCTCAACCTTTTTTAATTAACCCTGAAAAAGACAAGGAACGAATTTTAACCTTCAGGGAGTACATAGAGCAGAAATTATAAAATTTGGTTGCATCCAAAAAAATTAGGTATATAATTTGGTTATATCCAAAAAATTAATAAATCGTCCGTATTTTACCTTATCTCCCTGAATTTGCTCGGGGGCAGATGGGGATATTAGAAAAAGTTGATCTACTCAATTATGAAAATATTTTTACTTATCACAAAAGCCGAGGTGGGAGGAGCGCAGATGTCTGTGCTTAATTTGGCGCGCGGGTTAAAAGACAGAGGAGTAGAAGTCAAAGTCGGTTTCGGAGAAGGTGAGTTTTTACCCCAAGAATTAAAAAAAGAGGGAATTCCTTATACCAGATTCAAGAATCTAAAAAGAACTCACAATCCACTGATCAATCTTTTTTTTATCCGGGAGGTGAAAAAATATTTTGATAAAAACAAATTTGAGGTTGTGCATATAAATAGCTCCAACGCCCTTTTCGCCGCCCTCGGGGTTAAACTATCCCGCACCAAACCCAAAACGGTTTTTACTTTTAGAGGGATGTCCCTGTTGGATGACAATTACCGCCAAACCCCGTTTTTAAAGGTTTTTTACAAAATATTCTTTAAATTTTTCCTCAAATTTGTGGATGAACCGGTTTTTGTCAGCAAACACAATCTGGAGCTGGGTAAGAAATTGGGTTTGGTTAAAAAAGAAAACTTGGTTTATAACGGTCTTGATAAAAGTGTACTAAATTTTTATACACAAGAAGAGGCTAAAGAAAAATTACAATCCCACCTTAGCGCTTCTCACTCCAAGGAGGGGGGGAGCGGTTTTCTCCCCCTCTCCGAGGGGGAGATCAAGAGGGGGTGTGAAGACAAAGAGGAGATAGAGGGAGCTGTTAGAGGAGATTTTCCTTTTCAAGATTATTTCCTCATCGGCTCCATTGGCCGTCTGGCCTACCAAAAGAATTACGAATTCTTGATAAACATCTTCCCGGAAATACTAAAAATAAAACCCAACGCCATTGCCGTTATCATCGGCGACGGCCCCAAAAGGGAAGAATACGAGGAAATGATCCGAGAAAAAAAGCTTCAAAATAATATTTTTTTGGTTGGTTCTCTGAGTAATGCCTCACGTTATTTAAAGGCCTTTGATTTGTTTATTTTACCTTCCCGGTATGAAGGTCTTTCTATAACTCTGATAGAGACTTTGTTTGCCGGAGTGCCGGTTTTGACCACCCGGGTGGGCGGAAATCCGGAAACTTTGCCTTCAGAGCAAGAGCTTTATGAGTTAGATAAAGAAAAAGATTTTTTGGAAAAATTTAAAAAACTAATCTCAGAGGATCTGAGAGAGAGTATTATTCAGAGACACTTAGAAAAGTCTCAAGATTTTTATATCCAAAAAACTGTTAAGGGCTATATTGAGCTTTATAAAAATTAGTTTTATTAAAAAATTAAGGAAGCGGAAAAATAAAAGATAATTTTGTAAAAGTTAAGTCATAAAGATGGCTTCCGGATAGGTTTTTTGATTTTAATTTTTTATTTTTTCCAAGCTGGAATTTCCCTTCCTATTATTTTTTCTACTTCCTCAACTTCTTTCTTGTAAAAATTTTTTAATTTTTCTTCTTCTTCCTTGCTTAAAGGGGGATATGTTTTTTTTTGAAAAATAAAAGGTAACCCTATTTTTTTTATTAAGTTAGCCAGCTTGTCCCAGTTTTTACTTCTTAATTTATGGATCAAGCCCCTTCCTTTTATAAAAATTTTTTTATTTCTGGGGGCGAGAGTTTGGTTATAGTATTGTTTAATAGTTTTTTTATTAAAACCTTCACAGTCTACTTCTAAAAAGGCAGATATTTTTTTTAACTCTTTCTCCGGATTAGTTTTTAAATCTTCATAAATTAAAATTAATAATTTATCTTCTTTAAACTTTTTCAGCCAATCCTTTAGTGCTTGGGAATACAAACTTGATCCCGATTTTTCTTTTAATTTTTGTAGGTAAGAGTCAACAGTGCTTTCTTTTTTTCTGTGTAAGTTCCCATATTTCAAACCCGAGTATGTTTTTTCCACCGGGTTTCTTAGGACAGTTATGAATTTGGCCCCTGGAAGACATTTTTTTATTAAACCGGAATATTCTGGATTCATATAGGTGGGTGTAAATTCGCCTATAGCTTTATATTTAAAAGATTCTTTTTTTCCCGGAAAAAATTGTCTATACCAATCTAGTCCCTTATCATAAAACTTGTCAAAAAAATGGATTTCTTTTTTGTCAGGAGGTAGGTATATTTGCGGATGACTCTTTAAAATCTCTGCTAGCCAGGTGGTTCCTGATTTAGTGGCACCAATTCCTAAAAAATTGGGTAAAACCTTATTTTTATTAGACATAAGCTTGATTTATTTGTCTTGGGTGGTTACAATTAAAATTAACCTAAATTATCAGTTTTTAGTTTTATTTTAGTTAATTTATTTATATGAAAGTATCTATTGTAACTTATGCTGACTTGGGAGATGTTGAGAATCTTAAAACTCCTACAATTTTACCTTTGATTGAAAAATTTTACAAGCAAAGGGAATTAAACCAAGTAATTTGCCGACAGAAGAAAAATTTTTATTTTCCTGACACTTTTGGAGCTTTAAATATTTTTTTTAAATTAATTTTGCGCGTGATTAAATTAATAAAACCTAAATTTCAATTAAGAGTTTGGGAACAAAAAATTTTTGATTATTTTGCCATTAAAAAATTAAAAAAAGCAGACATTATTTTTGTTCATCCCGTAGTTTTTCCCAAAGTAATAAAAAAAGCCAAAAAACAAGGATCGATACTTGTAGGAATAGCCACCACTATTCACCCCAAGCAAAGTGGAGAACTAAAAAGAAGGGAGCCGTTTTTTATTGCCGGGGAAAATTTTGAAGAAAAAGTTTTTAATAATAAGGAAGAATTTTTAACTGATAGTTGCGATTATATTATAACTTTATCTGATTTTGCCAAAGAAACTTATGTACAAGAAGGTCATTCTTCGAATAAGGTTTTTGTGGCTACTACTGACATAAATATTGCAAAATATAAGCCCGCCCCGGAAAAGAAGAAAAATAATTTTCAGGTTTTATTTGTAGCCAATCTACTATTAACCAAGGGTTTGCATTACTTATTAAAAGCTTGGGAGGATTTAAACTTGAAAAATGCGGAGTTGGTGGTGGTGGGTAAATTTCCTGAAGCTTTAAAAAATAAATATTATACAGGTATAGATAAGATGAAATCTGTAAAATTAGTTGGCCAGGTTAAAAATATTATAGATTATTATCAGGAATCTTCAGTATTGGTTTTGCCCACCTTGTCCGAAGGTTTTCCTAAGGTGGTAATAGAGGCCATGGCTTGCGGTTTGTCGGTGATAACCACTAAAGCCGGAGGGCAATTAATAGAGAATGGTCAAAATGGTTTTGTAGTTCCTTTTCGTAACTCGGAAGCTATAAAAGAAAAAATAAATTTTTTGTATAATAATCCCAAAGAAGCGGAAAGAATAGGAAAAAAGGCGCGGGAAGCGGTTTTGAATAAACAGTCTTTTGCTGAGCAAGCTTATAACTCATATAAACAAATAATAAAAAATGAATTTTCTAATTAGAGATGATGATTTAAATTATTTTTCTTCTTTAGATGATATTAGAAGATGGTATGAGGATATTTTTGCCTTAAATATTCCGGTTAATTTTGCTACTGTGCCTTTAGTAAAGCCTCTTAGTGATGTATATCCAAAAAATTTAGCCCCGGAAGATAAGGAATATTCTATCGGCCTAAATAAAAAGCTGGTTTCTTATATTAAAAATAATCCTTTAATTGAGATAATGCAACATGGTTGCCATCATGAAACGCGAGGTGGAATTTTTGAATATAGTCGCAAGAAGGGCTTAATTTCTCAAACCCTAAGAGGCAAGGAAGAGTTGGAAAAAGTTTTTGTGCGGGAAATTAAAGTTTTTGTAGCTCCCCATGATCGGATTTCTAACCATGGTTTAAAGGCTCTTGAGAAGGCCGGGTTAGATATTATCAAGGCCAAGGGCTGTAAAAATTTTATTTTTAGCCCCAGAGGAATAAAAAATTATAGCAAGATGCTCAGTCACCGCTTTAAATTCATAA
>Ga0102938_10001759_pt1 | contig 16367 bp, 11 predicted proteins | sample SalPonR2_B_D2_MG_FD_84516 | JGI IMG/M metagenome (GOLD analysis project Ga0102938, IMG submission 84516) | Salt pond soil microbial communities from South San Francisco under conditions of wetland restoration - Salt Pond MetaG R2_B_D2_MG | ecosystem: Environmental > Aquatic > Marine >...
ACCCGGGTCAGTCCTTCGCGGATGGCGTAACGGGTCAGTTCGACCACGTTGTGCAGGTCCAGTTTGCGCATGATGTTTCGCCGGTGGGTGTCCACCGTGTTGGCCGAGATGCAGAGCCTCTCGGCGATGTCCGGGGTGCTGTGTCCTTCGGCGATCAGCTGCAGCACCTCGCGCTCGCGCGGCCCCAGCATCTGCCAGGGAGTGTCCCGGCCCGATTCCGGATCTCGGATGAGAATGGCGGCCTGTCCCGCGGCCCCGGGACACAGGTAGGTGTCGCCGCGCTTCACCGCCTTCAGCGCACGGCGCAGCTCCGAGTAGGCATTCTCCTTGAGGACGTACGCCGCGGCGCCGGCCCGGAGCATCTCGGCGATGAAACGGCTGTCGTTGTGGCTGGAGAGCGCAATCACCCCCACGCTGTCATTCCGATCACGTATACGACGCGTCGCCTCGATGCCGTTCAGATCCCCCATGGCGACGTCCATGATGACCAATTCCGGCACGAGTTCCCGGCACATGTCGACGGCCTCACGGCCGCTTGCAGCCTCTCCGACGATCTCCAGCCCGGCTTCGCGCTCGAGGATCGAACGGAGGCCTTCCCGCATTAATGCATGATCGTCCGCCAGAAGAACCCGGGTCGCCATGGTATCCGTCCCCAACTGCGATCGCGCCAATAGGCGGGTTTCCGGCGACTGACGGCTCCGGACCAACCCCCGGCGTCCTTCCGATCTTTCCCGCAGTTCAAGACTAAAGGATTCCGGAGAATTTTCCAGTGGGACCGGGCCTCGGGCTCCGTCGTCCGCGCCGAGTCTCCCGCCCGATCCCCATTGCGATTTCACTTTGCCGCGCAAGCGAGGATGGCCCATCGTCGATTACGACCGGCTGGCGCTCGAGCTGAGCAAGGCGGCATCTCAGCCGCGGAGTATCTCCTCGACCGCTTCGGCCTCCAGCGTTTCGTCATCCACAAGGGCGCAGGTCAGGGCCTCCAGGCGCTCCCGCTTGTCCTGCATGATTGCCTGCACGCTCTCCTCTATGGCCGAGACGAGGCTGCAGATCTCGTCGTCGATGATGCGGGCGGTGTGCTCGCTGAAATTCCGCTCCTGGGCCATCTCCTTGCCGAGGAATACGTGTTCCTCGCCCCGGGAGAAGGCGGCGGCGCCGAGCTTCTCGCTCATGCCCCACTGGCTCACCATCCGCCGGGCGAGTCCGGTGGCCTGCTTGAGGTCCTGCGCGCTGCCGCTCGTGACCTGGCCATAGACGAGCTGCTCGGCGACCCTTCCCCCCAGCATCACGCCGATGCGGTCGCGGAGATAGTCCTCCGGCAGGTTGTGCCGCTCTTCGTCCGGTATCTGCTCGGTGGCGCCGAGAGCGCGGCCGCGTGGGATGATCGTGACCTTGTCCAGCGGATCCGCGTGCTCCAGGAATGTCGCGGCCACCGCGTGCCCCGCCTCGTGGCAGGCGATGAGTTTCTTCTCCTCGTCCTCGATCAGCATCTCCCGCTTGCCGCCGAGCACCACCTTGTCCCGGGCCGCGAGCAGGGACTGCATGTCGATTTCCTCGCGCTTCTCGCGCCCTGCCAGCAGGGCCGCCTCGTTCACCAGGTTCTCGATGTCCGCGCCCGAGAAGGTTACGGTCAGGGCGGCCAGGCGCTCCAGGTCCACGTCGTCGGCCAGGGGCATGTTCGCGGTGTGGATCTCCAGGATGGCCTTCCGGGCACGGCGGTCCGGCAGGTCCAGGGTCACCTTGCGGTCGAAGCGGCCCGGCCGCAGCAGCGCCCGGTCGAGCACGTCCGGGCGGTTGGTCGCCGCCAGTACCACCACCTCCTCGTGGGGCTCGAAGCCGTCCATCTCGCCCAGTATCTGGTTGAGCGTCTGCTCGCGCTCGTCGTGGCCGCCGCCCACGCCCGTTCCGCGCGCGCGGCCGACGGAGTCGATCTCGTCGATGAAGATGATCGACGGTGCATTCTCCTTCGCGCTCTTGAACATGTCGCGCACCCGGGAGGCGCCCACGCCGACGAACATCTCGATGAACTCCGAGCCGCTGATGCTGAAGAACGGCACGTCGGCCTCGCCGGCGACCGCCCGGGCGAGCAGCGTCTTGCCCGTGCCCGGCGGGCCCATGAGCAGGATGCCGCGCGGCACCTTGGCTCCGAGGGCGCGATAGCGCTTCGGCTCACGGAGGAAACCGGCGATCTCCTGCAGGTCCCGCTTGGCATTGTCGAGACCGGCGACGTCGTCGAACGTGATGTCGCTCTCCCCGTGCCTGAAGCGTTTGGCGCGGGACTGGCGGAAGCCGAAGATGCCACCCGGTCCCTGCCCGCCGGCCATGCGCTCCTGCATGCGGCGCGCGGCATACCAGATGAGGCCGAGTATGAGCAGCCACGGCAGGATGCCCACCAGCGCCCGCATCCACCAGGCCGGTTCCTGGGGTTCGGCCCGCACCGTGACCCCGTTCTCCTCCAGAAGTCCGATCAGCTTCGGATCGCCGATCGGCGGCAGTGCGGTGCGGAAGCGTTGCGGCCCGGCGGCGTCCGTCTCTCTGTCCGTCTCGCCCTCCGCCTCCATCCCTTCCGCGAAGCGACCGGTCAGTACCTCGCCGCGGAACGTGACGGCGGCCACTTCGCCGTCCGCGACCCGGCTCTTGAACTCCGTGTATGAAATCTCTGCCACGCCCTGCCCGGTGCCGCTGCCGAACCAGTACCAGGCCACCGCCACGACCAGCAGCAGCCACAGCGCGTGCCGCCACCAGGCCAGAGCCTGACCCGGACCGCCGTTCCGGCTCCCGGACGAGTGTGACGATTGCGGAGATTGCGGAGATTGCGGCGATTGTTCGGGATGCCGATTCAAGGCGCTTCCTTCCCAGCCCGGTCGCAGGAATACCGGACCGCCGGGGCTGGTCGGCGCGGTCTCGGCTGCCTGGATCGCATCTGTCTCTCTTAGCACCGCCTGCGACCCCTCACATTGCGAATCCGCAACGCCGGTCGGGCGCGCAGCTTGAGAAAACGCAATGCCGCCGGACCGGGCGCATGCCATGTTGCAGCCACGGGGCCGGGGGAACGCTCCTGGCGGGGTTCCAGAAAGCAGTCATGCGAAAGGAGCGGTATGCAGGACGCACAGTCGAGTCTACGGAGCGGCGCCGGAACGGTGGAGAGCATTACCCCCGGCGTGGACCACCGCAATGGGCAGCCAAGGCCCGCCCCGAGGAGACGCAGCGAGCCGGCCGCGCCGGTCGCACTGATCATCGATGACGACCCGGACCACAACCGGGCCCTCGAGCAGGCGCTGGGCGGTTACGGATTCCAGGTGTGCGTCGCCACCTCCGCGGGCGACGCCGTCGAGCAACTCGAGGAGGTGACGCCCCGCGTCGCGCTGGTTGCTCTCGAGGTGGGCGAAGACGATGGCGTCGCCCTGCTGGATCATCCGGGCCTGGTGGAGTGCGAAGAGATACTCCTCATGCATGAGCACGACACGCCGCGCAGGATCCGGGAAGGCATGTCGAAGGGGGCGGGCTATTTCCTCGCGAAACCCTTCGACGGAGACTTCCTGGCCGGGGTGCTGCACGGCCTCACCGAGCGCGCCACGAAATTCCGCCGCCGCCCCCCCGCGAACGGCAACGTGGCCCCGCTCGACCAGTTCGGCGATCTTCGCGGCAGCTCCGCAGCCATGCGCGCTCTTTTCCAGGTGTTGCGCAAGGTGGCCGGCGTGGACACCTCGGTGCTGCTCACCGGCGAGAGCGGCACCGGCAAGGATCTGGCCGCAGGGACCCTGCACCGCTTCAGCACCCGGGCAGACGGCCCCTTCATCGCGAAGAACTGCGCGGCGATTCCTCCGGATCTCTGCGAGAGCGAGTTGTTCGGCCATGAGCGCGGCAGTTTCAGCGGCGCCACTCGCTGCCACCGGGGATTGTTCGAACAGGCAGACGGCGGGACAATCTTCCTGGACGAGATCACGGAGATGCCGACGGAACACCAGGTCAAGCTCCTGCGGGTGCTCGAGAGCGGCTGCTTCCGGCGCGTGGGCGGCGAGACCGATATCACGGTGGACGTGCGCATCATCACCGCGAGCAATCGGGATCCGCAGGAAGCCATCCGCGAGGGCCGGCTGCGCCAGGACCTGTACTACCGCATCGCCCGCTTCCCGATCGACATGCCCGCCCTGCGCGAACGTGACGACGACATCGAAGGGCTGGCGCGCCACTTCCTCGATCGCCTGAACGAGCGTGAAAGCACCGCGAAGACCTTCAGCAGCGATGCACTCGCCTCGCTGGCGAGCTACTCGTTTCCCGGCAACGTGCGCGAACTTCAGAGTCTGGTCGAGCGGGCCTTCCTGCTCTCGCCCGGCATCATCCGGAGCAGGCACCTGCCCCCGCTCTCCGCGGAGCCGGCCCTTGCGGGCGATTACATCCGGGTGCAGGTCGGTGCCTCTGTATACGAGGCGGAGAAAACCCTCCTCCTTGCCACCCTGCAGCGGGAAAATAACGACAAGACCGCAACGGCCGAGATCCTCGGCATCAGCCTCAGGACCCTGTACAACCGGCTGAATGCCTACGCGGAGGAAGACAACAAGGCGAGCTGATCTTCCGCCAGGACGAGGGACGGCGTGAGCGCCGAACGACAGACAGCGAAAGGCAGCGCCGCCGACGGCCGCGGACGGGCTCGTATCGGCACCTCCGGATGGTCGTACGGCCACTGGGAAGACGCTTTCTATCCGGAGGGTCTGGCCACCGGCGAGCGGCTGGCCTTCTATGCACGCCGGTTCGCCACCGTGGAGCTGAACAACTCCTTCTATCAGCTGCCGGCACGGGAGCAACTGGAGCAGTGGCGCGACATGGTGCACGACGATTTCGTGTTCGCCGTGAAGGCGAGCCGCTACATCACCCACATGAAAAAGCTCAAGGACCCGGCAGAGAGTCTGGAACGGTTCCTCGGCCGGGTGGAAGCGCTCGGATCCACGCTGGGCCCGGTCCTGTTCCAGTTGCCGCCGCGCTGGCACCGCGACCCCGACCGGCTCGCCTCTTTCCTGCGGCAGCTGCCGGGCGAGCATCGTTACGCCTTCGAGTTCCGCGATCCGAGCTGGCATGCAGGGGAAACCTACTCGGCGCTCCGCGAAGCCGGCGCCGCCTTCTGCATCTACAATCTCGCGGGCGAAGTCTCCCCGAAGGAGATCACGGCCGATTTCGTCTACATCCGGCTGCACGGGCCCGACGGCGCCTACCAGGGGAGCTACGATGCGCAGGCCCTGGCCGGCTGGGCCGGCGCCATCTCCGCCTGGCGGGAGCGGGGGCTGGACGTCTACTGCTATTTCGACAACGACGAGGCCGGTCATGCGCCGCGGAACGCCGCGCGGCTGGCGGAAATGCTGGATGCCTGAGGAGGAGCGTTTTGCCCGAACTCCCGGATGTTCCTGTTCATGCAACTCGGCAACCGGGACAGCTAGCTCGTACTGCACTTCGGCATGACCGGGGAACTGTCGTACTCCGGGGATGGCGGCCCGCCTCCCGAATACACGGCCTGCCGGTTCTTCTTTGGCGACGGCGGCAGCCTCGCGTACGTGGCGCCGCGAAAGCTGGGCAGGGTGTCGGAGAGCGGCTCGTTATCCGCCTTCATCGAGGCACACGAGCTGGGACCCGATGCGCTGTCTCTGTCGAAGGAGCAATGCCGCCGGCAGGCGGAAGGCCGCAGGGGCAGCGTGAAGTCCTTCCTGTTGCCCCGGCGACACGAGGGCGGCCGTTGCCCGCGCCGAGGCGCCCGGTTGCGGCACATTACGGTCTCCGGCCGAAGCGCCTGGTTCTGTCCCGACTGCCAGCCGCTCAGCTGACCAGCGCCGAGAACAGGCGGCGCACCGTTGCGGCCGCCGGTTCCTCCACTGCGTGCCCGTGCAGGCGCGCGCAGGGGCCCTCGCCCGCCAGCAGTTTCCCGTCCCTGTCGTAGCCGACAGACTGGAAGGTCCAGCGCCCGCGCAGGTTCTTCACCTGCCCGAGATGGCAGCCGTCGCCGTCGAATACGGCATGCAGGTCCTGGCGCAGTTGCAGCAGCTCGATGTGCGCCGGATCACCCGGCCCGGCCACCGGCTCGAAACGATAGCGCGCCACGCCGCTGCCGCCGTCGGCGAACAGGGTATTCAGAGGCGCGAAACTGAGTCGGTGGTGGACGGTGGGTCCCAGTCGGAGCAGACCGAGATAGTGCTCGTCCGTGCCGTAGCCCACGTTGGTCTTCCATCCGTAGCCGGGAAAGTCAGACTCCAGCTCGTGCATGAGCCGGTCGCGGGCGACCTTCGCCAGCACCGAGGCCGCCGCAATCGACAGCGAGCGGCGATCGCCCTTGACGAACGTTTTCACCGGGCAGGCCAGGCCAGGTGCGGCCCGGCCGTCCACCAGCGCGGCATCCGGCGCCACGCCCATGGCCTCGACGGCGCGCTGCATGGCAAGGAGATTGGCCCGGTAGATGTTGAACTCGTCGATTTCCGCCACCGTCGCGACGCCGATGCCCGACACCGCTATGCGCCTGATCCGTTCGGCATAGTGGTCGCGTTCTCCGGCCGACAGGAGCTTGGAGTCCGTGAGGCCCCGCAGCGTGCGCGGCTTGGCCCCCGGCGGGAGGATGACGGCGGCGGCGACCACCGGTCCCGCGATGGGCGCGTAGCCCGCTTCGTCGACGCCGCACACCGTCCCCTTGAACTCTCGTTCCAGGTTCAGTGTTGGCCATTTGGGTAATCGCAGGCGGGCAGCCATGGTGCGCGGAGGTTATACCAATCCCGCCGGACTGTCTGCCCTGCCCGACGCCAGCGCAGGAAACGCTACATGCCGTCGTGGGCGATCTCCACCTCCATGCGCCCCTCCTTGCGGCACCCGTTGAGTTCGCGGGTGATGGTGGCCCGGCCGACAGGAAGCCGGTTGCGACGGTCATTCGCATTTCGCAACGCGCCGCATGCCGGGACGATCATTGAGGAAGCGCAATGCAGGGCGCCGCACCGGCTCCGATACTGACGACCATGGCGATGTCGGAGACCGCCTGAATGGACAGCGTAATGACGCTCACGATGAACCCCACACTGGACATCGGCCTCAGCGTGGACAGCCTCGTGCCGGGCAAGAAGCTGCGCAGCGAGACCGTCCGCCGGGAGCCCGGCGGCGGCGGTATCAACGTTGCGCGGGGTATCAGGCGCCTTGGCGGCGACGTCTGCGCCCTGTTCCCGGGTGACGACGTCATCGGCGCTCGCCTCGAGAGCCTGTTGCAGGAGCGCTCCGTCCCACGACGGCGACTGCCGATCCGGGGCACGGTCCGGGAAGGTATCTCGGTCTGGGTGCGTGACGAAGGGGCCCTGTTTCATTTCGTGATGCCCGGACCCGAACTCGGCGAGGACGAGGCGCAGCTCGCTCTGGACGCCGTGCTGGATCACGAGCCTTGTCCCGACTGGCTCGTCGCCAGCGGCAGCCTGCCGCCCGGGGTCGACGACAATTTCTATGCCCGGCTCGCACGTGCGGCCAGCGAGCGGGGCATCCGCTTCGTCCTCGACAGCCACGGCGCCCCGCTGCGTGCCGCATTGCGGGAGCGCTCGTACCTGGTCAAGTGCAACCGGCGCGAATTCGCCGCGCTGGTCGGAGCCGACGACCCCGGCGCGGCCGAGGTGCGGGAAATCGCTCGCGGACTCGCGGCGGAGTCGGACGTGCGGGCGCTCGTGATCACGCTCGGCGCCGACGGCGCCCTCCTCACCACCCGCGACGATCAGGTGAGATTTCGACCGCCCCGGGTGGAGCCGCGAAGCCCCGTCGGCGCGGGGGACAGTTTCGTGGCCGCCTGCGTGCACGAACTTGCCACCGGCGGCTCTCTGCGCGACGCGGTTCACAGCGGTGTGGCCGGTGCCGCCGCTGCGGTGAAGACGCCCGGTACGGAACTGTTCGACCTGGAGGACTATCGCCGCATCCGCGAAAGAACCGAGGAATGCACCGACATCGAAGGAGAGCAAGCATGAAACACGAACTACCCGATCTGCCCTACGCCATGGATGCGCTGGCACCACACATCTCGGAGGAGACCCTCGAATACCACTGGGGCAAGCACCACCGGAAATACGTCGATAACCTGAATGACCTGATAGCGGGGACCGAGTTCGAGAACAGCGCGCTCGACGAGATCGTCGCGAACGCCGGCGCGGGTGACCTGTTCAACAACGCCGCGCAGACCTGGAACCACGATTTCTACTGGCGCTGCATGAGCCCGGACGGCGGCGGACGGCCCACCGGCGCGCTGGCGGACGCCATCGACAGCAGTTTCGAGTCCTTCGACGCCTTCCGCGAGGCCTTCAGCGATGCCGGCAAGAAGGCATTCGGATCCGCCTGGGTCTGGCTGATCGACACCGGCAGCGGCGTCGTGTCCATCGAGACGACGCCCAACGCGGAGACGCCGCTGATGCACGGCCGCGTCGCGCTGCTCACCTGCGACGTCTGGGAGCATGCGTATTACATCGACTACAGGAACGACAAGGCGAGCTATCTCGACGCTTTCTGGGAGATCGTGAACTGGGATTTCGTCGCCTCACGACTCCAGGCGTGAGCGTACAGGCCAACACGCACGCGGAGAGCTTCAGTCTGCAGGACTACCAGGCGGTAGTGCTGGATCTCGATGGTGTTATCACCCGCAGCCAGGACCTGCACGCGCGGTCCTGGAAGCGGGCGTTCGACGAGTTCCTGCACGCCCGCTGGCAAGAGGCAGACGGTGACGGTCGGCGTTACCGCCCTTTCGAGATCGATCCGGAGTACCTGCGCTACGTGGACGGCAAACCCCGTTACGACGGCGTCAGGGACTTCCTGCGTGCCCGGGGAATCGCGCTGGACGAAGGCGGCCCGGACGACCCGCCGGGCCATGACAGCGTCCAGGCACTGGGCAACCGGAAGAACGAACTCTTTCTCGAGCTGCTCGACCAGGAGGGTGTGGAGGTCTACGAAGACTCCCTGGACTTCCTGTGCCTCGCGCGCTGCATGGGACTCTGTGCCTCCGTGGTGTCGTCGAGCCGGAACTGCGCGGCCCTGCTGACCGCGGCGGGCGCCGCCGAGTGCTTTGACGGCAAGGTGGACGGAAGGGACGTGGAAGAGCGCCACCTGGCAGGCAAACCCGCCCCCGACATCTTCCTGGCGGCGGCCGACGATCTGGATGTGACGCCGGCCGACTGTATCGCGGTTGAGGATGCCGTGGCCGGCGTCGAGGCCGCCCGCCGGGCCGGTTACGGCTGCGTGATCGGGCTGAACCGGGCACGGGAGCAGCAGGCGCAGGCCCTCGCCCGAAGAGGTGCCCACCGGGTCGTCAGCTCGCTTGCAGAGCTGAGCGCCAACGAGACCGGGGGAGACAGCGGCGCGGCGGCAGGTGTTTCCGGGCTGCCGCTCGAGGCGCTGCGAGAGCGTCTGGGCACTCGCACCCCTGCCCTGTTTCTCGATTTCGACGGCACCCTCACGCCCATCGTGGACCGGCCCTCCGATGCGGTCCTTGGCGAATCGATGCGGACCGTGCTCGGCCAGGTGTCCCGCAGCTTCCGGACCGCCGTCATCAGCGGCCGCGATCTCGCCGATGTCCGCGAGCGGGTCGGCATCGACGGGCTGATCTACGCCGGCAGTCACGGCTTCGATATCCTCCTCCCGGACGGAGGCAAGCACAGCCCGGAGGCGGCCCGGGACGCCCTGCCCGCCCTTGCCGAGGCCGCCGATGCCATGGAGGAGCGCCTCCGCGACGTCGAGGGCGCGTTCGTCGAGCGGAAGCGCTTCGCCGTCGCCGTGCATTACCGGCTGGCCGAAGACGAGCGGCGCGAGGAGATCGAGCAGGCGGTCGACCAGATCGCCGTGCGGCATCCCGAACTGCGCAAGCGGGGCGGCAAGAAGATCTTCGAGTTCGTGCCCGATATCGACTGGGACAAGGGCGAGGCCCTGCGGTTGCTCCTCGACGTAATGGAGCTGGCGGAAGACCCGGCCACGACTCCGATATATATCGGTGACGATGTGACCGACGAGGACGCCTTCGCCGTCCTCGAGGATCGCGGCATCGGCATCGCCGTGGGCCGGGAACCCGGGGAGACAGTGGCGTCTCTCACGCTCACGGACGTCGATGCGGTGCGCCGCCTGCTATGCTGGCTGTGCCGGCGAGGGTGCTCTGCGGCATGAGCGGCTGGGAATTCGTCTACGAGGATTACCGGCCGGGCCAGCAACGCCTGCGCGAGGCCCTGTGCACCACCGGCAACGGCTATTTCGCGAGCCGCGGTGCCGCGCCCGAGGAGCGGGCGGGCACGCATCATTATCCGGGCACCTACGTCGCCGGCTGCTATAACCGGCTCGCCACGGAGATCGCGGGCAAGACCGTCGTCAACGAGTCGCTGGTGAACGTGCCGAACTGGCTGCCGCTCGCATTCGCCATCGGTGACGACGACTGGCTGTCCCTCGACGAGGTCGAGATCCTCGAATACCACCAGGCCCTGGAGCTCGCCAGGGGCGTGCTGCGCCGCGACGTCACCTTCGCCGACCACCGGGGTCGGGAGACCCGGATTGCGCAGTGGCGCTTCGTCCACATGGACCGCATGCACGCGGCCGCGCTGCACACCCGGTTCGTGCCCCTGAACTGGTCCGGCGGCCTCCGCGTACGGAGCGCGCTCGACGGCCGGGTGCGCAACGACGGCGTCGAACGCTACAGCGAACTGGCGAGCCGCCATCTGCAGACCCGTGACGTGCGGGTGGTCGATCGGCGCACGATCGCGCTGACGGCACGGACCAGCGATTCGGGGCTCGTGATCAGCGAGGCGGCCTCCACCCGTTTCTACCGGGACGAGGAGTTGTGGGACCCCATCCCGGACATCGACGAGCGCAGCGACTACATCGCCCAGGTCTTCCACCTGGACGTCGAGCGCCACGAGCCGCTGGTGGTGGAGAAGCTGGTTGCACTCTACACCTCGCGGGATGCCGCCATCTACCGGCCCGACCGGGAGGCCTGCAAGGATGCGGCCGCGATGCCCAGGATCGGCGTACTGTGCCGGGAACACGAGGTGATCTGGGACCACCTGTGGCGGCGTTTCGCCTTCGAGATCACCCACGACGACAGCGAGGAAGGCGGCCGGACGGAACGCATCCTGCGCCTCCACGTTTTCCACCTCCTGCAGACCTGCTCACCGATTGCGATGGACCTGGATGTGAGCGTGCCGGCGCGGGGGCTCCACGGCGAGGCCTACCGCGGGCACATCTTCTGGGACGAGCTGTTCATCTTCCCGCTGCTGAACCTGCGCATACCGAACATCACGCGGGCGCTGCTGGAATACCGCTTCCGGCGGCTCGACGAGGCGCGGCGAGCCGCGCTGGCGGCGGGCTACCGGGGCGCCATGTACCCCTGGCAGAGCGGCAGCAACGGCAGTGAAGAGAGCCAGCGGCTGCATCTCAATCCGCAGTCCGGCCGCTGGATACCCGACAACAGCCGCCGCCAGCACCATGTCAACTCGGCGATCGCCTTCAACATCTGGCAGTACTACCAGGTCACCGAGGATATCGACTTCCTGGCATTCATCGGCGCCGAGATGATCCTGGAGATCGCCCGCTTCTGGAGCAGCATCGCCGGGTTCGACGAGGCACACGGCCGCTACGAGATACGCGGCGTCATGGGGCCCGACGAGTATCACGACGACTATCCGGGCAGCGAGGGCCGCGGGCTGGACAATAACGCCTATACCAACGTGATGGCGGTGTGGGTGCTGAGAACGGCGCTGTCACTGGAACGGGTGCTCGGCCGACAGCGCTGGGACGAACTCTGCCGGCTGCTGGACCTCGACGACGAGGAACGCGCGCGCTGGCAGGACATCACCCGGCGCATGTTCGTGCCCTTCCATGACGACGGCGTCATCAGCCAGTTCGAAGGCTACGAGGATCTGGAGGAACTCGACTGGGAGGGTTACCAGGAGCGCTACGACGACATCCAGCGTCTGGACCGCATCCTGGAGGCCGAGGACGACACGCCCAACCGCTACAAGGCGTCCAAACAGGCAGACGTGCTGATGCTGTTCTACCTGCTGTCCGCGGACGAACTTCGAGAGCTGTTCGAGGGCATGGGCTACCCGCTGGCAGCCGACGCAATACCCCGCAACATCGAGTACTACCTGGCCCGCACATCACACGGGTCCACGCTGAGCCGCGTCGTGCATTCCTGGGTCCTGGCCCGGGCCAATCGTGAAGGCGCCTGGGAGCTGTTCTGCGACGCTCTGCGCAGCGACGTGGCCGACATACAGGGCGGCACCACCTCGGAAGGCATCCATGCCGGGGCCATGGCGGGCTCCGTGGACCTGGTGCAGCGCTGCTTCACCGGCATCGAGACCCGCCGCAACACGCTGCGGCTGGACCCCTGCCTGCCGGACGCCCTGGAACGGCTCAGGCTGCAGATCCGCTATCGCCAGCACACCCTGGATCTCACGATCACCCATGACAGCCTGAATGTGCGTTCGGAGCCCGGCCCCGAGCGTCCCATCCGCCTCCACGTCAACGGCGAAGACCTCGATTTCGCGCCTGGCGAGTCTCGCGAGTTTCACCTGGATCGGGGCTGCGATCCGGCGGCCGGAGGGGGCTAGCTTCGCCTCAGTCCCGTGCGATGGCCTGCAGGGATTCCATGTCGCAGAGGAAGCGCTCCACCGGCTCCGTGGCGACGGGCACCAGCAGTTCCCTGCGTTTCATGTCGGCGACGATGCGGCTGACGCTCTCCGGCGTCACACCCAGCATCTCGCCCATGTCCTGGCAGGTGAGCAGTTCCACCTCGCCCGCCGACGGCCCGTCCTCCGTGCGCTCGAGGAACAGAATGAGCCGCGCGACCCGGCTGCGGATGCGGCCGGTGGAGAACTCCGTGATCCAGAGATCGGCCTGGCGGACCTGGCCGTACAGCGTCTCCAGCAGCTTGATGTAGCGCTCGGGCTCTTCGCTGCGCAGCCGGCGCATGTGCAGCGAGGACCAGCAACGCGTATCGACGGGCCCCAGCGCGATGGCGCTGTGGGGATTCACGGGAGCCTCGCTGGCGCCGGCAGGCAGTCCGATGACTGCGCCCGGGCCGTGCAATCCAACGATGCGCGCCCGACCGTTCGGCAAATGGCGTACGAGTTTGACGATGCCTCCCCGTATTGCGTAAACACCCGATGCCTCGGCGCCTTCGCGGAACAGGATGGAATGCGGGTCGAAATGCCGCTCCGAAGACAGTGCCGTGCTGCCGTTGCACACGGCTTCCTCTTCCGCTCGCGCGAATGCGAATGGCTCGTAATCCCGGTTCAACTGCCTGAGAGGCGGCTCATTGCGAAGATGCTCAGCGCTGGTTGCCATTTGCGACTATCCCCTTTGTCTATGGTTGCTTAACCTGACGCGACCTTCCCGGTCGTCGTGACGCATCGGCCAACAAATCCCCGCCACTCTCCCGCATCCTTGCGCTCGCCCGCCCGGCTGCTTCGGCCTCGCCATTCCCTGGCGTGTGCCGTCCCTGGGGCGGGCGGCTCAACAGAGCTACCACTGAAGTCGATTTTCAATCTGCGGTCGATTCTCGTCCTGTTGCCCTTCGCGTCGAATACAGTCTGCGCTCGGCTGCCTCGCGCCGGTATCCCCAGATAAGGGTAGTCGGCTGTCGTGAAACCCTGAATCCGGTTGCGAATACGCAATGCGCGGCCGCCGGCAGCGACGCAGGCTTGAGTCTCATGAGCAGCGATTTCGCCAGGGATTTCGCCGACGTGAATGCGTCGGACACGGATTCGGTCGGCGGCAAGAACGCCTCGCTCGGCGAGATGCTCGGCCGGCTGGCCGACCGGGGCATCCGGGTGCCCGACGGCTTCGCCACCACGGCGCGGGCCTATCGTGCTTTCCTCGAGTACAACGAGCTGAGCGACCGCATCCAGGAAAAGCTCCAGGAACTGGCCGCCGGCGAGGTCTCGCTGGACCATGCAGGCCGCTCGGTACGCCAGATGATCAGCCACGGCGAATTCCCGGAAACCGTGGCCCAGGCCATCGCGGAGGCTTACGACGCGCTGGCCGGGCGCAGTGACCGCGATACCCCGGCGGTGGCGGTGCGCAGCAGCGCCACGGCAGAGGATCTGCCGGAGGCGAGCTTCGCCGGACAGCAGGAAACCTACCTCAATATCCGCGGACGCGATGCCCTGCTGAAGGCCTGCCGCCGCTGCTATGCCTCCCTGTTCACCGACCGGGCCATCGCCTACCGGGAGAAGCACGGCTTCGATCACCTCGAGGTCGCGCTCTCGGTCGGCGTACAGATCATGGTGCGCGCCGACAAGGCCGGGGCCGGCGTCATGTTCTCCATCGACACCGAGACCGGGTTCCCCCGGGTCGTGCTGATCAATGCGGCCTGGGGCCTCGGCGAGACGGTGGTCAGCGGCTCCGTGGACCCGGACGAATACCTGGTCTTCAAGCCGCTGCTCGGCAAGGACGGGTGCCGCCCGATCATCGAGAAGCATCTCGGCGGCAAGGAGAAACAGGTGGTCTACGGCAGTGGCGACGGCGGCAAGCCCACGCGCACGCTGCGCACCCCCGACGAGAAGCGCCTCGCGTTCGTACTGGACGACGAGGAGATCTGCCGCCTCGCCCGCTGGGCCGTACTGATCGAGGAGCACTACGAACGGCCAATGGACATCGAGTGGGCCAAGGACGGCGAGACCGGCGAGCTCATGATCGTGCAGGCGCGCCCGGAGACGGTGAAATCCCGGCAGCGACAGGCCTCGCTGACCACCCACGAGGTGAGCGGCACCGGCAGGCGGCTTCTGAGCGGCAATGCCATCGGCTCCGCGGCGGCGGCCGGCGAGGTGCGGGTCCTCACCGAGAAGATACCGCGGCGGGATTTCCCCGAGAATGCCATCCTGGTGACGACCATGACCGACCCGGACTGGGTGCCCATCATGCGCAAGGCTGCCGCCATCGTCACCGATCACGGCGGGCGGACCTCCCATGCGGCCATCGTCAGCCGGGAGCTCGGACTGCCGGCCATCGTCGGCACGGGTGATGCGACCGATACGCTGGAGGACGGCCAGGAGGTCACCGTCTCCTGTGCCGAGGGTGACCAGGGGTTCGTCTACGAGGGCACCGCCGACATCGAGCTCACCGAGACCGATGTGGACGAGATCCCGGACACGCGCACCGAGGTCATGCTGATCCTGGCCAATCCGGCCGCGGCGCTGCGCTGGTGGCCGCTGCCGGCCGACGGCATCGGCCTCGCCCGCATCGAGTTCATCATCAACAACACCATCAAGATCCATCCGCTGGCCCTCACCGGCTGGGACGACGTCGAGGACGCCGAAACCAGGCGCCGGATCGAGGCGATCACGGCGGGCTGGGACGACAAGCAGGAGTTCTTCGTGGACCGCCTCGCCCGGGGCATTGCACGGATCGCCGCCAGCCGGTATCCCGACCCGGTCATCGTGCGGCTGAGCGATTTCAAGACCAACGAATACGCCCAGCTTATCGGCGGCGAGGCCTTCGAGCCCCGGGAACCGAATCCGATGCTCGGCTGGCGGGGCGCGAGCCGCTACTACAGCGAGGAGTACGCACCCGGGTTCGCGTTGGAGTGCCGCGCCCTCGCCCGCGTGCGCGGGGAGATCGGCCTCGACAACGTGGTGGTCATGGTGCCCTTCTGCCGCACGCCCGAGGAAGGCGACCGGGTGCTCGAGACGATGGCGGAGCATGGTCTCGCCCGGGGCCGGGACGGCCTGGCCGTGTACATGATGTGCGAGATCCCCTCGAACGTGCTCATGGCCCGGGAGTTCGCGGAACGCTTCGACGGCTTCTCCGTCGGCAGCAACGACCTTACCCAGCTGGTGCTGGGGGTCGACCGCGACTCCGACCGGCTCGCCCACCTGTTCGACGAACGCAGCCCCGCGGTCAAGCGCATGATCGCCGAGCTGATCCGGGAGGCCCATGATAAGGGCCTGCCGGTGGGACTGTGCGGTCAGGCGCCCAGCGACCATCCGGACTTCGCCCGCTTCCTGGTCGAGGCCGGCATCGACTCCATCTCGGTCACACCGGACGTCTTCCTGGAGGTGAAGCAACGCGTGGCCGAGGCTGAGCGCGACTGCGGGGAACCGGAGAGAGGCGACTGACGATGCAGATCCGGCCGTCCGGGACCTGGGCGCGCGGGCCGGCCGCGCCGGGCTGAGTCCGCCGGAGCGCTGCGATATGCCGCTGGATGTACCCTACCAGGGCCCGCTCGAGGACCTGCTCGACGACCTCGACGTATCGCTCGACGAGGGCCTGACGGAGCGCGAAGCCGGCAGGCGCCGCGAGCGCCATGGTGCGAACCGCCTGCGCCGCTACCGCGCCCGGCCGGCGTGGCGCATCCTCACCGATCAGGTGGCGAGCCTGGTCGTACTGCTGCTGCTGGC